>Ga0123354_10011424_pt1 | contig 13723 bp, 5 predicted proteins | sample TergutLab28metaG_2_FD_97872 | JGI IMG/M metagenome (GOLD analysis project Ga0123354, IMG submission 97872) | Labiotermes labralis P4 segment gut microbial communities from Petit-Saut dam, French Guiana - Lab288 P4 | ecosystem: Host-associated > Arthropoda: Insects > Digestive system > Gut ... | reverse complement strand
TGTATTCTTAGCTCGACATGTTTCGGGTATATACGCCCATCATCAGGAGCATTAGATGTTGAGTTGCAGCATATGGTTTTCTGCACCGAGTTTTTGGATGGGTGGTGGTCTTGAGAGCCGTTCCACTGCACCATCCGCACCGTACACACGACCTACGCAGCGGTTCTCAAGACCATCACCCATCCAAAAACTCGGTGCAGAAAACCATATTCTGCAATTCAACTTCTAATGCTCCTGATGATGGGCGTATGTACCCGAAACATGTCGAGCTAAGAATACATCAATAAAATTACCTAGTTGCATCAACTTGGTATTTCACTTTATTTCATTATTCAGTCTTGTCTGTTAAAGTCTCTGACAACATAAAATCCCTCTTTAGACGCTGAAACCTGGTGAAGAATGTCCCTGAATTCGATGCGATTCGAAGGTTTTATGAGGGTTAAATACTGTTTTTACAAGATTTCACTACACGATCCTATTCTGAGCCACATGAATCCAATCAATTCTACCAGAATATATTATTTGAGATTAGTTCTAATATTGCGTACACGTCCACATATTAGGTAGTGCACAGCAAGCAGGTATTCTTCCTCCTTTCACATTTTCCGGTTAGAAGTTTACCTGCTAAAACGCTTGTTTCGTACGTTAATGACTTTAGCAAAAATGATGGGAATGTGAGGTATTTTTTTACTTACATGCAAAATTATGATTTATTTTTCGTATCAAGGACGGGGGACCTTCTGGAACCTGACACGTGTATTTGGCAAGTACGTGTCGATCTGCATGCTTTCACGTCCCACAAAACAGTGTCTTATATTAGGAAAATTTACCAGATGTCACTATGTTACTCAAATCTACGGAGAGATCCCTGGCATTTACAGCCCCAAAGTACGGAGAGTTCTGCCATGAAAGGAAGGTCTAAATCTTGTGAGACATCGCGTTAGAGAAAATCGCTCATTAAAAAATAAAGAGCGAACTTTGAGAATTCTAAACACTTGTCGCTGAAATGGTGCAATAGCCAACACGCGTATGGGAAAGAACGCGTTACACAAACAGCGTTCACCTGTTCGTCAGTCGCATTAGCGAAACACGTATAATAACATAACTGCCTGCATTCTCTCAGGTTTTAGTCCATTCCTCTACACTGATGATTCTAGGAAGATCATGGACAGCCTTTATATCCAGGTCGTTTGAGGGACTCGGACAAATAATATGCGAGGTCACTAACATTACAGTAACGACCAAGTTAGTTTCGGCTGGTTGCAATCGCAGGAATAAAACTTTACGAATAATAGTAAAAGCACCATGGAGGATTTCCGAGCGGAATCCTTACAGCCGTCATGCATGTTTTATAGGTTTGTAGTCCTACATATTTCCTTGTATGATTGTCATGTATTATATTTTATACAATCTTTAAAGACTCGGAATAACTTGAATTGAATTTAATTTAAAGACAAATTCGTACTGCGCAGTGAACACACCAATTAGATAATGCGGTGTAGGGAAATGAAGGCTGAAATCACGGAAATAATCGCTGGTGTCTGCATGAAAAGCGTAAACGCATTTTGGGGGCGTAAGTTGAATTCTTACTGCTAACTCTGTTGGTACGTAACACAACAATTAGACCCTAAAAGGTTTATAAACTTATTACCGTATTGCAAAAGCTGAGTGTGTATAACTGTGTCTTTTAACGTCGCCGTTTTCTAATTGTCGACCCACGAGACCATTTCGAATGTGATTTGTAGTTAAGTTTATGATCTATGTCTGTGACAAATTTCATGTGCCTGTCTCCACTGGTTCAGTAGCTAAGTGCCATGCAACACAAAGCTAAAGAAAAATTTCTCACGGACGTTTTTGTAAGTTTACATTATACTGGAACACTATGTCCATGACACTTGCTTATTATTCAAGATCAGTACCATATCATAACGACTTTTCAGATCCGCAAAGTAAGTGGTGCTTCTACTCCAGAATTTGCGGATCTGCCATGTTGTTTTAATGAAGGTAGGAAATTTGCAATTATGGCTCCGTACTTTCACCAATGACATAAACGTTCATACAAAGTTTTGTGGAAAATGGTCAATTGGTTTGAAATTTTTGAAAGGTGGAAACAGCCACAGTCAGCATGGTGATTACCCAAGCTTATTCATTTCGCGTTTACTAAAGAGAGCAAGTTAAAAATGTTAATAACAGAACAAAACAAATTGTGTAATTTACATTGCATAATTTAACCTACAATTCTGCCCTGCTGAAGTTCGTTGGCCATACATTTTATTCGTAGTAAGTGTTACAGATGACGATACCACGCGGATATGTAGACAAGACGTAATATCGACTTTGTAGGTAAGGATGACAGGGATTAAATGAAAGTTTTATGACTCACAATACAGAAGCTGTGACGCATCCAGCAAGGTCGATAGGAGTAGATTCCGCTAAATACCTGTTCAGGTCTTTCACAAGGTCATAGTACGGCGCCGTGTTGTGGGAATTAAGTAAATACTTAAAAAACGAAAGTATATTAACGTAAACTTGTTTTGTAAAAAAAGGTGAAAAACACAACCAGGCCATCTGGAAACCACTAGTTTGCTCCTCGGAACACGATGATTTGAAGAGTGACAATCTTCTCTCGTTTAGAAGTTTTGGATATTTAAGGAAACATGAAATTGGTAGTTTTATTGACGAACGAGTTTATTTTTCTCAGAACAGAGTCACTGCTAAGCTCTATGTGACGGTGCTGGACGTATCGATGGACTGCGGTTTTGTAGGTATATTACTATGTGCTGTTACATTAGCCTCAATATATTAATTCCATTTCACTTGAAACAATATTTACAAGAATATATCGTCCTAAATATGAAAACGGGGAATGGAAAAGTCGGACGAATCGAGAACTAGAAGAGATGAGCAAAGGAGAAAATATAATAAATGGATAAAAGGGCAAAGGATAAGCTGGTTAGGTCACTTAAAGAGAATGGGTGAGGATAGGATGTCCAAAAAGATCTTCACTGAAGAACGGGAAGGGACGAGAAGAAGGGGAAGACCCAGGAAAAGATGGAAAGAGGAAGTAGGAAGAGATCTTCAAGTGCTGGAAGTGAGAAGGTGGAGAGAGTCGGTGGCAGATGGGAAAAAAGCGAAGGTCATTTTTCGACAGGCCAAAGCCCACAGTGGGCTGTAGTGCCGATGGAAGATGAAGAAGAAGAAGAAGAAGATTTTACATGAAACTGTCTGAAACTGTCTTTCGGTGATTTTCAGTGTTTAACCTGTAGGTACAGCGAAGTATTGTGTTTTGTCATGCAGTCAGTTAACCCTCGCCCAAAGTTTTCGCAGCAGGTGTGATGATTCACGAAAGTCTAGCTTCCTCTCTACGGACAGAACTTCTTAAAGTTGATCTACTGGTAAGAGCCACTAAATAACGTAGTCTTAAGAAATTGTATCAGCCGGAAAAGTATCGTAGACGCATATTGAAAAGAAGCACAAATGTATAAATAAACAAATTTGATGTGTATTGGACCGTGCATCATCTTGATAAATTTAGAATAAATACCAAAACTTACACTAACGCTACTTCATACATTTTTACAGAACCAGACGGCCTATGTGGTAACCAACGCTATCGTCATGAGTTCCTGATGATGGGCATAATGGTGCCCGAAACATGTTGAGCCTAATATAAACATAATAAATTAATAAGTGGCATCGAGTATAAAGGAACAATTTAATTAAATAATGTTTTATAGAGAGTGAAACCATTTGTAGCTTAAACTGAAATTAATTAATTTGACAAAAATAAAGGAAAACACACAAAAAATCAAGTAAAAATTTCCTATATGCTGGAGTAATTCTCGTTTATTATCTGTAGTGCGATTTTGATATTAACTGAAGTAATATTTCACAAAATAAACCTGTGTGTTTTTATTCCTTGTCTTGAAATTTAGGAAATTCGAGACTTAGTTTCGTTCTGATATAGTCCAATGCTTCTTGGAACCAATAATGTCTGGTGATATGTTTCTTACAGACACCTGCACACCAGTTTCTGACATGGGTCTTGAATAAGCTTATCAGAAAGGCATCACCAAGCTTTGAAACTGAAAATACAGAAAGGCGACTCATCGAACACTTTGCATTTAGTTGAGCTTAAAAAAATCTTGGCAGTGTAATCCTAATTGTTAACTAGTACAACGGGATGATATTATCCAAATTTATTAACAAAAATCCAGCGCACATCTCGCAGTAAACCGATATTGTCTGTTACAGAGACCAAACAGCGAATATTACTGAGAAGAATAATCACTTTTTTTTTGAATTGTAACATGAAGCATACAAATACTTAGTGGGTGGGTATGATACATAGCTTTGAAGGGCAAGCCGGTGGTACGTATAGTTACCACTGTGGCTTTAATGATTAAGGTGAGTTACTATATAGCTGGACAGAAGGGCTGACACCTAAAAGACAAAGATGTAAGTGCAAAATGTTTAATAATGCAAGAAATACGACCTTTCATACCTACGAATTTGGGAATGCATCGTGTATCGTATGTCAGTAATTTATTGCGTTGTGACATTGAAATATAAGGTACTGCTTGTCTTTTCACAAGTTTCTGTTTAAAGTGATGCGATAAACTGTCACTCAAGTACATACGTGGGACTTTTGAGGTTAGACAATGAAACAAAATATTATGCTCTCTTTGAGATAAGGACAGATAAGATTTCCAAACCCAATATTACGCAAAGCATTGTGTTTCTTATAGGCTTGTAATGACATATACCTTAACTTGTCAAACGTTTGTGTATAGGATATGCATTCCCATTACAACAAAATGCTGGATTAGTGACCAAAGATTCGTGACAACATAGTTGCGTGATGGGGCGTTACCCGCAGGAGATATTTCTCATATCCTTGTGCGGTTTAGGCAAATGTTCAGGCAGAGCTGCCTTGAGAAATAGGCATTTTCGCGGAATTTGTCTTAGAAGTGGCTGTTTCACGAAATTTTCAGTATGTGAGGCACAAGACATGGTTCCTTGATTATCTGATTATATTCTTAGCTTGAACACCGTAACCCTGCAATGTTGAGAACACAGATATGCGTCGCTGAACGACGGGGATATATTCTTAGAAATGCGTCGTTAGGCGATTTCGTCCTTGTGCGAACGTGTACTTACACAAACCTACTACAAACCTAGGCTATATGGTATAGCCTATTGCTTCTAGCTCCTAACTGTATAGCATGTTGCTGTACTGAATATTGTAGGCAATTGTAATACAATGGTGTTATAACATTATATTATAATAATATGGGAAGGTGGTCCCATAAGACTATAATATTATAATATTATATATATTATTATAATATTATAATATTGTAATCTTAATGTTATATTATAATATAATAATCTTATGGGACCACCGTCGCATATGCGGTCCATCGTTGACCGAAACGTCGTTATACGGCGCATACCTGTATTATTTAATTGAAATCTGAACTATAAAATTTGACACATCTCATCTCAAACTAGACAATTTCCACAGGTAACCCTCCAATCGGCTCACCACCGTATTATACACTAATTTACGTCACTTGATAAGTATTTAAATCTTGGCTTTACTCTGTTCGCTGGGTAAATTATTAATCCCATGATTGCTACTCTAATTATAACGATTTTAAATTTATCTGTATTTCACATCATATAATTATTAGAAGACTGGCTGAATAGTCTGTCCTTTAGAGTAAATCCGCCTTCCGACCACCACGAAGCTCAAATACAAACGCAGTAGTGAAATCTGTTTGACTTTGACGCAGTACGATTTCTATAGCCTTACTCTAATTCAGAAAGTAATAAAAAAAACGGAATATTTTATGTCATGCGGGTTTTACTTTCGTTGATATCAGGATGATATGCTTGTGTATGTACGTACGTATGTTTCATAAATGTAAACCCTGAACCTTTCTTATACGCCATTCACTTCGACGAACTTCACGTTCTGTCAGTGCCGGCTACCATTACTGCACGGCTTAATATACAGCTGACTGACACCGCCGAGGGCTCCATCCTTATCGGTGGCAACACTAATATCTAATGTTTACAATACAGTCGAGAATATTGATGTAGGTGTAACGTACACGCACGCACATTTCCAGTTACGGTGAGCCAGGATATCCAGTCTGGTATGGGTACCAGGCTACGATTGGATGATTCGGGTTGCGAATCTCTTCCCCAAAAGACGCTCACCCAGCTTCCTTTTTATTGGGTACATGGGTTCTTTCCTGGGGGAAAAGCTGCCGGGACGCGAAGTTTATCACTATATCTGTTATACCGACTGAAATTTCTATTGTATCCAGGCCAATTAGGAGATAGCGGTAGACTGAAGTATTCTGGGATGTGACACTGTGTCCTTTGGCGAATAGTTCCGGAAATGCCTTCATCTTCAGGGCCAAGCAGTTCAAACAGTCTTGGACTACTTAGTCCTGAAGAAGAAAGCCCCATAGTCCTTCGTAACGCCGGGAACTCGTCCATCCACACGACTTAACTTCCCGAAGACTTGAGGCTTCGGCGGCACAACTGTGGGAACGTCAAATCTCGCAGAGGGGGTATTAATTTACCTTGTGGTGGGCTCAGGGACAACTTTTTATCCAATACCGTATTGTATTCGTTTCTGTATGGCTCGACGGCAATAAAAAACCGGCGACCCAATTCATGTACTTTGAATACTTATGAAGTATAAGTGCAGCTATTCTACGACATAATGTATTAATTAAAGTAATGAATATCGGAACATGTATATATATATATATATATATATGTGTGTGTGTGTGTGTGTGTGTGTATTAACTATGAATTAATTGCCGAAAGCGCGAGTTCCTTGCCGGAGCTTTTTTCTTACACTTTACTCTTCCGATATAATTAAACTACATATTATTGTTATCATTATAATAATATCAATATAAGCTAGGTAGAAATTTTGTATCATCACTGTGGCGCCGCGCACTGGTCGCCTTATGAAAGAAAGATAAAGGAACAGCGTTGCTCGTACATACCTTTTTCGCTGTAAACCGATTTTCATTACGATGGCATTAGAGACCAAAGACCACTGGAAGCGGAGGGAAGAACAGATAACGCTGCACCAAACGATTTGTAAAACGCGTCCATATCAGAAAACGTGTTTCATGAAATTTGTGCGAGTTTGTTCGGTGAAATACATTTCAAAACGTTAATTGTTAAAATCGGTAGTTGTCTAGAAGGTATCCAGTCTCGAAGGTCGACACAGTTTACGAAACGTACAATGAATGGCCCATACCTTTGACGGTACTTAGACATTACGAAGCAAGACGATGGCACAACTCACTTTAAGCTAACAATGGCGCTCGCCACAACGCACAGCACGTTATAAGCTAAGTAGGCCCTACTGCATAATTTTATCACCGCCTGTCCACTTATACTGACCCTAGAGCAGGTATAGACGTTTTGTAGAAAATTACATTGTCTTGGCCCTGCTGTCAAAAGTCGAACTAGAGTTCCTCAGTGGTCCATACGTAGCCTAGTCACTATACTGACTATGCTATAAATAAATAAAAGTAACAAGTAAATCAGTCAACGACAAATCAGTAGATATAAAACAACGCGTGCGCTAGTTATGGGGAAAAATAAGGATTATCGACCATTAAAGTTGCTAGTGGCACAGACAGTGTTTACTGTTCTATAACAGATAGCCAAAGAGAGAATGATTGGAGTCCCCCCCCCCCCACTTCCCAACGTAACACTAGAAAAATAACCACGAAAGATTCGATACCCGATCAATAGAATAGAATCTGATTTTGATGTTCGTGTGACCGTGCATCTTTAAAATGAAATGATTTGTGAGACCAACTTGATACAACAATTATGATTTATTAATCAACCATTAGCTCAACATGTTTCGGGCACCATTTTGCCCATCTTCAGGAGCGCAAAGTCGTATATAACTGCGTATGGTTTTCAGGACTTAAAGTGCTGTCTGGAGTCTTGGGAAGCCGGGAGGTAGATGCTGTTGTTCGACTAGTCGAACAACAGCATCTACACTGTGCACACGACCTGCCTCCCGGCTTCCCAAGACTCCAGCCAGCCGAGGTAAATCCCATATGCTATCTGCTGGCGTTATTTGGAGCTCACCATATTATCCACGTTAGCAGGATAAGGGTTAAGTGCTGAAAACCATATGCAGTTATATAAGACCTTGCGCTCCTGAAGATGGGCATAATGGTGCCCGAAACATGTTGAGCTAATAGTTGATTAATAAATCATAATTGTTGTATCAAGTTGGTCTTACAAATAATTTCAGAATAGAATCTCTTTCCTCTGGAAGTAAACGTATCATGTAAATCACAGTATCTCAAACAATTAGCGACCTTTGTCAAACCATTATACAGTAGTTCATGAATGGATCCCATCTGCTCGGTTCAGTGACTTGAATTTCTTCCTCAACACTAATCATCTTCATCAAGCGACTAATCACTCGTGCATGTCACATTTGGAATGTCTCCTGACAGTGGGTCCGTTTGCGCTGACAAATTTTCGCAGCTTTCGTTGAACCTTCCGGGCGAGCAACGTTACAACTTTCTCTCCAGTCTAATGCAGTTCATCATTTGCCTTTGTCTATTTTAAAAAGCTCTTTCAACTAAATGAGTTACATTCCGTCGAATGTCCAGTTGACTATGGATGAGGGACGTACTAGATGGGAAGTAAGGGACTTCTGTTGAAGTAGTGACACCATTTACGGGGAGGAACTGAGGATAAATAAGAAAATTACCAGCCAGGATAGCCGGTAAAGGGGCCTAATTTCAAGCAGAAACGTTCTATAATAGTCCAAACATGATACTTAACTCAATGAAATATGGGTTTTATAAGAAGTTTAGTAGCCGCTCAGCTGTCCAGAAACTTCTCCATCTATCCCAATCCTGAGCCAGACGAGAGAAGTCCACAATCCCATATCGTGTTTCTGAATGATCCACTGTAATTTTCGTCTCCAATGATTTCTTTGCTTATGGCTTTCTGAGTGACATTTTGTAAGCTTTTCTCTTCTCCATCACGCGTGCTACATAGCTCAGCTTCTGTGAGGCCTCTTTGACACTGAACTGCGAGGCGAGCCGAGCAGAGCCGAAAAGAAAGGCGCCGAATCGAACTGACCCAAAATGATTCGGCTTGGACAAAACACCCACGTTTCTTAAAGTGATTCATCCCCGTTGTGTTGCTGATCAGTATTTAATTTGTGACAACACAGTCACACGCTACACTACAGTATAATCAGTCAGATGACAAGCTTCGAATTATTCCAAGTCAACATCATGCCTTATCAGTTCAAGAGCTATCAATAAAAACTTTTAACTACAACAATGCATGATATCTTATCCTTTTATTAAAAAAATATCGCTGCCTACAAAAAATTGACAAGCATCTATACTTAGGCTTTATGTTAATTTTATATTTAAATATTTATTGTATTTTATTTATTTATTGTAGCGACTCGCTACGGGCTGGACGGTCGAGGATTGAATCCCGTTGGCGAGATTTTCTGCATCCGTCCAGACCGGCCCAGGGGTCCACCCAGCCTCCTATACAATAGGGACCGGGTCTTTCCCGGGGGTAAAACGGCCAGGGCCTGGCGCTGACCACCCACCCCATTTAGCGCCGAGGTTAAAGAAAGAGTAGAGCTATACTTCTACTCCCCCTATGGGCCTTCGTGGTCTGTGCTAGGGTGAACTTTACTTTTACTAATATTTTTTGACAACTTTTGTAAAAGGATGAGGTTTCATGCCTTGTTGCAGTCAACAGTTTTTTTATAGTTCATCCGGGATAAGGTCCGATGATGACCTGGAATAAGTCGAATATAGTGCCTCATTTGATTATATTATAGTGTTGTATGTGACTATTATTACGACATAAATATTGAACCCCACGGTTTAGGAGTAAAATGGAAACACTCACACTACACACCGAACCGAGACGAGCCGAGACGAACCGAACCGAACCGAGCGTGACGGAGCACGTTCCTTGGTGGATGTCTGTTTTTACTCGCCGGCTGACTACTGATTATGTTGCACAACACTGTTGAAGCTGTTATTCATGAAGTGCCTGTTTGTTGCAATGAGTGCAAAAGATGTGCATTGCGAAGTTCTAATCAATGTGGAGAATTTAAGACGCGCCTTATGGGAACAGAGGGACAAATTATCGGAACAAAGAACTTAAAATCGCGAGAAAAAATGACGCTGGACTTGACTTTTCCCGTAAGTGAGAAATGTATTTTTTGATCTATTAATTGCAATTTAATTAGGTCTTGTATTGAGAGAGTAATTTAAAAGTAATTTGAGATTCGTTATCTTTAATTAGATGTCATATTTATTGGTGACCATTACATTGACTTCCTTACTGGTGCAACCAGCGATTGTTCTGGGGTACTCCACCCACACGACTGTCGAAATGGTGAATGCATATCTTACCCGTCTTGCCGTCGAGTTAGATTTCTTATCAGATCATGTAACCTGGCCTTTAGGTTCATCAAGACTGGGAATGAATGAACGTTGAAAATTTTCTAATTCCAAGAGAAACGCCTCACCTAAACCTTCTGTGGCTGGGACGGTGCTCTACAAGACACATGGTGTACATTTTACAGTCTCAATAGCTTTGTTTAATATTCCCTATTTACCTGCAAGTTTTCTCCTGTCTCTGCTTAAACAGCAAATAAATATTCTTTTATGCTCAGTAAGCTGTCCTCTGGGATATATTCTCACAGGTAAATAAGCAACGGGTGATTTTTTATCCCCGAATATAAAAAAACGAATATTCCATATCTGACAGCTGTTGTTCCTTATCATTAGGCATATTGAAATTGTTGCTTAGAAACTAATATATTGAACTTTGACGTAAAACCCCATCGTCGGGTTGCTTGCCATAAGCACCAAGATCATGGCAATGGTTCTGTACCTGGCATCAGTGAGGCCTTGTAGCACAATAGAGAAATAATGCTTGTAATTGTAGTACATGCTGTCCAGACTTCAAGGACATTTTAATCGTGCATGCTTTCCATCATTACTTCCCACACCAGTCGGAACTTCTGTTTCAGATAGAACTTATTTGGCGTTGTAAGTAGCGTTTCTCTTGCAGACACAGGCGTAGGAGGAGGCGTCAAGATTTTCGAAACAACTTCACGAACCTCTTTGGTTATGTAATGGATAGTAGAAATTCCGAATATGAAGGAAGCTGCCAGGGCAGCATAAGGCACACTTTTTAACAAAAACCCCGTACTTTTTATATTAATGGAAATCTTAAAAAAAGTGGAAACATCTGTGGGACAGCGTCCGTGCAGGACTTAACAAAATGCAGATTAATAAATCCGGAGGTCCTGATTTATCTCCTAACAAAAGGGAATTTGTCCTTTTTTTTAAATGTACCTCGAATGTGCGGAATATGGAACGCAACTTGCAGTTTCGTTCTGAGCAACTTGGTCGGGAGTCGACTGATATTGAAAAAGACAGTTACACTAGTTTTGGAGACAGTTTTATTGCTGAATGCTCTTCTGCTGAGAGTTCAATACACAAACACGCACAATTGGAGTCTGCTTACAGAAGAACGAGGCCGAGAAATGGAAAGCGCCCAGTGGAAGTAGCGATGATACAGACTGCAATGAAAACGCTTGGTCTGATGTAGTCAATGGGCAGTGGACATGAGGACTGGGAGACAAAAGTACCATTTCTTGACAAGTTTCAGAGAACCTATAAACAAACTTTCAGAAGACAGGCAAACGTCCTTCCGCGTGAAAATTCAAGAGATGATATGACAACCAAAACTTGTCGACACAATTACTTTTCCAAACTTTAAGCGAGTGACGGCAATTGCCTGATATTAGAAGTTTTTTTTTTTTACTCCTTTTAAAGATGTGTCATTTTCCATCATCTTATACGTTGTTATAAATCTGTTATCTTTACCTGCTTTGGATTTCAATGTGATTAATGACAAATAAACAGAAAGTTACAACAATATCGTACCTTATGTCAGAGATTATTATAAACAGCTATATTAAACTCTACGATAAATGAGTTACATAATTATCATTCTCTTCGTATCTTACGTCAGAGTCACAATTAATCGCCCCTCGAGGCCAATGGACCTTCGAAAGTATGTCTTTTGCTTCTTAATTGGTGTGCGAGTTTATTCTAAAGTGTGCTTAAAATAAGTTTGAGTGCACTCTCAATTATCTCCAAAACGAGTCTTCGTCTTTAACTAAGTCATCTAGAAGACTGTGAAACTCACCGAAAATTTCGCGTCAAGCTCTTGTTTTGAGCACCCGAAAATGTCTGTTTTGAGTAACTAAAGAGACTTCTGTACCAAATATTGTTCATTGAGGAAAATACATACACTCGGTTTAACACCCTTGCTGTTCAGAACTGTCAACAGCACTGCTTTCATTTCGGCTCGACTCGGCTCGGCTCGGCTTGCAATGTGAATGGTCACTAGCTCGGCCCGGTTCGGTTCGCTTAGGTCAGATTCCGCTCGGTTCGGCTCGGTTCGTTTAGGCCAGGTTCCGCTTGGTTTAGCACGGTTTGCAGTGCGAATTAAGCCGTAATCATTATTTGTCACAGACACGTGTTAAAATCAAGAAAATTAAGTTACATGCGCCTATGTTTACTCTGTTCAGCATACGAATGATATATGTGCAAACCGTATTTTGGATATCTCCTCTTATTTAGAAATGTACTAAGTTCCCAGGCTTAATTATACGTGTAGATTAAAGTAGTGTTTGGTAACATACTTTACTAAACTTTAAATGAATGCTCTAAGAGTTATTAGTTAGCGTGTAATTTCTGTCGACACAAGTCTTTATGAATATTACTACTAGATCTTTAGGTCTTCAGGTATTTGCACTTAGATCCTTAAATCTAATAGTAAATATCCAACAGTAATATTTAATAAACAGTTGTGCCGACGGCAATTCCATGCTAATTTGTAATACCACAGAATACAAAGGAATTTAAAAGGTGTAACCTTGCTTTCAGAGTGTAAAGAATAAAATGAGAATGAAACTTTTCTTATTGCTTAACTAAGCACCCGGCCATAAATATATGTATGGGAGTACAGGTATATGGCTCCATGAATTCTGAATACATTCTCTAAATTGAGATGAGTGATAAGCTTCACGTTCCTGCAGATTTACTCCCAGAGAGAAATTTTCCGATAACCAGACTTGAACACGGCGCACAGCGGCGAAGGAAATCCATTAGCCTACGTTAAGTGATGTAGATGTTAGGATTCTGATGCGGAGGGGGGGGGGGTTGGCGTTGATATGCTCGTCCAGAAAATCGTCGTCGCTTTTACTATCCTGTGAGATGTTATGACAATGGGATTTGTGGTTTCGTCCCGTCTCTTTAGAGGTTCATCAGTTTTCGGAAGCTATTAACAAAATTTAAATAACACAACAAATATAATTTCTGCTACGTTGCCAGTGCATGCAGCAAAGTGGCTCGCAGTTGGACGGACCGTCGTAACACACAAGGGCTTGATTTGAGGGTTGTTTGACCGTGCATCTTCCTCATGAAATAAAGTGAAATGCCAACTTGATGCAACTAGGTAACTTTATTCGCGTATTCTTACCTCGACATGTTTCGGGTACATACGCCCATCATCAGGAGTATTAGATGTTGAGTTGCAGCATATGGTTTTCTGCACCGACTTTTGGATGGGTGGTGGTCTTGAGAGC
>Ga0123354_10011423_pt1 | contig 13723 bp, 8 predicted proteins | sample TergutLab28metaG_2_FD_97872 | JGI IMG/M metagenome (GOLD analysis project Ga0123354, IMG submission 97872) | Labiotermes labralis P4 segment gut microbial communities from Petit-Saut dam, French Guiana - Lab288 P4 | ecosystem: Host-associated > Arthropoda: Insects > Digestive system > Gut ... | reverse complement strand
CTCTCTCTCTCTCTCTCTCTCTCTCTCTCTCTATATATATATATATATATATATATATATATATATATCCCCCCGCTCCCCCGCGCACTGTGATTCGAGCCCCAGATCGTCCGGCCGTAGCGAGTCACTATATCGACCATGCTATTCCCGTCGTGCTTAGTTACAGACAGCGTTGTTAAATAACTCACTTTACGTTTTCTCGTAAAATGTTCTACAGTTTTTAAAACTGTCATTTCGTAGGCGAACTTACTGTCTGCAGTTATGTTACGAAAACCCTGGAAACAACGTCAGGTAACACAGCAAACGGACAGTAACGCGACACGCAATGTACAATAAACGCGACGCGTTCATGTCAATATTGTTGCAGTGGAAAGGCAATAAATATTACATATTTTGTATGTGTGTGTGTGTAGCCTGGTTATCCAGCATGCAGAGCGCATGTGAACTATTATATTCTCATCTGTTTCCTCTCCGACTGTACTATATTATTCCTCATTACCTTATAAAGGGCTCAATTTTTGGAAACAATACAGACTATTGAACATAAAATATGTTTTGTTTTTTTCTACAAATTTGTCTAAAATATTTCTCATTCTAAGAAGAATTAAGCGAAGTATTATCATAAAGGTACATAGGTGTTCTTGTGAAGTACCAGTTATGCTTGCCAGATTGTAATGAATCTTGAATATAATTGAGAGATTTTTTGAAATACACACATATATCAAATTTCATAAAATTTTTTTCAGTGGGATCCGAGGCCATCCGGGCAGATGGACCGATAGACACATGACAAAGCTAATAGTCGCTTTTCGCAATGTTGCGAAAAGCGCCCGAAAAGAAAGAAAAGCAAAACAATGAACAACAAATTTGTGTCTGTAGCCGTCACTTGATGATGACGATTGCTTAATTGTGTAGGTGCAGACAGTGCGTAGAGTAGAGTGGAGGTGACTGAACGGTCCCACTAGGAGTTCTCTGTCTTGTCACATTCAAGCGAAATAAGAGTAGGCGGAGGAAGAGTGAAATGAAAGGGTAACAACAAATTTTTATCGTTGTACCGCGCATTTTGATATATATAAAATTTATTCACCAACAAATGTATTCCTTATTAAACTTGACAACGTTTAAAAAATTTACATTAAAAATCACTTTGGCTTGCTCCTAAATATTTCGGTCTACGACCATTGTCAGGGACACCCTGCCACACCACCACATAACATATAATGACGTAATTTTTTTTACCGAATTTTAACCTAAATATAACTTTAGCTAGGCTCTAATGAAGGCTCCCTGATGATGGTCGTAGACCGAAACATGTAGGAGCAAGCCAACGTGATTTTTAATGTAAATTTTTAAAACTTTGTCCAGTTTAATAAAGAGTGCATTTGTTGGTGTATGAACTTCATAGGTAACAACAAAGCTTCCGAATATCGAAAACAGATGGCGATCGATGAAGGGGAGGAGAGTCTGTATCCAGTCTTCATCTATTTTTTACACGACTATAAATTCCTTCCCCCATATGCTACCTGAAACTTGCTTCTTCTTCTTCTTCGCCTTCTTCTTGATATTTATTTACGGCGTCTTCTGCGGTTTGACTCGACTCGCTGCTACTACTGCTGATGCTAGTACTAACGGAGATTCAGTGCGATATGTTTCAAGTAGAACATATAGTGTCGATTAATTTATTGGTCTCCAATCCAGAGAGAAGTGCGTAAAGCAGCCGTAGCTTGAAACTGGCTGTCTTCCTGCATCCAGTGCTAAGATTATGAAAGCGTGGAAGTATATCTGTACCCTGCATTTCATCCCCAAGACGTCTAGCTTAATAAAGGAAGAAGTTTTCAAGTTTATGTTTATCCATAAACGTATAGATTTGTCGCATCAGTTTATGGTTGCCATCACAAGTATACTGCGATCTGTGGAAAGTAAGGACTGCTATAAGAATGTGAGTAGTTTTCTTCTCTGTCATTCACGTGACAGAAATTTACTCTTTCTATATTAACTCGCTAGCAAGCCCTATAATCTTGAAGCAGACCGGAATAAAGTCGTGTTCACAAGAGCCAGGCCACATCTATACGGGCTGTCCCCTTTTTAATTTATTTTGATTTCATTTGTGTGTTTGTCTCCGCATTTCCTTTCAGGTATTTACGCTGTAATTTTGGATATAATTCTTGTATCACCATGCATGATATATTTTCTGATCTATCCCCTTGTCTTTTATTCTTTTACCCCAATAAAATTTCTTATAAATTTCAGAATATTCAAATACATTTAAACATTATAATTTTCTTCATAACTCGCCCGTGTCTGCCTGTCTGTCTCTCCCTCTCTCTCTGTTCCTGTCTTATCATTATGTTACTACAACAGGCAGCTGAGATAACCCAGTCGGTGTGGATTGGACAACACCCGGTTTGACTTCTGATGGGAGTAGGAGAATTTTCTCTTCTCCCAATCTTTAAGACGGCCTTTGACCAAAGGGCCACATATTCAGTGGGTAACGGGCATAAAGCGGTCGGGTCCTAAGGCTGACATCTCACCTCGTCTAGTTCAGAGATTAAGAATTACTGGCTATATATATATATATATATATATGTTTCCCTTTTAAGCCTTTTCCCGATCTCTCATCCAGAGGAGTCCTACGGAGTGTAGTGTGTCTAAATGCGTGTGGTAGTGAAGCCCTGACAGTGAGGAGGCCCTGGGAAGTCGCGCAGTGGACAAAGAAATGAGCCTCTACGTCCTGAGTAGGGACATTTTCACCGTTTGTCACAGTACTATTGCTTTTTGAACAGGTTTCGTCGAATTTAACATCACTGCACGTTATTCAAATGACCTCTTTTTAAAGACTCATTCTGTATTCTGCCCTTATGTTAATACGTCACGTTCTACAGTCACAGAAGCAGTAATTAGAATTACTACAGTGTCGCGGATGCGGTATTGAATAGGAATACTGCCCCCAGCTTTAGTGGTGTCTAAATGCACGCTGCAAGTGAAGGTAGCACTCTCGTTGCAGTAACTATTTAAGGACCTACGCTGCTTCTCATTCCGGAAGTCGGTAACCCTCAGCAGCACCACTGTGATTACCTACAGTGACGAAAGTGGAGTTCTTGTCTAGACATAAGTGTAGTGTCAGGTATGAGTTACACAGGAAACTGCTGGTATGCTGTGCAATAAAAAGCAGAACGCAAAACTCTCGGCGCTTCACCTCGTCTTCTATGGGAGACTGTGAACTCAGCAGTGGCTAGTTTTAGCGAGCATCCTAGCTGGTGGGGCTATCGATTAAACCCACTCCTGGAATGAGCTCGTTCCAGTCTTCAACCGCCAGCCAGTAGCCCATGGAACACTTCGCACAGCGCACAAGGGAGGTAGCCGGCTAGTCAGCCACAACTTCTATTTCTGTTGCTGTACACAGCTACAGTCGTTACTCGCTGGGTATAGCACCAGCCATTTCTAAAATGTTGCCAATACACTGAACCAAACTGCATGCTTTCCACAACACTTTTATCTGCTTTTTCTTCCGCGACATCCTTCAGTGTGATCTGCTTCATATATTTTTGGTTTTGATACAATCATTTTAGAGTGACCTGGCACAGAAAATCTTTGAAGTGTAGAGTAACAAAAGATCGGATTAGCAGAGTTGTCAATCTCAGATTCTCATGACCTTAAACATGTTTTCACGACCCAAAGGAATCCTTAATGCAATTCAAAGTAGGAGTTCCTGCAGTTATATTCCTTTTATTGACGCTAAGAGGCCAGTGCAGCACAGAGCTCCCTGTTTTTGGGTCTTCTGAAACCTGTTTATCGGCATATAGTAGGAATCCTTAGAAGGCGGATCGCCCACTTGCAAGATCTATGTGTATACAGGACATGGCAGTCACAAAAAAACCCGCAGTAATACACCGTGCACCAAATGAGATCATATATGTAATGTTAAGGTGGAACTGGCACAACACATTTAAATCGTCATAAAACGTGTTTACTGTGATTGGCAGTTTTATTTATACAGCTTAAATAAACATTCTAGCATAAATAGAAGCAATAATGAGTTCACAAGAAGTGTTTGCCTCTAATTATTAAAAGATATTTCATGGAAATTCCGTTCTTGGTACAAAAATTGTAAAGTAGAAATGAACTTGGTTCTTATGGATGTCACAAATAAAGCCTGTGTTTGCTTATGAAATATTGACTGTAGACCAAATTTGTTTATTCTATAATTCTAACACAGGATACCTTATTTTGGTTACAGTACATTGTTTGGTTAATTACGAAAAGGGAGTAAACATTTTATATGCACTGACAAGCAAACGAAACTAGATAACGGAATGTCGTAATTGCTAGTAACATACCTTGTAATGCTAAGACGCACAGTATTTTATCACAGAAGGTATTCATGTATTTCGTATAATTCTCGCAATAAAAGACCATTATTTCTTTAAATGTCGTTAACGTATCGGCTGTCGTGATGAACCAAGACAGTGTTCTCAGTGAGAGAGGTTTTTTTTTTCTTTTATATAATTTGGATGAATTTCATCCGAAGGTTACAAAATGACCAGCTGCTTAAACCTCACTAGCACTTTTAGGCGCGTTCGCAAAATTGCGAAAAGCTACTATTAGCTTCATCATGTCTGTCCGTCTGTCCGCACGGAGCAACTCGACTCCCATTATAGGGGGTTTATTAAATTTGATATTTGATTATTTTTAGAAAATATGTCGAGAAAATTAAAGTTTCATTAAGATCGGACAAGCATAGCGGGTACTTTACATGAAGAGACCACTAGACATTTTTTATCGAACCTCGCCCAATTCTTCTTAGAGTGAGAATAGTTTCAGACAAAAGCTGTAGAGAATATAAAAACACACACTTTTTATGTTCAGTATCGTTTTTTAACTGTGCCTTTCATGAGATACTGTGGAAAAGTACTGTAGAGCCACACAAGTCAAAGTGTGGGCCTGGTAGCTCAGTCGGTATTGCAACTGGTTACGGGCTGAACGGTCCGGGGATCGAATACCGGTGGAAGCGAGATTTTCCGCACCTGTCCAGATCGGCCCTGGGGCCCACCCAGCCTCCTGTACAATGGGCACCTGGTCTTTCCCGGGAGTAAAGAGCGGCCGGAGTGTGACGCTGACCCCTCACCCCCTTCTAGTGCCGTGGTCAAGAAAGAGTGGAGCTATACTTCTACTCCCCCTGTGAGCCGTACGGCCTGTGCAGAGCCTCAGTGCCTGTACAAGGGTACACTTTTTTACACAAGCCACAGCTGACAATGCATGCTGGATAACTAGCGTTGCTAACAGGTTCACAACATTTAATGATCATTCCTTGCCACTGAAACAATGGTTGCACGAACTCGCCTCAGTGTTACGTTATAACGTACATTGCCTGTCTTGTTTAAAAATAAGGCAGGTGTACTGTCAAGAGCTTTACTCGCTTGAAAGCCGGACAATTGGCTAGAATTCAGTCGGCACACCCAAAGCTGTGTGGTCGACAAAACGCATCAATTTTTACCGAGAATTTTCTTCGGTCTTAGAACAAACTCAGAGTTTGTACCCAAATTCTACGTTGCACTGCATATTTCTCATGCACCTTTCTCACATTTACCGTTATTTCGTCAAAAAGTGTCCCTGCAGTCACAAATTTCATAATTCAAAGATTCTTCGAAATTTAGCCCATATATTTAGCTAATTGTCTCTGTTACTTATTCACATCGCACGATCCAACCACCTTGTCTTCTTCGGTTCCTAACTCTCAATTATCTCTATACTGGAAGGAGAAGCGGGCACTGCTTAGGAAACCAAATAAATGTCCTACACCCCCCCCCCCATAAAAGTAGTTTCTCACTACAACACTACTTCTTCTTCTCATCTTTTCTCAATCTGAAACGGTTAAATTATTTTGACATGCCCTTCCTTCTACAAGGGCTTTTACGCCGGAATTCTACGAAATAGATATAAAAGGTAAAGTAAAAGTAAAGTGCACCCTTCTACAGGCATTGAGGCTCTGCACAGGCCGTACGGCTCACAGGGGGAGTAGAAGTATAGCTCTACTCTTTCTTGACCACGGCACTAGAAGGGGTTGAGGGGTCAGCGTCACAGCCCGGCCGCTGTTTACCCCCGGAAAAGACCCGGTGCCCATCGTACAGGAGGCTAGGTGGGCCCCGGGACCGGTCTGGACAGGTGCGGAAAATCTCGCCCCCACCGGAATTCGATCCCCGGACCGTCCAGCCTGTAGCCAGTCGCTATACCGACTGAGCTACCCGGCTCACACGAACTAGGTATGTATCTCGGGATATACTTGGACGTTTAGCCAGAAACAGTCTGGGGACTGTATAAATGCACAACTGTGCCTCCAGGTTTTGCATGTATGAATTATTCTATTTCCGACCACTGAATTAACAAGTATTCCATTTTGCTTCCCATGAATACGCAATTAACTCATAAAAGTAACACACCTACTTCCATCACACAGGTACGTTGCAATAGAAGCGTTAATTAATGGAAATTATCAACTTGTATTCTGTAATTCTGCCTGAAAACTAAGTAGGAAAAGGAAGAGAAGTTTGAGTTTACTTCGAAAAAATAACAGCACTGAAAATTTTACAGCTACAAATAATGGGCACTTGCAATGATCTGACACTGTAATGTTTTTAAGTTATTCATTCTGTTGAAAAAGGTAAATTTCACTCTAGGAAAAGTCACGAAGGCCCAGAGGTGGAGTAGAGGTGTAGCCCTATTCTTTCTTCAATCTCGGCGCTAGATGGTGGCGAGTGGTCAACGCCACGCCCCGGCCACTTTAGTCCCGGGTAAGGGGACCGTTACTCATTGTACAAGTGGCTGAATGGGACCTAGGGACGGTCTAGACGAATGAGTTAAATCTCGCCTCTATCGGAATTCGGTCCCCTGACCGTCCAGCTCGTAGCGAGTCGCTATACCGACTACACTAGCCCGTTCCTTCTTTCAATTTACAGAACACAAAAAATAACAACAGAATTCTATACACCTGTGGTACGGGGCAGCTTCAATTTTAAATACGAGTATCCAACCACGAGAAAGGAATTTTTCCTCAAATTCCATTGCAGGTTTTCTGTAAGTTCATTTACTTAGAACTGTGAATTAGATACTGTTCTTCTTTTCAAGAATAACAGTATAGCAACATGAACTGGCTGAGTCATGGCTTATGTGGTTTTTTTTTGCCTACCTTTCATCGAGATTCGATCCCGTACTAATCTGTGTGGGACGTACTATTGGATAAAGTGGCCGTGGAACATGGTATTCCCTGAGTTCCCCAGTACTACCACGCTATTATCATTTCACCAATGCTGCACACTCACCCATTCGTCTAATACCGATGCTATATTGCCTGAGTAACTGTGGTTGTCGTTAATCAACATACTTAAAAAACCAAAGGGAGTGCGAGTAATCCAAATGTGTATTTTTAAACATACGTTCATAGTTATATTCAGAATTACGTGCTCATCTGAATGTTTCATTCGATGATGTAATATGATTAAATGCCAATGCGCCATATTAATTGCCAATCAGGCGACTATATAGAGCGTACAGGCGCTGGAAAAATTATGACCAATTTGTATGGCTGCAGATTACTGGGAAAATAGGAATTGTCGATGGGCTGTAACGCGTTGTATGTTCACTTCATTTGTAATTATTGACTTGGCTTAATGAGACTGAACATACCCTTTAAATATTCATACCTTTTATTAAAACCGACTTGTAGTTGTTCCGATGATGAAACAAATGACATAATTTTGATGACAGTCATGATCTAATTAACGACGAATTCTTGTTAACGGGTTTAATAAAGTAAATCAGATCCCATGCTAATTTTGCCTGTTTTCTATATGGGCGTGAAACTTGGTTCGAAAATGGGGTGCCGACAGGGACAATGTAGCAGGGGACTGGAAAGGTCAGCAAAGTGCGGATCGTAATGGGTTTTACTCCACACCAGGTAATATTCGTGTAATTAAAAAAGGAAGAATGAGATGGACGGGGGATGTGGCACGTGTCCAGGAGTGGAAAGGTTCATACAGAAATTTGGTGGGGACAACAAGTGGAAAGAGACAAATTTGGAGACCTAAAAGTAGATGGAAGATAATATTAAAATGGATAATTAAGAAACAGGATGGTGTCGGGGACTGGATTTATATGATTCAGAACAGGGAGAAGTGCCTGGCTCCTGTGAACACGCTAACGAACATTCAGATTCCATTTTATGGGGGGGATTTCGTGACTAGATGAGGAAACCTTCGCTTCTCAAGAAGGACTGTGCTCCAAGGAGTAAAGCAAGTGAATTTCTTATGTTTTGAGGGTTGTTTGACCGTGCATCTTCATCATGAAATAACTTGAAACGCCAACTTGATGCAACAAGGTAATTTTATTGATGTATTCTTAGCTCGACATGTTTTGGGTACATACGCCCATCATCAGGAGCACTGGATGTTGAGTTGCAACATATGGTTTTCTGCACCGAGTTTTTGGGCGGGTGGTGGTCTTGAGAGTCGATGCGTAGGTCGTGTGTGCGGTGCGGATATTGCCGTGCGACTGCAAGTCAACATCCGCACCGTACACATGACCTACGCATCGGCTCTCAAGACCACCACCCATCCAAAAACTCAGTGCAGAAAACCATACACTGCAACTCAACATCCAGTGCTCCTGATAATGGGCGTATGTACCCGAAACATGTCGAGCTAAGAATACATTAATAAAATTACCTTGTTGCATCAAGTTGGCGTTTCAAGTTATTTCATATGTTTCGTCTGTTGAAAGACAAGTCCGTAATGTTTATTATTTCTGCCGTCATACATTTGTGGTTTATTTAATAGGACAGGCCACGTAGCGTCGAATGATGTGGTGATTAATGAAGGATCAATTGTAGTAATTATGTTAAGAAAGTTTTCTTTTCCCAGTTTCAGGTAATTTTCCGGCTTTTGAATGGGGAAGAAATGAGGAAATCGAAGGAAATTTTCAGTCAGCACTCCCAATGATCTGGCCTATATTCCATGAGATTTCTTTACGAATGCAACTCCGAGCCGTTGAATCTTGGACTTTATTCCTACCAAAGATTGCGGCGCTCTGATTCCTGATAGTATTACAAACAACAGATTTAAACACTTGTGTCAACTGCGTTGAGGGACAGATGCGTTTATACTGTCTGCTTATATGGTTCCAATGTTGATGTTTGAAAATTCTGGTGGTTTGATCCTTAATAGTGTTGGGGTTACTGTCAAAGGCTCATATTTCTAAGGTATAAAACGGAACACAATGTCCCAGTTTGTAACTTGTCTGATACACAATGTAAACCTCTTTTTAAGCTTTCGCAGAATTGTGAAAAGTGACTCTTACGTTAACTGTGCGTCCGTCCGTCCGTCCGTCCTTCTGTCTATCTGTGCGCGTGGAACATGTCAACTGTCACTCAACGGATTTTCATGAAATTTGATATTCGAGATTTTTTTATGTTACAAGCTCTTATATTTAATAATATTTAAATAATTGCCAATTGAGGATTTTCGAAAATGTATGAAATTCGATTTCATATTCGGATGAAATATTTGGTAAACTGGATCTACACTTTTGACGTTTTGCTGACCGTGCATCGCAGTATATTTATTTCAGTATTTAACCAACTTGATGCACAAAATTTGTTTAACAATAAGTTTTATTTCATGCCTCTACATGTTTCGAGCACATGTGCTCATCATCAGGAGGGCAAAATTGCATTACACAGCCTCTGGTATCATCAAACCTATAGGTGCACTGATACAATAATTCTCCTGATGATGGGCACATGGCTGCCCGAAACATGTACAGAATAGAAATAAACATATACAAAAAAATTGTGCTTCAAGTTGGTTATTTACAAGGATCATACCAAGATACACGGTCAACAAAACATGACATTTAAAATCAGTTCAGAAACCTAGCATCCATATCACCGGATACATGACGGCCGAAATGGAAACAAAAGTACATGAAGGAATACTTCCTTATATCACTTCACCAGGAATCGTGTACTGTACACGGCAAAACACTGTAGAAAGTTACATAAGGCGATTTCCCCATCTTGTTCTTTTTCTTCTCCTCTAAACTAAACCAAAGACCTCGCTTTTGCGTGCTGAAAATATAAAAGCTATATACAACACAACCCCGTGCTCAGTGACTGGCACAGGAAACATAAAATTCTAAATGTGACAAGAAACCACGTGGTTGCACCAGGGCATAAGCTAATATCATCAAAGTTGTCCTCGTTTGTCAGTCAGCACAAAAGTTTTCAAACCTTCCTTCCGAACTAAACGGTGATGCTTCAGATATGTGGCGTCGATAGGAAGAAAACTGGAGGCAAGCGGCGAAAGATGTGGGAGAAAATCTTTGCTGAATTAAAGAAGCGCCCTGTCGTTTCTTAACCACTTTTTGAGTGTTATGAAATTCTTAACAAAATATCGTAACATAATTGTTGGTAAATTATGTTAGGTACAGTTTCTTATTTGTTGTGTGTGTTGTCAGGTAGAGGTCTCTGTGACGAGCTGATCACTCGTCCACAGGAGTGCTATGGACTGTGGTGCGTCGTTGTGTGTGATCTGGAAACCTCATGTATGAGGAGGCTCTGGCCCACTGGGGGCTGTCGCGCCAAAAACAAACAAACGAAAAACAAAGAAAGTTTCTCTTTTAAAAAATGGCATGGGGCTATTTAGTATTTTTTTCGTGAATATTAAAAAAAAATAAGTCTATGAAGCAGAACTCCTTCTGAGAAATTCTTATAATAAAACCAACCAGATTCACTAATTTTTCAAATTTATTTTTGGAATGAAACTGTACAGTACATGTTTCGGAGAGTTCCTCTGTCCATCGTTAGAAGTTTTTCACTGTACACGCTACAATGGTATATGTCATACAGGTTTGCTGACAGCTCACAAACTGTCAGCAAACCTGTATGACATATACCATTGCTGTGTGTATAGTGAAAAACTACTGATGATGGTCAGAGGAACTGTCCTAAACATGTAGAGTTTCATTCCAAAAATAAATTAGAGAAATTAGTGAATCTGGTTGGTTTTACTAGAAGAATTTATCACGAAACACGGTCACCTGAACGTCAAAATCTTTCTGAGAAAGTAATAGACGCAAAACTACTCAAGGAATTTCTCCCCAGCGAAGGAAAATAAATGCTGAATGCGATATTGACAAAACGCAGTTACTGAATTCTGTACTGAATCCAACAATTTCGCCAAATCTTAGGTCCTTTTTAACATCTCAGCAGACACTAAACGTTTACGTTTTGGGTGTTAATCTCCAAGTGGAAGACCAAACTTTTCACGATTTGTTCCGCTGAAAATTCAGTATATTCGCAGTTATCTTTCAAAAATAGCCGATCCCGGTGGCCGCACTGTCTAAGGCGTGGGACAGCCGCCGCTCGCTTGCTGGAATTGCGGCTTCGAATCCCGCCGGCGTTATAGATGCTTGTCTGTTGTGAGTATTGTGTGTTGTCAGGTAGAATTCTCTGCGTCGGGCTGATCACTCGTCCAGAGGAGTCCTACTGATAGTGGTGAGTCTGAATGTGATCGTGAAACATGTTACCGCTCAGTTTAGCTTTAAGTCTTGAATTTAGTCTATAGGGAAACTTTTAAGATGGTGTTTCTGCCATTAGAGAGAATTTACAGTCAGGCGAGAGATTACAGGAATTTACAAGGACAGAGTAGAAAATGCCTTTTTCTAAAGGTCTGTGGGAATCGGACGTGCAGAACGTATGCTCTTGTTTCGGTGCAGTGTACAATCCGGACTGACTGACCCACCAAAACCCCCGAACTACGGGGTTCTTATCTACATCACCGTCGGTTTGTGTGGCTCAGAACAACGTGGGATGAATAACGCACTCAAAATTGCTGGAGGATTTCTGTTACCTAAAAACAGAAGCATTGACTATTCAAGCCAAATGGCTGAAACATTTGAATTGTGTGGGATGAAATATTGATGGTGATTCAGAACACAGCTCCGGTTCAAATGAATGCGACATTGCTGTTCTTCTATTCAGATATATAAATGGATTTCATGTATAAACATTGTTATTGCAAAATACCAAATTTCGCTTCAAAACATGCGTATCAGCCTCACAAGTGTTAGAGATTAATTACTGATTTCACGTAATCTCTGTGTAGAATGACATGCCATTATATGTACAATGCCGGTAGCATATCACAAAAGACGTAGTAACCAACACAGGTCACGCAAAATAATGGGAAGCATAGAACAGTTAATCACTAATAATATCTTACGTGACAGGTTTGCCTCTAACAGTGTGGCAGCTTAAGTTGAAATTTGATTGAAGTGGGGGTCAAACGTGGGTGTAACTAGTGCTGCCATCTGTATAAACAACTTCAGCATGCAGAGTCATGAGTGTGGCTAATACTAACTGCCAAAGGACTATAATTCTTAAACTCATGGTTCCGTGCATCACAATTCAATGTTAATAAATATCCAACCAGATGCAACAGTATGCTGATATTTATTTATTTATCGGCATAGAGTTGCATCTGGTTGGATTTTTATTAACATTGAACTATAATTCTTTTACGTGTGAACCAACGTGTCCTTGAAAATGTAATTAATAACAGAATAATTATCGTTGATGACTTTTCTACTTGTTACACGCGTTTGTGTGGATTCTACTTTCTGTATTATTATTCTGACAGATATATGTCTGTATATCGATAATCGGTACATTCGGACATGTGTCAGTATTTTTGTCGTCAATCAAATTACCTTTAAAGAGCAAAGAATTGTGTCCACCGTATTCGGAAAGACCTGTCGAAGGTATTCGTCGTGATCTTCGCAAAGTGAAAAATTTTATCTTCAATTTCGATTCCTTACTTCATCACGCGCGGGGTCATGTGAAATCCACCTGTCGTATATCTACCTTTCGTACAACTGGAAACGTTTGGTAAGGTATGTGTCTTCGTTAAGTTCATTTTCATTTTTTCTGAATGATTGGTGTTGCTTTGATACTCAAAATTACCTTCCAGAAACTTTGATCATTCGACACAAAAGGTGCATGCTATTTTACATGTGTACTGGGTGTCAGACTCGTATTATACATACGGTGGATAAAAGTAAAGGTAAATTTCAACCTAGAACAGGTCACGAAGGCCCAGAGGGGAAGTAGAGTTATAGCTCTACTCTTTCTTTAACCTCGGCGCTAGATGGAGGTGCGTGGTCAACGCCACACCCCGGCCGACTTACTCCGGGGAAAGACCCGGTACCCTTTGTATAGGAGGGTGGGTTAGCCTCAGGACCGGTCAAGACGGGTGCGGAAAATCTCGCCCCCACCGGGATTCGATCCTCGGACAGTCCAGCCCGTAGCGAGTCGCTATACCGACTGAGCTACCCCGGCATATATATGGTAGAAGGGCGCAAATTGTTATGCGTAGATTAACAAATCATAGGCAAAAGAAATGCAGATTTTGTGAAGTTTTAGGTTGAAAATTGAAAATGCTTAATCAACAGGCAGTTTATAGTTGATGCATCCCCGTTTTGTATGTAAAATCAAAATAAATCAAGGTAAAGTACGTCAAAACACTAGTTTTATTAGATGTTAATGATGAACGACATGTTTCGGCCTGCGTGGCCATCATCAGGTTGCAAAATTCTACGAGACTAAGTATATTGTGGCGGATGTTGAGATCTCATCATCTGGCCAGAACTTATATATGAAATACAAACTGTTTAT
>Ga0123354_10011422_pt1 | contig 13724 bp, 9 predicted proteins | sample TergutLab28metaG_2_FD_97872 | JGI IMG/M metagenome (GOLD analysis project Ga0123354, IMG submission 97872) | Labiotermes labralis P4 segment gut microbial communities from Petit-Saut dam, French Guiana - Lab288 P4 | ecosystem: Host-associated > Arthropoda: Insects > Digestive system > Gut ... | reverse complement strand
GGAAGGGTAGTGATCAGTTGGACCGATCGTGTGAGAAATGGAGAAGTGTTACAGAGAGTTATAAAGGAGAGGAATATCGTACGGACAATAAATGTAGGGAAGACTAAATGGATTGGTTACGTCGTGCGAAAGAACTGCCTGCTAAAAGACTTGAGTGAAGGAAAGATAAAAGGACGGATAAAAGTGACGGGAAGACGAGGAAGAAGGCGTGCGGAGCTACTGGATTATCTTAAGGAAACGAGAGGGTGCTGGAAATTGAAAGAGAAAACAATCGATCGCACTGTGTGGGGAACTGGCTTAGGGAGAGGCTGTGGACCTTTCGTAAGACAGACTACGGTGTGAATGGTTATGCAGTTGCCTACCGGCGTCTCTCAAAGGGATCAAAGCGTGTTGAGCAAGTGCGTGTGGTGTTTACACCGCACACGTCAGCTGCACACCAACAAGCACTGTGCGTTGTGCCGGTCGGTCAGTCCCAGTGCAATTTAATTGAATTTGTTTCTTAATGTGTTGCCTACCCGCTTCATATACAGGGTGCTATTCGCCGTTTCCTCCCCTTGACGGTTTTCAAATGAGTGCTTCTGCTTGTCACACAGAAGGGTATTGCCCATTTTTGCTTGTAGGGTCACGCCTGGATCGGATATGCAGTTGCGCATTAGAATGTGAGGTCATTGCTGAGGCGGTGAGTAATACACCTCAGTGGGTTTGGTAGTTCTGTTACAATAGAGCGAGCTGTGGAAGTAATCAGGCATTTTCGTAGCGTCGCAGTTGACATTGTTCTCGTTTTGTGGTGATGATGCCGTGTTGTAAGGGTAAGTCTTGCGACGTTTGCAGAATCTCGGCTGTCACTGTCTTCAGAAGGAGACAGCATGTCTTGCTGCCTGTCACCTACCGTCCGATAGGTCAAGACTAGGAACCTTGGTACATGGGCGCTTGCTTGGTGCGACAGATCATTTTTGTTGAACTGTCTTTATTTGAAGGCTCTTCATTTTTCACCCGTTCATTCAACAAGGGAGGGAAGTCGGCTGAGAAGGTATAGTGAGATGTATGAACGGGCCGTGTGGTTTTTTGGAATTGGATCATTTAGCTGTACTTATTATGGAGAAACAACAGATGTACACAGAATGTTGGCAGGGCAGTGTCTTGGGGAATGGCGGCTTGAAGGGCCCTTCAGGACAGGGAGGAATAGCGTTAAACGGGCCTTTGTGAGATCCTTGTATGTTGCGAGGCTGTCAGAAGGATTAATGGTGCGTGTGTTGCGTAATGCAGTTAGTGGGGGGAATGCAGCGAGGCAGGCCGTTAGAACTGCGTCCTCACTTGCTATTTCACCGACCCTTGATGGTAGGTGACTCTGGAACATGGTGGAATGACACTTTGTGTAAGCTGAAGTACCCTGCAGTACACCGTCCCAAGTGCCACTGGGCCCACCACAAATCCCACATGTATCATGCCGTTATTACATTCGGATGGCCGCGGGGAGAGCCCGCTGCCTACTCCATGAGAGTACTGTCTGTGTGTGTGTGTATGTACGTACGCGAACTCTGGACATGACTGTCGGTAGCCTACGTACTGCATTGGGCCGTGGCCTTCGTGCAAGTCCGCGAGGTAGCCGGCAAAAGCCGAAGCTCGGCCATCTGAAAGATGATGAGCAAAATTTTTTTGTCATAGTTTAGAGTGTGTACTTCGAAATTCGAAAATTTGAGTTCGGTGTTTCACACGCATGTTTGAAGGAAGAATACATGGAGTGGACAGCGTGGTGGTGTAATTAACATTGGGATGGGTATGTTGGAGTTCCAGGTTGCGATGGAAGGAAGATCTGCATAATACGTGTATTTGATGCTAGTGATGTTAGGCTAAACGAAAAGTGTAAAAGGTAAAGATGTCCCATTACAGGCCTGGACAGGCCCAGAGGGTTCCAGGAAGTTAAGGCTCCCAGATTTCGTGACAACGGCACAGGATGGTGGTAAGGTTGTCAGCCTTACGCACCGGCCGCCTTTATCACCAGGAAATACTCCTGGTACTCATTTCTGTTAGAGGCTGAGTCGACCCCAGGGACATAGTGCGATCGGAAGGATTTTATGTCAATGAAAAGTCCACTGACACCAGCTGGGATCGAACCAGAACCTTCTGATTTGTAGCACAGCCCCTTAACCACCGAGCTACCGCGGTCCCCCAAACGAAATGTGTACGACATTTAAATTGTAATGACATTATAGGCGGAGGTTAAAAACATACATAACTCTTTATTGAACGGTGGGGGGGTGGGGTTGGGGGGGGGGTTGGGGGACGTGTTAGAATGATTTTCATGCGGGCAGCCCGAAAACCCCCGAACCGCTTCTGGTAGGGCTAGTGGCTCGTGGACGGTCCGCAAACCTTTAGCAGAGCGCCGTGTTTCAATAGAAATATGCAGTATTGGCTGCCAGTTGACACATTGCTGTCAGAGCGGTCTCGATGCATTCGCTGTCAGTACAGGCATCCGTATGTTTCCGCCAGTCCGAATTGTGTTTCTGCACCTTACTGTCACCCGATGACGCGACGTGTTGATTACAGGAGAGGGAGCTTACGGGCAAGGGTGTGCAGTTGTTAATCGTGTATCATAGACTCACCAGGCCGCGCCGATTCGGTGACTGCGACGCGGCCCGCCTGTCGTGTGGGCTGTGATGGGCCGTGACGTGTTACGGCCTGGCGTCAGACTGTCGGTCCCCACCGCCCGGTTGTTGTGAATAAAGATTCGTCGGCTCTCCCTCCCAGAGTGCCGCCTTTCGTGCTTCATCTAGAATGCGTTACGTTACGAGGTGGAATTTTGAATTGTAAACATTGTTGGCACTGTAATTCACGGTGCGGACAGGATTTGTGTTTACTTATCTGATCGGCATTTAGGTATCGGTGGTTGCGAACCTTTGTGATGTTGGTAGGTCATTCAGCCACACTGTGAGCACAGCCGGGTGATACTGAGTGGCAGAGAATGCGGAAGGAAGTGACGGTTGTAGAATTGCAGGTATTGCCCGGTATTTGCCCAAGTGACTGAGGAAGATGACGAAAAACTCGGTCAATGCAGTCACGGACCTGGCAGAGATGGGAGCCAGTGTTGGGTAGTGATGTCAGCAGCATTCACACCGACTGCCGGTACCACCTCCTAGTGGGGCTTGCGAAAACTGACCACTGGTACCACTCAGCTGTGTGCTGGTCAGGGGGCTAATGTCAACTGACCGCGAACGCGGGTTGAGGGCCCTAAGGGGCTCTGATTTGTTTGCTGCCACCACCGTATGTATTCCAAGATTTTTCTTAGGACTGCTGTATATGGTCAGCGAGTGCCTAAGTATTCGGTCGAATTGCTGTTACATCTGTCAGACGTGGGTTGATGGGCGAAGGAGAAGGGGGTTTCTGATACCTTAACCCAGGGATGGCCAGCGTCAGCCCTCCGGCGGGCCACACGATTCGTAAGGACCGTTCTGAAGTCCGCACTTGTGTGTGCGGGGGGGGGGGATTGAATTGACTACAGCGCCCTTATTTACAGCACGGGGGTTAAGGCTACTTTTTGGAATTTGCTTGTCGTCTTAGTTGTAATATAAAAAGTCAAAATGTTGCGGAAATGTGTTCTGTGTTCGCATTCACTGCAGAAATTCGTTGTCTTGCCATAGCTTTTCCAGTTTATTGAAGGTCCATCTTGTGTTAGAACTGTACCACGTGTCCATCCTGTTATAACCGACATAGGGTGTAAGTCTTTTATTAAGAGACAAAATTGTACATTTAAAGCCTAGGTCAGAACTGTTTAAAAAATTTTCTAGTTTGGTTTATGATGGGGGAGAAGTTGGAGAGTATCAGTATTACAGCTTACAGGGGAAGAGAGTTTTATGGCAGGTGTAGCAAGCTAGCAATTTCGACTTTGTCAGAATCAGGTGTATAGGGTAAGAAAAGTTGGAAAGAAAAAAAGAAAAGAAGACTGACTTTGAAAACCTTGACAGCTTTTGGGACTCTTTAAATCGTGTGGGGAAGATTTACAACGTTTAGGCACGCTTGGACTTTAAAGAAATTAGTGAGACCCGTGAAGGAGTTCACTCGTGCGACAACAGTGGAAGAATGTTACATAAATATAAGCCACTGGGGTTAACGTATTCAAAATTCTGACTTTTGGACCTATTAGGGAGCAGCGAAATTTAACATTCGACCAATTGGGTACAGTAAGAAATTTTAAGAAAGGGGTGAACTTAAAACTTGCGAGATTTGGGAAACCAAACGAAAAGGAGTCTGTTCTGTAACTCGGAAGTGACAAGTTGTCCTCTTATACCAAAGCTAACAGTGGATACCTTTTCAAGGGCGCGTTCATATACAGCGATCTGTAAATGTTAACATCGGTAGTTAAAATAAACATCATCAATAGTGACAAGTGTTAATAATATCACCGCCTGCCACTTAGACCACTTAGATTCCTTGAGAAAAAGACATGCCTACCGATTGAATAGCTGGGTGGGTTGTACTGTGTTAGCACTGTACCACGTGGCCCAGCAGAGGAGGTGGCTTTTGTTGTTAACAAAGCTCGAACAAATGATTTTAAACTTACGTAATGCACTTCATTTCCCACGTATTTTTTACCAACACTCCAACTTGTATTTGCTTCGCCGACAGCACAGTTTGTAACCGTACAAGTTACATCCTACGAAGAAGATGAAAGTGAACGTTTTCCCTTTAAGTTATTGTCCTGGTATTTACACTGTCATTATGTTTCTGTATTTATTCTGTTTTCAGGACAGCACATTCACACACAATTTATCCGTTCCATACTGAATCGTAATGTTATCAATTTTTTTCTCCGACAGTTCCATCCTGGAGATGTAAACAGTTGTGTGTAACAGTGCAGTTGGTTGTCGGTGAATGTGCACACATTCGCACGAAACCCGTGTTTCAAATTTCAGGTGTGATTGGCGTTTATCTGATGGTGGTTTTCCTTTTTTCCATTAAAGTAACGTTACGTTAAGAATTTTAGTGTGACAAATTGTAGTAGAACACCGGGGCTTACCTGTGGATTGCGACAGTTGTCTGAGATATTAATTTTCTTATATTTAATATAAATATTCTCTCCCTGCTAACAAGTTTACCGATGTGACAATATACGAACTGTGTAGCCGTGCATGCCGCGTACTGTTCATGGGATCAAGTGACCGCATTGCTGAAATCATGGGAGATGTTAAGGAAAAAGTTTGCCATGTCGCAGAACACATTGAGCAGAGGAAAAACGAGCGGTCGTAGGATTTCTCAGTGGTGGTTTTGAGAGTTGTAGTCTGGCAGTAATGATAATAAAGCTAATGTTCACAAACTACGTAATATGATTATGTATCTCCACCACACTGCCCCCCTCCCCCCACAGAGTGTTGGAAGTCTTCATTTTTATTTGGAACAAGAAATTATTTTGCATGCCTTGCAATCAAAATCCAATTAAAAGTTTGTTTCAACTTTCACCGCTTGAGAGTAATGACTACGTCGAACATCCTTATTTGTTATACAGTTGCCTCCTTTCTCGCCCCCCCCCCCTTCAGACTTCAATTTTTTGATCAATCTGTGGACTGTTGCTCGCGTTTCATGTAACATCTAACAATGCACCTACGTGTAATTTGAGAATTGAAAGGGGTAATATTTTTTTAATGATTGGGCGACAGACGGCTGGCTGAATCAGAGCATGCTAGTGTGACGGTGTATAGAAACTTTTTCGTTGATTCTGTTGAGGTTCATCTGGCAGCGGAGATACGTTTTGTTAAATTAGTAATTTTGTCGCATCTGGAAATGTGGCTTTATTTTAATGTCACAGGTCAGAGCGGTGTACACGTTCTGCCTCCACCGCGCCAGTCGCGAGAATCGGATATATAATGGGTGACGAACTTGCGAAGTGTCACAGTTCAATGACTGTGATGTATCTCGGATTTTCATGAAATGTTCAGATACCAGCAGTTAGTCTTCTCGTGTTGTCTGCTGCAGAGCGAATCAAATGAGTCAGAATGTGTATGCAAACTTGCGCACTTCCATTGTCCGCCCGCGTGAACACGTTATAAATGTTTCACAGGGTAACACAACGAATTCCATGACATTAGCCCATCACTTCTGACCCGAACCTCTGAAGATCCGGTCCGCGGCGCCCTTCACTTGCTTAGTGACGGTGTGGTACCGTCAGGGGCAGTGTTGTCTTACTGCATACTGTTGCTTGAAATATTTAATATCACCGTCTACGCAACTTAATTATGCGTAGTTACTTGTGTAAGTGTGTATTTACACTAAATAGCTACGTGCTTCGACCGACACGCGGTCATGTTCAGGGTGTACTCTTTGTGCAGCATAGCATTTAATTCGTATTTCTTTATTGAGTCTTACCTGACGGTATTGACACAAATGGATCTGATTGAAAATCTTGTTAGAGGAAGTTAATATTGAATATATAACGTCTCCGAAGATTCTTGTAGATCAGTTAGTAACAGTGTTGATTAAAGACGAGTTAATCAACATTGTTAATAATCAGTGTGAATACACACATAGGTAGCTACGTGTGGTTAAGTTGTGTGGGTGTGATATTAGCAACTGTAAGCAACTGAACTCTGCACACAGCCGGACGGACAGCATCACAGTTGCTGCAGCAGGCAACTACAAATTCCTTTTCAGAACTTCTTACGAATACACAAATGATGTCTGGAAGGAATCAGTTTATCAGAGCGATTGTACAGACGCTGAAATGTTAACATGTAGATAGCACAATCCACTACATGTTACGGCACTTCTTGACCGCAGTAGACCACACCACAGGACTGCGCCAATATTTTGGTTCCGAGTTGGCTTCTAGACGTTCTTCGCCACCTGTGAACATTGTGGAGCCTCTAGCAACTGCCTAAATGGAGCCCGAAGGAAAATTATCTAAAAGTTGCTGTTTTAACATCTGAATATTTTGTGATGTGGTATTCTTGTGTTTTAATACATTTTAATATGTGTGCTAGTGAGTGAATGCTAGTGGGTGAGTGACTTCTAGCGAGTGACTGTGGGTGAGTGACTGCTAGTGGATGAGTGACTGTGTGGGTGAGTGACTGCTAGTGGGTGAGTGACTGCTAGTGGGTGAGTGACTGCTAGTGGGTGAGTGACTGCTAGTGGGTGAGTGACTGCTAGCGAGTGAGTGTGTGGGTGAGTGACTGCTAGCGAGTGACTGTGTGGGTGAGTGACTGCTAGCGAATGACTGCCAGTGGGTGAGTGACTGTGTGGGTGAGTGACTGCTAGCGAGTGACTGTGGGTGAGTGACTGCCAGTGGGTGAGTGACTGCCAGTGGGTGAGTGACTGCCAGTGGGTGAGTGACTGTGTGGGTGAGTGCCAGTGGGTGAGTGACTGTGTGGGTGAGTGACTGTGTGGGTGAGTGACTGTGTGGGTGAGTGACTGTGTGGGTGAGTGACTGCTAGTGAGTGACTGCTAGTGGGTGAGTGACTGTGTGGGTGAGTGACTGTTAACTGGTATAAGTACTCCCTGATGATGCCACTCAAGAAGTGCCGAAACATGTGGGAGACTTATGTTATGTTCACATTTCAGTGCATGTAAGATCGGTCTGGTTAGTTGATTTTTGTATCATGCACAGTATGTACAATGTTAGAATTGCCTGGAAGTAAGTTACAAAATGCAGTCTGTCTGGAACTGGCAGAGCTGGAGCGTTTAGCTGACATCCTGCATGTCTATCAAATGCGGAAGTAAAGGATGGGTGTTTCTTTAAGTCATTTCCGCAGCCGTCTGTCTGCGCATGGACGTGGGTAACTTTACCACTTAATAACGAATTGTAATTTAATAATATTCGTTGAATTAGTTGTTTTGGTTTGCAGTTGAAGGAGCTGCAGACCTACTGATGAAAGCCAACCGTAACAGATGGTACAGGTCTGTTGAAACAGCCGTAACAGGTGGTACAGGCCTGTTGAAAGTGGATACGCCCTGCAGTTACGTCTCTGCAAAACAGAAAAATAATGTCTGATGTCTTTCGTTTTTTACTGTAGCTTTTTGGATTATGATACCGTGAAGTCTTGCACGTGGATCCCACCCTTTATCATGTGAATGTTCTGCCTCCGTGTTTAAGGTTGGATATTGAGGCTGTTGTTCATCGGCTGGTTCGTATCCATCAGCGTCACTACGCGGTGTCATAAGGCGCAAGACCGAAATTTCGCGGGATGTTTGCCGACAGTTGAATCGCACCGTGCGACTGCAGAACGGTACGGTGTGTGCAGAGCCAATTGAGCAAGCACCTCACCTTCTGCCCACTATTCACCTGTGCCAAAAGTTTCTGCGCAGGCGTAGCATTTTAACTAAGAAGACAGTCGGGTGCACACAACACCGAGCCAAGACGGAAGTGACGAATGTGATCCTACACGCCGGTACTTCCGGTGTCATGTTTCGTGGAGGCTGTTGTCTATAACGTATTCTCTTATTTCAAGCGGAAACGAATATACAAAGACCTTCCATAAACGGAAAAACTATAAAGTTGAATGAGAAAGGAACAAGAACTAGCGATAGTTCCGTCTAGAGCTGTGTGATTGGAGGTTCTGGTGGCAGTGGGTGTGAGAGACGGTGTATGTGGCTGGCAGCTGATGCTGCGTGTTAGGTGGGTACCAACCTGTTGCCAACATCGTCGGGGTAAAGGCGTCAACCCAGAAGAAATAGGCAGCAAAGTTCTTCGGAGTGATGCTGCCCACCTGCCAGCTACGCGCCGTTGCATGTTAGATGACTGCAGACTGCTTGAAAGTTTGTCGACTTCCGATTTTGTGCTGTCCGGCTGTTTATGGCAGCAACATCCCTGTCAGGTGCGAAAGCATCAGACTTTACTGTAGGAATAACATGGCGCTGAGTTGTCAGAAATAAATAAATAGATAAAATATAAACAAATAAATACAGCACTTGCCCTGAGTAGAACTTCAGAGAGAAAGATGGCTTAGGCTGAGTCCGGAATTTCTGTTTTCGGTAATAAAATTGTGTAGTTCAATTTGTTCAGAACATTGCATGTACAAGTGCCAGTTTTCAGCGATAACGTGTGAAGTCGAGTAATAGAAGAGACTCACCGCAACTTTTTGCAGCCCTCCAGCTTCATTATTCAACATCATAGTCATTCGACGGTACGTTGTCTAGCTACTGAGGGCGTCATTAAACAAATACGTAATTACAGCGAATTGCCTTCGATGGAGTGTTTTATGTGTGATATTATACGTTCAGATGCGTACATAATTCTTATTTATTCATTCATATGGCGTGTGCATATATATACACGCACGTACGCGTACACATACACACACACACACACACACACACACACACACAATCCATATGCAGTGTGTTTAACTACAACTCATTTTTCCACGATGTATTAATAACTAAAACCAAAACTCTGCAGCTGCGAGTTTCCCTTTGCGAAGGCGGTCCTTGTCTGGTCAGTGACTGAAGGGTACTGACCTACCCCAATTCAGCTGATACGGCCGCCAAGTTCTTGCAATCAGAACTGGCAGCAGGTAACTTGCTGGCTAGTCTGAACGTTCCAACAGGAATGGCTGCGAGCCAGCTGACCAGGAAGTACTCTTACGTCTGATCATCGTTGCCAGATACAACAGTAGGACTCGAGACAATTCACAGTCAAGTGTACACCCTGCGAAAGTTGCTTTCGGTGGTGGCGACAGCGTGCTACCCACTGTGCTTAGCGGTTCGTCCGCGAAGAGTATCGCTAGCGTGCTCGCGGACATTGGTTGCAATGTGGCTACTGTAGGTGACACACCGTATCGCTGACGTAGTGCCAACTTGGGCGCCTCTTCATGTGACTGTGAAATGACAGTATTCTGTTGTGACAGCATTTCGTTTCTTCGTCTTCTAAATTAGGCTTTGCTAATCGTTTGTGTAGTTTCGTTTGTGTTCACCCTTGTGGTGGCGTCGCATGGTGTATGCTGTCAGCCCTGCCTGCACAAATTAGACACAACGCCTTTCCAGTAAATTCAGTACCAAAACGCTCCAAACTGCAGTGTACTCTGAACAGCCGACAGTCACAGTACACTCTGTTTATCTTGACGCCTGGAATGTGATAGCTGGAGCAGGAGAGCGTTACTGTCTCTGCTGATTAAATATTTCAAACTGATCTGGCAACTCACGTTGTAGCCATCAGACCGAAGCCAGCGGGTTGCTCATTGTTCACAGGGCTACACAGACTATGTGGTAAGAGTTTTGCGGGTTACATGTGTGACTGTTTCTCGCAGGTTATGCAGAATTGGGTTTAAAATTAGGGCAAATTCATTAATATCTGATATGGCGATATTCCACAGCACAGACATAGTTGTTCCTGTATTTTATGAAAAGTAACAGCGGACCGCCTGACGTGACCTGCATTTTGGAGATCTGCGACGTGTTGCATGATTTATTGCCTCACACATTCCGTTGTGTTCATTTAACAGCCGGCCCTATAAATAGTTGTGTTGCCGTTAATAAACCTATTCTTTGTAATGCACTATGCACGACTGACCTGCCTTATCATACAGTACTTGGGGGAGCCCTGTTCAGATTGTTACATAAACATGTGCAGCGGTAATCATTGGCAGTGTTAAAGAGCTACGGTGCAGTTAATGTTTAACCCTTGATCCCGAATCATCCAACCTCAACATTTATCTGAATTTGACGAACAAATTGTGCGGTTTGTAGATCAGCGCAGAAAGTGCAGAGACCTACAGAAATGGAGACTTATACTGCTGCTTTTCGTTTTATATTAGTAGCGTGATTAAATCAAGAGAGACTATATATATATATATATATATATATATATATGTGTGTGTGTGTGTGTGTGTGGTGTGTTTGTATGTGTGTGGTGTGTTTGTATGTGTGTGGTGTGTGTGTGTATGTTGTGTGGTGTGTGTGTGTGTGTGTCTTCAACACATTGGGGAAATAAAAAATGCACGTGTAATTTTAGTGGGATTGCCAAGTGATGAAACTTTTGTAAGATATAGGCGTAATAAATGTGTGATATATAAATGGACCATAGTGGTACGGGGTTTGAGAGGGCGGATCTGTTTACTTAGACTAGGATATTATCCAGTGATGACAATTTTTGAACTCGTATTTAACGTTTGGTTTCCACGAAGGGAAGTAATATCTTGATCGATCCACCGTACAGCAATACAGTTCGCAGGTGTATTGCGTCCCATATGTCGGACATGTTGCAAACAGTAAGATGTGCTCGTCTGTCGATATGTGCCCCCTGCATATGTCAGTAAGTATAGGGATGTGAATAAAAACGAAAGGCCGTAGCAATACACAACACAGAACTTTACGCTTGAGTTTTCGATATTACAGTAAATGGGAGTATTGTATGAGTAACTGTCTATCCAATTACCTAAATTAATTTTCTGCAGACCACTTTATGTTTTAGATATGTAGCGACATGTTTCGACTCCCGAGTCATCTGCAGTGCCGTACCGGCGTTCATTCCGGTAACAGCCGTCACATCGTGACGCAAACGAGATGGAGTTAATACATTATTCATAATTTGAATTCGAAACGTGTTGTTTTGTGAAGTAAGTGAATTACTGTCGGACATACAGACGGTTTATTGATACCAGACTGTCGGTAGCTGCAGCAGAATGCCATGTGCAAGAGAGTGTAAGACATTCCGACTCATCGTATGCTTGTTCGTTACGTAATTTGTGTGTTTGTTATGAAGGTGGAATACAGACTGCTTAATTAACGGTAGATGTTTTGGCGAATTTGTTTCTGTGTGTAGAAGCTGTTGCACGTTCAGAACAACGTAGTGCTGCAGGTGCAGGAGGCACACTATCACACGTTAACTAACATTACCTATACTTTGCCTGCGGTACCGTGCGTACAGCTGTGTGCTCTCATTAGCATTGCAACGTTTCTGTATTGACCATTACTCCTCATTATATGCTTATTAGGAAGTACAGCGTGTTTTCGCTAATACTACGGTACAGCCCATAAACCTGGCTGTTCTCGGCCTGTGATCGTAATGGCGCTGCAGGTCTGTGTTGCACCCACCTAACCAAACTTTCTGCTGTCTGTGTGTAGTGGAACCAGACAGCCCAACATCACAGCTTACCACTGACAGTTATGTCAGTAGGTCTGTTTAAGGTCTCCAGCAGTGGATATTTGAAACAGAAACATTCGAAACTAAAACAGCTGATCTGAAACGAAAGTAATCTCAACACTCCTTGCTTTCAAAACAAGCAACGTTTTACTCTTCTTGCACTGGTGACGTTGCATTCATGTTGTTACGTGTACAGGCCTCACTTGATAACTGTCGTAGCAGCTTCAGTTTTATCAACGTCGTCGTTATGAGGGTGTAACTGTCTTTTGTGTTGAACGTGGTATGATATTGTAACTATAAACAGGGCACCGTGTCTGCCATGCGTAGCAGTGTACTGTCAGTTATGTTACGTTACGTCAAGTGTTTGTTTGCACTGGGAACAGCAGAGGACCAGGCCCGTTCAAGGGATTCTGTTCGTCCCCAGGGACAATCTTGAACGTGCTGAGGATGCGTACTCAGCAGTGTTTCATCTAAAGAAAGTTATGTGTTTAGAAGGTATTCTCCATTACCCAAGCATGTGAGCATTCCGTCGGCACTGAATGACTTTAGACACAAACTGGTGTCTGTGTGTGTGTGTGTCCGCGCGCGCGTATGTACTTACGCGTGATGTTCCTGAAATAGTGACCTCTCCTAAAAGTTCATATCTCTGTTGGTATAGACCGTGTTGAAATGGCAGTTTGAAGATTTGACAGTTTTCTTTTCCAGCCACGACGTCAGCAGATGTAGTACGCCGTTGACCATCGCTTATACATTATTGCCCTTGAGGGATATTATGACGTCACAGTTAATTTTAATGTGGGTGGCATAACATGAAAGGATTTTGATGGACAGTTTTATAGATGAAGCGGTGTAGGTAACTGGAGATACATTTGTGGGCAAAAGTAGAGCCTGCAGAACTGACAAGCACACGCAGAGCCTGCAGAGCTGACAAGCACACGTAGAGCCTGCAGAACTGACAAGCACACGTAGAGCCTGCAGAACTGACAGGCACGCGTAGAGCCTGCAGAACTGACAAGCGCACGCAGAGCCTGCAGAACTGACAAGCACACGTAGAGCCTGCAGAACTGACAGGCACGCGTAGAGCCTGCAGAACTGACAAGCGCACGCAGAGCCTGCAGAAGTGACAAGCACGCGTCTTCGACTGTTCGGTAACAGACTTGTCTGCAGCTATTGTTTACGTATTGTTACCTCACGTACATTTCTGTGAGTGTGCAGAAGAACAAGGGCATTTCGGCCTTATATTTGTAGGTGGTACAGTCTGGGAGTGTTAGCAAAGAGCCACTTAGCATTGACATACCAGCTGCCTTGAGTGTTCACTTCAAGCTGCTCGGCTGTTATCATGTCTTTTTTTCACGCTTCTTCTTCTTCTTCTTCTTTATTTTGTTTGGCTCAACAGCTCCCAGTGGGCCAGGGCCTCCTCGTTCACGAGGTTTCTAGATCACACACAACGGCGCACTACAGTCGGTAGGACTCCTCTGGACGAGTGATCAGCTCGTCGCAGAGACCCCTACCTGACAACACAGAACGCTCACAACGTGGACAATAGGGTAATAGGCTGGATAAGAGAATTCCTCTCAGGCCGCACGCAGAGAGTTAGGGTGGACGGGAAACTATCTGAAGAGGTTAGAGTGATGTCAGGGGTGCCGCAAGGGAGTGT
>Ga0123354_10011421_pt1 | contig 13724 bp, 8 predicted proteins | sample TergutLab28metaG_2_FD_97872 | JGI IMG/M metagenome (GOLD analysis project Ga0123354, IMG submission 97872) | Labiotermes labralis P4 segment gut microbial communities from Petit-Saut dam, French Guiana - Lab288 P4 | ecosystem: Host-associated > Arthropoda: Insects > Digestive system > Gut ... | reverse complement strand
CCTGACTATCAAAGCACCAGGACTACGTCAAGGTGACAATGTGCTCGGTATACTGTCCTGACTATCAAAGCACCAGGACTACGTCAAGATGACAGTGTGCTCGGTATACTGTCCTGACTACCAAAGCACCAGGACTACGTCAAGGTGACATTGTGCTCGGTATACTGTCCTGACTATCAAACAACGAACGCCCAGAGTTCAACGTGACCGAGGGTTGATACTCTCCTGACAAGAAAATCAAATGATTTAGACTTCCTTTCACTTGCACGTTCAAATAACTCGTTGATCGACCGGTTTTTACAGAAGGTATTCAAGCAAGATCAAATACTTTTGTATTCATTACAAGTTCAGTTTAGGTGTATTATAACTTGTCTGTTGGGTGTTTTGTTGCTTTCACATTATTAAGAAGACCACTAACAACATTACTTTTACTCTCGGTTCGCTTGTCCCTGCCATAAAAGTTTCAACGAAATAACGTCTCACAAAATAATCACAGAACTGTGAGACACGCAGCAGCGCAGCTCAGAACGTGTAAACAACGGGCTTAATTGACACTAACGAACCGAGTGATTCACAAGTACCTCAAGCAGTGAGGAGCTCAGTTGTTCCACTACACCGTTAAATTACATAAAATAGACTATTATACCTTCACGCCCCAGAATTAGCCACTATGTTGAACCTGCCTTGAATTTCGAGATGCCTAACAGAAAAACAAAGCTACAGGACGGATGCAATTAAAATAGAAAGCGAATTGTATGCAGAGAGATATTACAGTACATTACACCTGATTTGGTGAAAACGACACTATGATAATAAATATATTCTTCATTTTATTCGAGCATTCTCATCAATTCTGAATGCCCAGAAGAACCAGCAATGCTGAGAATGGTCATGACGACGGACATGCCAATTTTAAAAGACGACCGAGCACTTTGTTACTTGTCCGCATGCAACATCACCACCATCACGTACCGTGTCCTTTGTCTTGTTTCGGTTGTAAACTTTACAGCAGATTTAATTGCTTCGAAAGTACTGTCAACAACGGTACATAAAAACATAAGTAAATATGGACATCCGTGAACAGACACTTTTATAAGCGTAAGTAACGTTGGAGTTCGTTTCAAAACGTGTATGGTTCAGAAAAAAAAAGCTTCTTCTTTCTTGGGCCTACAATAAACTGTAGTCTTACAATAGTTATGGCTATCGCCTCGTAACTAAGTAAATACGGTATATGTGCTAATGTCACACTAATTTTGGGCACGTACAAGATGTTAATGCGATTCCGGTGGCCGTGCGTTCTAAGGTGTTGGTCTGCAGCCACTATATTGCTGAGACCGTGGGTTAGAATCCTGCTGAAGGCATGGATGTTCGTCTCTTATGTTTCTGTAATGTGCTGGTAGCAGCCTCTTCGACGGGCTGATCACTCGTTCAGAGAAGTCCTACAGGATGCATGTGTGTGTAATTGTGTGTGATCTGGAAACCTCAAGAGACGCGGCCTAGGCCCGATTTGGGCTACAGCACCACAAAAAAAAAAAGAGTAAATGGTAAATGATATGCAGAAATTTGAAAACGACTCGCCCACAACTGTCATTGTTAAGACAGGCCTGTAAGTTGTAAACAGGAAAACACAGTGCAGGCTGACACCCACAATATTCAGAAATACTACACGTGTTGTCACGGCGAAAGATGGCAGTGGCCTTGCACAAAAAGCAACGTAAATCAACAGCAGCCAACACTCCAGATAGTAAATTTGCCAAGTCGCCCTAACCAACAAAGAACTTAGCTATGCCTTCGCAACAATCCCCAAGACATGAACAGTAAAGAACGACGAAATATGACGTGCAGTGATGAGGATTCCTGCACTTTTATATGGAAATAAAACAATTACGAAGAACGAGAATGTAACTAGGATTCCAAGCTCGACAACAAAATGTTACACAAAGGTCACGGTACATGCCAGAGTAGACAAAATAAAAATGAAGACAAGCAGAAGAAACTGCATACTTATTCGGTAAATGAACTAAGAGTCAACTATATGACAGGTTTTACCAAAATTTACGAAAAAAGACTTCCACAATTCGATTCTCAACACAAAGTACGTACTGCGCGCGCCGGCAAATATATCTTCATCTACATACTGCTCTTCCCAGGACAAACGGGCGAAGCGTCAGAATCTTCCAAAAAGCAGGGCTCTTTCGGCAATCGGGCAGCATCAGATAGAGGAGTACAGTAATTTTTCGACTCTGAAGTGCGCAGTCTGAACATCTGACTATACCTTACCTGATGGTCTCGATATAAAACCAAGCACCAAGACGCTCGCAGTAATTGTGCGCTGTGCATGACCTTCACACTCGAACAGCATGAAATAACAACCGACACTGCACAAGTTGTTAGCACGCGGCACATAGCCCACACAACGCAGCGAGACATCCGGAAGGCTGTCATTACACTACGACCCTTACCAAGTATGCTATTTGAGCTTGTTCATATGAATATTTATGAAGGGTGGGCCACACACTAGCCAGTGTTACCCAAAGCATATTAATTCACAGTACATTTCCTCTTTAACAATCTGTAAATTTCAGCATGTAGTTTATTAGAATTAAGATAAATCCAGTCAAAACACAATTTATATTCTGTTATTTCCAAATACATGATTCCACCTAAAAGGCCACCATCAGGTTGAACGCAAGAATAAAAGTACATACGTACAAATTTATATGGAACTGGGAACTCAAAACCTCACAAACTGTACTGTACGTGGGTACACACAACATGGGGAAGTACAGCCTTGGGAATAGAATTTGTATTAACTGTGCTTATAGTTTTAAAAATTTGATCAAGAATATATCGATATAAAATAAACAATAATGTTAAAATGTGAAAAGTTAAAATCAGTAGAAGTGGGGTAATTCTTCAGAGGATGTCCTGTATAAGGTTATGGTGGTCTCGCACATTGGAGGTGGAATTTTCTCGAAGGTACAGCGTGTAAGCGGGATGTCCCACTTAAATGCCATATCTTAAAATCCTGTGTGGATGAATAGTGACACTTTGGGGTTTTAGACTTTTCAAGTATTCACACGTTTCGGTGTTCATATACTGACATTATTATCATTTAAAATATTTCATTTGACACCGGACAAAAATTATACAGCTGAGGCGTACAAAACAAGGTCATTTTACATCGTTATCAAACGTGTTTCAGGCGGCCTTCTTTAACTTACCCCCTACACAGATTTAACTACATAATTAAAAAATAATCAATGAATGAATGAGAGAAATATTATCAGCAGACAACAAGAAAAACGAAAAAAGAGAAACAAATACGGAAGCAAGGGTAGTATTCTATTTCCTTATTTAAAACCGGTAAAAGATAAACTTGTTCCTAAGACATCATAAAGACATATTGGGGGAGTAGAGGTAAAGCTCCACTCTTTCTTAACCTTGGCACTAGATGCATGAAAGTGGCTAGTCTCACGCCCCGGCCGTTTTACAGCCAGGGAAAGGGCCCCCGATATCCATTGAACAGGAAGCTGGATGGGTCCCTTAGACGATCGCGACGAGGAGAAAAATCTCGCCACTGCCGGGATGATTTAATGACGTCGTCATTAGATCAGACGACACAGCGTCTAGGAGCAGGATGATTAGCTCTGAATGAAATGGAGGGGATTTGGAAGGAAGCAACCGGGGCCTAATTTGACATGCTAGATCAGCATTAACGTGCAGAAACTAAGGAAAATCATGGTAAGAGTTCACGGTGGTGGATCTGCGGGCCAAATCTAAAACTGGGACCTCCAGTACACGCAGCAGGAGTTCTGCCCCCTCGACAGCGGCATCCCGTAAAGATGGAAAGCACCCCCCTCCCCCCAAAGCAAGAACGAAAACGCTGATACAGTGTAACACATCATATCATCTGGCAACCATCGTGGCTGAGGACTAGAACACAGCGAAGAAGCACGAAGCTAGCTTCCACGAACATTAAATCCTCCATTTTCGTCATGCTCATATGTTAATCCATGGACGGCAGAACACTGAATATTACCGTCATTTCAGCACTTCATTGTCCATGGATCGTATTTGGACACAGGCCTAGGCCAAAGTGAAAACAGAACGGTTGCTGCAAATCTCTGACCTCACAAATACCGTGAGTCCGGTTCTCGCACAACAGCACAATAATGCGGCCGGCAATAGCTGTCTTCTCTAATGGTACACCTAACGGCACACATACGAGAAATGGCTAACAATAATGCGAAATATTACAAGCGCAAAATTTTCTCTTTCAGACAGACAATTCATCAATGCCTCGTCACGGTGGCAGCAGCAGCAGTGGCACACTGCTGTGCTTTCTCTTTCAGAGCAGGGCCGGCTATTTGATGGACCATGAATAGACAAGAGGCTGACCGGCTTCCCGTTCTGCGACATGACCACTACCGAACTGCTGGCTGATGGATCAAGACTTTTGTTAAGCGACGGGGGGCGAAGTGACTCACTGCCTTGCAAAAAAAGAGCAACGTTTACGATAATACCACTTTCAAATCTTCCCTCAACCACCGTACAATGAACTCTTCTCTAGGTTAATTACAGATATCTCAGTTGCCCCTACAAAGATCCGACACTACGGTACAGAGTAGACAGACAAATTTACTTAGCCCATTAACAGTCAAGTGTCGTGTTTAACGAACCGTGCACACAGATACGAGGACAAGTATATAAATCGTCCGAAAGTACCGCGCTGGGGAAAGACAGCGGCAAATCATAATTAAGGTCGCTACGGACAACAAAACAGATTATATCCGGCAAATAATTGTTACCGATTAGATGATAAGATTTTCAGCTCTCAGTGATTTATCTAAAAAATTTACGATTACAATTTTACCTATTTATTGTAGATTTCCATCTCTGCCATCATTCTACGGGACAGATATCGCTCATGGAAAGGCGATTTGTCGTAACCCAACCCGCATAATGAAACTGAGATTCCCGAATTACTAGACAGCCTGGTTACAAACACATCTTCTGTCAAAATGTTGTCCACAAAGAAACTGCTCCCCCTCACATTTACGCAAAAACAGGACATGCTTACGTGTATATCTATTAAGGTTCTGTCATTTTTTTTCTCTCCTGCAGATCTGTGTACCTGCGGGTTCCGACAAACTGCCGTTGCATGAGCGATATAATGTCTGACTCACAAGGAGATCTGAAAGAGCATAATGGCGGACAGCGAAGACACGACTTCGTAATACCGCAATTCGCAAACGCAGGTAAGCACAGTCTGGGACGCTAGCATCAGCATTCAGTACTCAGACGCTCAGAAAACAAGAGGAGTTTCGTAACGTCTTCGGGTTTTCTACTTCAATTCTGCGTACCTAAAGGTCGCAATCCACTTACAAGGAGAAATGTCTGCTAGATACACAACGTCACGCCCAGCATGTACAAACCACATGCTATTGGAGGATGCCATTTCCAGAATGTACAGATGACCTCTGAACATAAACGTTTCTTCCCGTTAGGGGTAAAAGTTTAGAAAGTGTATATAAACACTAATTTATTTTCAAAAACCAGAATAACTCAGTCGATATATTACCTAACGACGGCTGGAAAAACAGGATTTGATTCCCTCCAGGGACGCAATATTTCGCTTCACCATCCACCCACTTCCTAAGCAGTGGATATCGGGGCTCCTGTCCTTAGGGTAAAGTGCATGGGACCTGGTAGAAATTCCACAATCATGCAGCTTTACTGCACTATCAAATCACGAAATAGGCTTCAACAGCCCGGTACAACTACAAATTGAACGCCTATAGCTTGAGTTAAACTACTGTTACATATAACCCAAAACTTGCAGAACTCTACAGAATAACAGCGACAAATATTCTGTTATACAACCTCAATTTTTGGACGTATCAAAAAAGCAAATGAGAAGGGCAGGGAATACAAAATGTGTTTCCTCATAATGGTCGAAACATAAAAATTACACATCCTAGACATAACGACGATGTTAGAGAATAAATTTGAATAATATAAAGATGTTTCAGTAACAGTTCTCCTTAATAATCACATTTAACCCAACATGTTTGGACTCTGGTCGGAGTCATGGGGGGGGGGGGTAAGCAAAATTCAGACGGTTAATGGAAACGATGACGTAATCCAGCACAAAAGGAACATGAGTTCTGAAGCGGATACACAGAATAAAAAGGTGAAAGGTAGAGTTCACACTAGAACAGGCCATGAAGGCCCAGAGGGGTAGCAGATACAGTTGTGCTCTTTCTTTAACATCGGCACTAGATGGGGTGGGTCAACGCCACGCCCCGACCGTTTTACCGCCGGGAAAGAGAGCCGGTACCCATTTTACAGGAAGCTGGTTGGGCCCCAGTGTCCGTCTGGACGGGTGAGGAAAATCTCGCCCCCAAATGGATTCGATCCCCGGAACGTCCAGCCCCAGAGTCGCTATACCAAGTACGTTTCCCGGCCCATGAATGAACAGAATAGTCAATAATATAGCAAATCGAATCAAAACCCAAGGTCGCTCCACCAATACCAACAGGAGGTATATGAAATGCCAAGGGCACGCGAGAAACAAGAGGCGTTGAAGTTTTAATCCTTGTAACCAGATCGGGCCGGGAGCTTAAATCGTGATGGTTGTTATGATGACGATGATGCTGATGATGAAACCCGCTGTAATAAGAAGATGGAGGTTCATTATTCATCTTTAACACTGAAAGACGTAAAACGAATAACTGGCAGTCGCAGGTACAGCAGACATTCGGCATCTGTGATACAGAATACGTAACTAGGGCTGCACACTGCTCTCCGTACTCTAATTACGTCCTATCTGGTAACACGCTGTTCATCGCAACACCAACTGCCGATGCTGCTCATTCTACACGAAGGGATGTAGCTGCACAATCTGTTCCCATTCATTTTCCATTTCCTCCAATGTTGTTCCAACTGATTGGTCTCACGACAGTGACAAGCCGACGCAGAACCGGAAGCAGTGCATCATTGCCGGTAGCAGTCGTCACGGTAGCGACGTAGCCCTCAACAGAGCCGCCACTTAAAAAATACAGCAAATAATCGGGGGAAGAGTTGCAGCATGAACAGACAGCACGCTGTTCTCTCCACAGGACACAGCGCAGTGCACTTAATTTTCTGACAGTCACCATTGAATGAAACTAGACAGGTGCCATCTCGATGGATGTAAAGACTTTATATACAAAGTTAACATCAGTCTAAACACAAACTAAATTCTATATCATTTAATAGCACGTGTTTCGGCCTAGGCTAGGCCATCTTCAGGCTAACAAACAGTAACAGAAACGTACCAAGATACAATGTACCAATACGTTTTCAAAACTGCCCGCGAACCTCAGAATGGCTTAGTTTAGGCCCGAACATGTCATTCCATTAAATAATACATAATTTAATTGTGTTTAGCCTGCTATCAACTTTGTACATTGCGTTGCTGAATAACACAATGGGATGTCACATATCAAAGACGTACAGAATGCCATATCCGTTCTACACCTTAGCATTCTGAACGATGCTAGCTGTTTCATTTGCTTCCACGCGAATATATAATTATGTACTGTCTTATAAATAATCCGCCTACAGGGCTCTAAATTATTTTGTAAGGAAGTCTAATAATAAACGCTATCAAAATTCATCCTGCGGTTGCGTAGCAGTATGCCATGGACCGACAGATTCGATTACCCACGTATACGTTTAGCTTATGAACATCTTAAAAATCACGCGTACCAACCTACGTTACATAAATTTGACGTAAAAAATAGGCCTATACACATTATAAAAAAAAAAAATTGTAAGTTTGGAAATTTGGGCACAAAGTAACAGTTCCGGAGTTCTGGCTTTGTTAGTGCCTCTAACGTCGAAACTTTTGATGGCACCTTATACACTTACACACTAACAGCTTCAAACTTTAAACCGCCTGAGGCACGGCACGGCACGGCACGGCACGGCAAGGCCCCACACATCATGACGGAAATTTTGTATGTGTCAAATAAAGTATATTGACACCACACAACTTATTTAATGTACGCTTCAGAGTCATACTGTAATGAAGTAGAGATATACGAAAGACGTCTTTTTAGAGCATGGGAAACTGGTCAGCCTATGTTCGGAATCAATTTGAACTATCAACATGTTAAGTTCAGAAACGACACACAGCATATAAGGTGAGGTAAATTCAGTCAAAAACACAACTATAAATATACGGCTAAATGATGGTGTTTATTAGCAATGGAAAAACTACATGTTTCGGCCTATAGCGGCCGCTATAGGCCGAAACATGTAGTTTTTCCATTGCTAATAAACACAATAATTTAACCATACATTTATAGTTGTGTTTTGACTGAATTTACGTCATTTCATAGTTTTAAACACACAACGGGGAGGGATGGCACACCTCAGAATGACGCACAGCGTGTCTATTGTACGTAGTATGTACCTAGAAAGCCGTAAATTTGAACAGTCTACTGAACACAGAAGCTGTGTTTCAATCTTCACAACATGTTTTGTTCGGAACATTTTTCGCTTCTATGAACACGTACTGAACAACTTTCGCCCGAAATACGAGTAGGAATACCTACAGGTTTCCACATGAAATATCCGTTGCCTTTGTCCGACTGCAACCACAACTCGAATAATTCGTCAAAGAGCTCACGGTAGCCTGAAAATATGAAAGTTAAAAATCTTAATTTGACACAGAGGCGCAAGATTCGATTACACAGCGAAAATGGTTCTTGAAGGAACGGTACGAACGTAAACTTTATTGAACTGCATCAGACCTGGAGCCAGTGACGGGTTGTTATGAACACTGTAATGAACCTGCGGACTGCATGAAAACGGTTAAGTTCCTGACCACCTAACGATTACTAACGTTTCAAGATGAACTCTGCCCAATACAGTCAGGATTTCATGTTTACCTGGATGTGCTAGACAGAATTCAACTTTAAAACGGAATACGAATTCCGGCACTGCCGAACTGGGTTGCGGACCCGAATGTAACTTAAGCGACTGTCAAACTAAATCGGACGGAACAGTCGAATGTTTAAACAACACGAATAGAGGGAAGAAATGTTACTTCAAATGTAATCTTGGAAGAAAAATTAACGATGCTTTGAGCAACTGCATTCACGCACCACAGGTTCTGTGTCCAGCACAAAGAAACTGTGTCCCGGTGAGCCGGAATGAAAAGCTAACGCGCTTTCCAAGTCACTGAGGCAAACAAATCGCGTCGCTGTCAAGATATTTTGTCCCCAAAATGTCCCCAATGGCCATGCACCACACACTTCTTGCATCCCGGGCAAGGTAGCGGAACTAGCGCGCAACAGTGACGAGTTGTGGCCGCAATAAGGGAAGAAGTGTATGGGGATGGCACAGAATAATGATCACGAAGACACTGAATCGAAAGCAACTATGACAGCTTTCCAAATTTAGTCGTCTAATGTGCCTCAATCTGGTTATATATATCAGATCACGGACGGATGCAGGAAGAGGGCGCACGGACGTGTTCCCGCCCCCCCCCCTCGAATCATTGGTTTGTGCATAACTGTATTTCACTTCGTTTTTTTCCTATCAAATTTCATTTTTGTCACTAAAAATGGGCAGTGGAAAGATACGTGGCATACAGCAACCCTTATGGCATACACTAATTACTCTTCATAAACTGTTACCCTACAAAATACAGCGTTTACGAAAAATGGTTCCCAATACGCAGCGACACGTCTTAAAACTTCAATATCCTTCCATTGGCAACAAAGGGAATACATAACACCATATGATAACTTATACGCATACACATTTTTCATAAACTTAACAAAGAGATTGCGTCTCAATTAACAAGAATTCGCAATAATTTTCTGTAACACACTTAACGTCAAATATATAAACAATGGTTACGTAAACCATATGCACTACGCATTTACATACTTCATACCAGATCCTCCTCCTCCTCCTCTATCAAAAATACAGGGTGTTTCGAACAACATACATTACAAGCAAAACAAAGGATCTTAGCAGCATATCAGATTTTATTTAGTTTTAATCCTTATTTTACAATTATTAATATTCCACTGCTTGAAATAATAACAATGTTACTCAAATACTGGGTTCACTATTTGTAAAGGGGAGACTTCTTCTTTAAAAAACACTTTCTTTTTATGCGTTTGTAAGCCTACCTGATGGTAGTCGCATAAAAATTAATGAATACATGATGTTCATTGCGTAGTTTTATTCGGACTCTAAAATCGGTGCCGATTCGATAAAAACAACATGGCGATGGTCCCTCAATTAGTGAATCAGTACAGTCTGGTGCCTTGCTGTGGCCCTCACCTTCGATCGGCACAAAAGACTGATTTCCTCTGGTCTAAGCGCTGTTGGTAGGCAATATGTAAGCAAATGGCTAGGTCCAATTTAACCCTTTAAACGCCGAGTTAAATCTCATCTGCCATCTACTGGAATTATTAGGAGCTCACCTTATTTTCCACGTTAGCGGGTTAAGGGTTAAAGGAGAGATAAATTTATACGACTTAATAATTACATTTGCATTGGACGCGCCTCGCCGTTTACACGGTGTCAACAGTGACCAAGTGTAAGTGACGTAACTTCAAAAGCCAACTCGCCTACTCCGAGTGGGAAATCATCGCCTGCCATGTGGAAACCAGGTGACCATATTTTCGATCCCATGTTTTGTCACCTCCTGAGCTTTTGTGACAAACCGCGTCTCTGTCCAAAGAATCGCGTCGGACACAGGCGCCGGCTGTTTGCGTCACGGATCTTATCGAATAGAGCACAGGAACCTGAGATGACAGGCACAGTGGGTTACCGTCACAATGCATCTGTTAGAAAAAAAAAACTGTTTTGTTAACGAGAATCTTAATCAGGCAGTACCCTTTGTTCGGAATGTCATGACGTCTGACTGCAGCTGGAAGTGACTCCTCGCAATACAGTCATCACAACGTTCTACATTGTTCTGATCCCTGTTGTGACTTGCCTGGGATTAAACGTTAAGTATTCACAGTTGGCCCTTTAACAAAGACAGGTTTAAACAATGTGCCCTTTTAGTTTCCAACCCGTCCTGTAGTATGGAAAAATCGCAAGACTGCTGAACGGATTTTCCGTAACATCTGATATTGAGTTGCATTGTGCTCTGTCAAAGAGTGCCAACTGTCTATAAAAATGGCAACAATAACGGGCGCATCGAGCATAACTCGCCCGTTACTCGCCAAATGCTTATCGGAGCGCAAAATGCTTTGAACAGAAGTTGACTAAGAAAAAACATGAAACATATTTTACACCCAAAATAAATTTTCCGTTAGTCTTACGGTTCTTGAGATAACTGGACAAAAAGGACAGAACACGCCTTATTGTTACGCTGTGTATACATTTTCTAAGTTGTTAGTGTGTGTGTGTGTGTGTGTGTGTGTGTGTGTGTGTGTAGGGGGTGGACGTCATATCCAGGCGATTCCAGAAACGTATCTTTTTAAACAACAAGACAGGCACTGTACGTATAACGTAACATTGTGGCGCGTTCGTGCAACCATTGTTGTAGTGGAAAAAGCAGTTTTACATATTCTGAGTGTGTCTGTAGCCTTAGGTATCCGGCATGGTATGCGCATGCGCCATATTAGTCGTCTGTGGCCTGTCCGGCTCTACAAAATTTTTCGACGTTATCTCATTAACGGCAAGATTTTCGAAAAAAAAAAATAGTGAACACAAAATGTGTGTTTTGATTTTCTCCACAACTGTTGTCTGAAACATTTCGTAGTTAAGAAGAAATGAGCGAGATGATAAAAAAAAAATATGTATTGGTCTTCTTGTAAAGTACCCGTCAGTCTTGCCCGATTTTAATAAAACTTGAATGTTCTCGGCCGATTTTCGAAAAATACTCGAATACCAAATTTCATGAAAACCCGTACAGTGGGAGCCGATCTGTTCCACGCGAAAAGACTGACAGACATGACGAAGCGAATTGCTGCATTTCGCAATTTTGCGAACGCGCCTAAAAATTCTGTTTTAATCAAATCACGTTTTTTTTTTGTTCATGTAACGATGATCAGATTATACAGCGTCGAATTAAGAGGACGATAACAGATTCTCAGCATATGACTCGAAGGACTGGGTAAAATTACGAACAGCACAGGTAATGTACGTACAGTACAACGTAACGCCGTGGCGCGTTTGTGCAACCACAGTTGTCATGGGAACGCAACAATACATTCCCTTTGTACTGCTGAACATGTCGCTGTCAACAACATACAGCTGTTTAATGTTGCAGTGGAAACGAAACAATGGGTTCCTTTTGCATTGTTGTTGAGATACCAAATATTCTGTACTGCTGTCAACAATATAAGCCTACTTAGGTCAGCATGTAAACTGCCCCATATTATTGTCCGATTTTAACCAAATCTCAATTTTCTCGACAGATTTTCGTGAGATCACGAAAATCGGACGAAAGAGAGATGAGCTGATACATGCAGACGGACGACTGGATATGACGAAGCTGATAAGCGCTCTTCGCGACTTACACAAAGGCGCCTAAAGAAATGAGTAAAAATAACAGGTCTCTGGGAAGAGATATGAACCCTTACATCCTGAATATGAAAAGCAGGGTGCTAACCCCCCCCCCCCCCCCCCCCCCCCCCCCGTTTCCAGCCGCGTCAGTTTAAATCTGCGATGTGATAGCAAGCCATCATTACATTACATAATGTAATTGTCATGTTCGCGGTGGCACAGTAGTTAAGGTGCTGTGCTACAAATCGGAAGGTCGCTGGTTCGATTCCAGCTGGTGTCATTGGAATAGAATCCTTCCGATCGCACTATGGCCCTGGGGTCGACTCAGCCTCTAACAGAAATGAGTACCACGAGCATTTCCTGGGGGTAAAGGCGGCCGGTGCGTAAGACTGACAACCTTACCACCATCCTGTGCCCTTGTCATGAAATCTGGGAACCTTAACACCCTGAAACCCTCTGGGCCACTCCAGGCCTATAACGGGACTACTTTGCTTTTTTTAAATTGTCATGTTACTTGCAAAGCAAATCTTCCTTCCATCACAAACTTAATATTATGAAGATCTCAAAACATTCAATTTCCTTAACAGATGTTCCGGTATTCCGCTTCGTTTATAGCCTACCTTCCTAATTTAAAAAAACAGGTAGATTTCGAACATCGCCTCCCATGTTTAAAGTATCATGAGCTAATAAATGCGCAGTCAGCTGGTCTGGAGGGAAGGAGCACAGCGAAGGAGTCTCATCCCAGATAGCAGCTACTTCGCAGATATTGCAACCAAGTACCTCAAGCAAACGAAATGTGAAATATATCTCCTATAATACGGTATATCTGTAACAGGAATTTCACTCATAATTCATATCTTCGCTTATTTTACGAAATAATGTATGATAACGGCAAATACGTGACGCGACGAATCACTGAGCACGACATGTTATAATTTCTAGAGTATACTTGTAACCGATAAAGTCAAATGGAGGAAGATTAAACGGTTGCTTACTTACATGATAGCCTTATTAAGACTATTTATTGCTACATTATTCTACATACACTGTCCTTATGTCTGGGCATGTACCGCGTATGGGTGAGGAGAGGGGGGTGTATAGGGTCTTGCTGGGGAAACCGGAGGGAAAGAGACCACTGGGAAGACCTAGGCGTAGATGGGTGGATAATATTAGGATGGATCTCCAGGAGGTGG
>Ga0123354_10011411_pt1 | contig 13729 bp, 12 predicted proteins | sample TergutLab28metaG_2_FD_97872 | JGI IMG/M metagenome (GOLD analysis project Ga0123354, IMG submission 97872) | Labiotermes labralis P4 segment gut microbial communities from Petit-Saut dam, French Guiana - Lab288 P4 | ecosystem: Host-associated > Arthropoda: Insects > Digestive system > Gut ... | reverse complement strand
GCCATTATCTCCGTAACCGTTCAACTTTGGATATAGGTGTTTTGGGTTATATCGGTATACTTTAACATAAGGAACACTCTCCCGAAGTCTGGCACATTCCTCCTGGGACACCCTGTATATACGGTTTCTTGGGAGGAAAGAAATTTAAATTTTTCAGATGATACAAAGAATGGATATACTACAAAGTATTGAGAATTTACATGGTTTATACCTTTCTCCCTGGACGGTACTTAAAAAAGGACGCGTCCTTAAATTGTGTGTCCAAAAAAAGAAAAAATATATATATATACACACACACAGGAAGGTCTCTTTTTAAGCCGGGGTTACATTCTTGAAAATCGTCATGCTAATTGAACACAAAATTCCCAATTAAAACAGTGTATTTCCTGGGGGAGAGGGGACTGACCTCATCCTATTTTGGGTATGACTATGCCACTAGTGGACATATGGACCTGTACAGTATGTATCTACTGTACACACAGTATATATACTATCCAATATATTTATTTACTTCTAATGCAATTAAAATGCAAGAGACTCACATCCATAACTTTTAGAACTGTTCATTCTGATAGGACAGTGGTAGTCTTGCTACACAAGCAAAAACACTTAGTTCCTGACTTAGCACTTCCTTTAAGTCTGTCAGCATTATAATGAATTGTATGTATGCTACTATGAGCGAATCTAACATTACAGCATACGTCAAAAACTTGTTCACCGTTTTCAAGTCAGCTTATTACATCTAATTTCCCTTCAATACTCATTGACTTTCATCACTTTTTCACTGGGATTGCACTAGATTATGTAGATTTATTTTTCTCACTCATTTTGGTAACAAAAGCCAATGCTGCTGAAGGGGAAGCATTATCAGCCACTTGATTATATCACCTATGTACTCAATCCATACACATGACTGATGGTGGGGCAAGTAACTTCACTTTCTGCCAGCCACAGACACAAGACAAGAGCGGCCACTGATCATGTAAACCACAACACATTAAACCAAAAATTATCGTGTATTGTCTACGCCCAATCACGTTCAACCAAAAATTATCGCATAAATTCAAAACATGGTACAAATTTTCAAATCGTGTTCAAGCAAAATCCCACAAAAATAAAACGAGACCTGCCTGTACTGAGAATTTTGAAACAAAATCTTATACAACATTACTTTGGAGTTGAGACTATAACATAACAGAAATCATTAAAATAGAATTTGTTTGCTGACATAAATTGAATGAAACCAGCTCATATTCAAGGCAACTCAGCCTCTTATGACACCATGGTCTAAACTCCTATTCTAACACAAGGGTTTTAGCGAACATTATTACTCTCTTGCCTGTTTTGAGAACTATTACTGTTACCATACACTTGCGCAGCACTGGATACATGAATATCTCGGAGACTCAAATGGCACGTCATCAATGTCAGTTCCAAAAATTCAAGACACAGTAAGCTTCCAAAACAGTTTCTAACTTGAACATGAGACGACTGTTCATGAGAAGATGTTTGTGCATTTACACACTACAAAAGATTCAAATCTCATACAAATTAACATTTCATAAAAGTAACATTTTTGTTATAACATCATGCTCGTATCTCATTAAAAAAAATCATATATGTACACAGAATTTTTGGGTAGCACTGCACAGTGGCAAGCAGGATTTAGCAAGCCCACTGTGCAATGAGATGGTAGGCACACTACCTGGGCCTGCTTGTTCGGTTCCAGTCGCAGCAGGCAACCCACTGCCTGATTTCGTGTATGGATGATACCAGCACACACAAAGTTGTCTGGGTTTGGATCTATACCATCCAACAGCTGCATACCAAATCCCAGGAGCTTGGTGCGAACTGCATTAAGATCCATTGGTTGTGATGCTTTGAAAATTTTCTGGGATCGTTGATGATTGCTGGAAAAACCATATTTAGAATCAAGATAAATGGCACAAAGGATCACAAGAACTCCACATGCACACAGAGAAGATAACAATAAACACAAGCATCTTAATTAATTTATTTATTATCTAAATAAATAACAGACCCAAGATCCATGATGACAGTGTGTTACTAAACTGTGCTACATATGTGGGACATTCTCCAACTTCCCATTTTGGTTAAAAACAAAACATTTCGCCTGCTGGCTCTGCTTTAGAAAGGTTTCTTAATAAGAACAAAATGACAGAAAATTCCCAATATAAATGTGAGTTTTGTAACAAACTAATGAATGAACCAATGTACCAACTGCATACAGTAGAGCCCTTTCTGAGAAACAAAATCTTCTGGCATGTTATGTAGCATATGATGGCAGTTGTTTATCAGCATTTTGGGACAACCTATCAGTCGCATCATCAAGACCCAAGCAGTTCAGTGTTCTTGGACTGCTTGACCCCTGGCCATTACACTGTCCCACAACACCAGTAAATGACTACCAACATACACTTCATAACATGCCACACAAGTGAAGGCCTCAACTACACTGCAGTGTAAGCCTGATTTCCTGAACAGTCATTTGGCTAGTCAAGAATACCCAACTATTTATGAAACCTGAAGGTTCATCATGATGCTCATAATATCCCATTGAAGGTTCCTGCCTTGGGCCAGATATAAGGGATGCACAATCTCATACTTTCATTACCAGTTACCAGTGAGAAAGAAATGACAAGATGTACATAAGCTTATACATAATGGTATCTACTACACATGAAGGTTCATCATGATGCTCATAATATCCCATTGAAGTTTCCTGCCTTAGGCCAGATATAAGGGATGCACAATCTCATATTTTTATTACTAGTTACCAGTGAGAAAGAAATGACAAGATGTACATAAACTTATACATAATGGTATCTACTACATATCTTGTTACACAACATGCCTACATTTTTATATCTCATGTCATGTTAAGACCTGTACGTACTTACCCTCCCAGGTTCTTCCACCTTGCAAAAAATGATTCACCATTCATCTCGGTTGGTTCAAAGAACTTGTTAATTGTCAGGGGCAGTTTGATGGTTAACTTCTGGGGTACATTGTTATATATAAATGTTATGATCATGCTGGGAGCATCTAGAAAAAAAAACATATTTTTAATTATACCCCGATAACTATAATTTTACAGATTTCTATACTCAGTCTGCTTAGCACAGTATTAGATCCTTACTATGAAACTCAAATGACAATCTTTCACAACTATTAAAAGTGGTAAAATCCCCTTGGTTCAGGTACACAAATGTGGAGATAGACAAATGATATATCAGAGACCTGCTCAATCTCTTTCATCAGGGAATGATAGAGAACAAGCATAATTTCAAGAAGGTCATAATCTGTCCTCATACTCACCAACAAAATCCTCAATGCATTCTGCATTAACCATTTGCTGAATCTGAGCTCCAGCGTCCAGAACAGGTTCTACAGGTTTTACCTGTATATTCAGTTTTGATGATATATCATCTGGGCAAGATATACTTGGCACAAAGTTCTGCAATAAAAGTAAATGTCACTGATATCATCATCATCATCATCACCACAACCACCACCATCATTCCCTTCCCTTACTTCACAGCAGTTTAGCTGGTACTCAAAAGACTATAGGTCTCAATGACCAAACACTTTTTATTCACCATTCTGCCAAAGAATTTCTTACTATATAGCATGTATCAAGTATTACTGCTTTCTGCATTAGAATATACACAGCAGGGCTGAGATTAAGCAATTTTAAATTTTCATTTATTTTGTTTGGAATATAACATATTATGGATAGTACTAGTGGTACTTTATAGACCATTTTCAGTTGCCATATTCTTATAACTTCTTCTTTCAAGTCTGCATACTTCTGGGGTTTCTCAGTGATAGTCCTGTCAGGGTTGTGACTGTTGGAAATTGCTACATCTGTTAAGTATGTTTCTTTGATGGGTCTGTCAAGTATAACTATGTCCTGTCTATTGTAATGGATAGTTTGATCAGTCATTATAGACATGTCATAGTACAGTTTATAGTTGGGGTTCTCTAACATGGATTGTGGCTCATATTTAAAGTAAGGCATTGGTGGTCTTTTTGACATTATCATCATCATCATGATCATCATCATCACCACCACCACCACAATCATCATCATCATCACCATCACCACCACCTTGTTGTTGTTGCAGTTGTAGTTGTTGTTTTTGTTGTTGTCATCGCTGTTATTGTCATCTCTTTTCACAGGCCTTTTCTTCCTGGTACTTGAACCGAAGGTGATCCCCACCACTCATGGTTCAAGTTTCACACTGAAGTACTTTCCATATTATGTGTGATGTTCCTAGCATAGCTGTCTTCTGTACTGAATCTATTGAATGTTTTCCTGGTATGGCTGCCAAATTTTTCTTTAAAGCTTTTGCTAATATTCCGTTAGCTCAAATTATTACCAGTATAATCACATTTCATGTTCCACATCTGTTACATCTCTATATATAAACGCTTGTATTTTAGTTTTTTTGCTTCCTCTTGCACAACATTTCTGTCTGCAGGTATTGCCACATCTCCCAGTATGCATATTTTCTCTTTCATGTTTTTCATTACTATATCTGGCTTATGTGCTGTAACTTCTCTGTCTGTGTGTGCTCCTTGAATCCATAATGCTGTATCAACATCTTATTCACATACTGGTTTGAATATGTGTGTATTCCATTTGTATGTCATTTTGATGCCTAGGGCTTTGGATATTGAGTAACGCAAATGTGCACAAACTTTATCATGTCTCATTCTGTGCCAAAATGGGGCATTCTGAGGTTAGGTGGTCAATAGTTTCTGCAAGTTGTTTACATAACTGGGATTTACAGTCAACTGCTTCTTTCTAAATTTTATTCTCAAAATAGTTTGTACTAATTGCTTGGTCTTGAGCTGCCACTACTACTTTCTGCTTCTTCCTTAATGTCTCCCAAATTTTAGCCATCGATACGACTGTTCATTATCCATCAGCTTTACGTCTTACATTACGTGGGCAATGTCCATGCATCCTCTTCCCTCACCATCTTTTTTTTGTCTTCATTGCTATGCTGTCCTTTGTCTTATTCCTCTCTGTAATTGTCTTGAGGAGTCTAGCTGTATGTAACATTGCTAAGTTGATGTTGTGTTGGTGCGTTCTAACAGTCTGTATTAGTGGATCTTCCTTGCTGTCTACATATCCACCAGTTTTGTAATTTCTACTGCATAAGCTTTTTCTAACTGCATCAGACCCCTTCCTCCCCATTTTCTGGGAACATACAAGCAATCAACATCTGCCTTTGGGTGATTTCCGTGGATGGTTAGCAGTTTCCCATTTTCCTATCCAATTTTGGAGTTCTTCTTGGTGCCAGTTAATAATTCGAAAAGTGTATTTAAGTTTCGGTATTGCCAATGATCCAACTGTTTGAATTTTATTCTTTGCACTTAATTCTGTGCCCAAAACCAATCTCATTCTCCTCTAGTATTCCTTCTTCAACCTTTATTTCCCATTCTTATGCTCTATGTTATGGCCCTCTTCTATGCCTAAATATGAACATGCTTTTCTCAGTTTCAGTTCTTTAATGTTCTTCTCAAATGTGCTTCCTATATGTATTTTGCTCTGGACCCTACCTCTTTTCAAACAAAGTTTTGCACACTTTTTTCACCCTAGATTCATATTAATGTCTTTGCTAACTGCTTTTAAAATTATTTTTTCATTCTCCAAATCATCCTCACTTCTACCTAGCAGTTTCATGTCACCCAAATTCAGTAAGTAACTTATTTTCCTCTCTGTTCTGTGAACATGGTATCCACATTCGGCTCTGTTCAGCTTGTGTGTTAATGGACTAAGTGCTATACAAAACAGTAATGGCAAACGACAATCCCCATGGAATATTCCTCTTCATATATGAATAGGTTGCACCTGCATTACTTTCTACGTTGTTTTGAAATGAAGTGTTGTGTTCCATTTCTCCACCGACAATTTGCAAAACCTGACAATTTTAATGTTCACTTCTACCAATTCTATTGACTGTCCTACATGGCAAGTGAAACAATGTCCAGTGCTTTCTGGTCCACAATCCAAGCTATACCTAAACTCTCATTCCTCCTCTTCCAGTCCTCGTATATTGCATTTGGTATCATTAATTGATCCTTGCACCCTTTACTTCTAGGTTGACATGTTTTTAGCTCTGCTGGTAATAAGTTCTGCCCTTCCAGATGTGTGGAGATTCTTCTGGCTATTATTCCTGTTAGGGCCTTGTACATGGTTGTTAAGCATGTAATGGGTCGGTAGTTTCTGACTTCCTTGCTCTCTCCTGATTTTGGTAGCGAATAAGTTATTTCTGTGGTTAGCCAGTCAGGTACCTTCTCCGGTTCCTCCATTATAGCAATGAAATGTTTTGTAATATGCCTGTGGGCAGCTGGGAATGCTTTAAGCTGCCATCACCATCATCATCCTTCTTACTATCTTTATGCAGGGTATTTGCAATTATATGCCCAAAACAAACCATATTTCTAGGGTATATAGAGTTGCAGCTTATAAAATATAAGTAAAATACAAACACAACTCAGTTAATGATTTTATTACAGTGCATTCTCATATTATTTTATCAGCTACATGTTTCGGCTCTAGATACAAAAAAGTAATCAACCTGAAGATGGCTTATAACTAGAGCTGAAACATGTAGCTGATGAAACAATGTAAGAATACACCTTAATAAAATCATTAACTGAGTTGTGTTTGACTGTATTTTGCCTGTATTTTATAATTATATGCAATACAATGGGATGTCTCACCTAAAAGAATTGCAGCTGTTGTGTATACAGTTTGTGCTATATGTAAAGTATGTTTTGCACTTTCACATTATTATTATTATTATTATTATGTCATCATCCCTTGCCACAGATCTTTTCTTCGTGGTACTTCTCTTGGACCAATTGTGATCCCCACTGCTCAGGCTTCAATTTCCTGACTGCAGTACTTTCGTTATTATGTGTGATGTTGCTAGAATAGCCATCATTTGTAGTGAATCTATTGAATGTTTTCCTGGTATGGCTTCCAAATGTTTCCTTAAACCTCTTGTTACTAATCTGGTGACTCCAATTATTACTGGTATAATATCAAATTTCAGGTTCCACATTCATTGTATCTCTATACATAAACTCTTGTATTTTAGCTTATTTCTGCTTCCATTTGCATGACGTTTCTGTCTGAAGGTATTGCCACATCCATCAACATGCATGTTTTATCATTTATCATTACCATTACGCTGTGGCTGCCGCCACTGCCACCACCACCACCACTACTACTACTACTACTACTACTACTACTACTACAAATTCTGGTCTGTAGAACTTTGTAATAACTGATAAAATGTTTGAACACTAAATAACAATTATCTTCTGTTTACACAGACATGTATATTATATAACATTTACTTTCAAGCTATTGTGTCAAATGCTATTTACCTGTAATACATACGATGTTTTATTACCGTAGAAAAGCCCAAGTCTTCCCAAGTTTTGCCGAAACTCTGACTTTACACCTATCTGAATAAGATCATTTTCAAACAGAACGCCATTATTTTTACACACAAACCTGCAAAAAATCATGTACAGATGGAATAAATCCTTGTTCTTGGATACAAGGCAGAAACAAGCCATATATTGTCACAAAAAATTTTCATTACAGCTGAATTACATTAATGATCCATTTCCTCTGGAAAGTGACAATGTGTCACTCAGTTAATGTTTCCCACTGTATAAAAAGCACTATGTTTCTTTGAAACACTGGGAACACAAACTCAGCAACACATTCTCCAAGGGGGTACACAGACATTACAGTTGAAATAAGTAGTAAGTGAGAGGAATCATAGTAAAGATGCAGCTGTGCTGGACAACTGGGATAGCTGGTTGGTATAGTGACTTGCTAGAGGCCGGACAGACTGGGGTTCGAACCCTAGTGGGGGAATGAGATTTTGCAGACTAATTCACACCAGCCCTGAGGCCCACTAAGCCTCCTATACAATAGGCACCAGGTTACTTTCTGAGGTGTACAGTGGCTGGGGCATGGCATTGGCCACCCCACCACCACCCACACAAAGATATTTGCTTGGCATGTAACAGGACAACCATTACCTATTGCTGTGCTGATAGAAAGCTTATTAAATTTATACAGTTGTGATTAAGAGCAACAGACTGTCACAATCAAAGAAAAAAGAACTTTCTTTGTTCCATTTTACTGGAGCATTCTGCTCTGAGCATAATCTAAAAAAAAAAAAATATGTGAATGATTTACAGTAAAAATATGTAAGAACTCACTTCTTTGCATTGTATGTACTTTGTGCAGGGGCTAGGTTGTTGATGTTGTTAGCAGTATTTTGAGAACTATTATATATATCTCCAAACATGTCTAACAGCACACCAGTGTTGCTGGGAGCTGCTGGCTGTGACGCTGGTGGTGTCGATAAACCAAGCAGATCTGCTGATGCATTATTTACTGTTGCTGCCTGCAAGTAAAGACATACAATGTACTGAACAACAGAATGACATACTAATGAGGGATTAGTTCCACTAGTAGAAATCAACATCTAATGCTCACAACATACACTTTCTGCCCAGTCTTGCCACACTTGTTACAAACAACATACAAGCTGTACCAAAAAAACAAAATGGATATACCTTACGAAAATGTGATGTCTCAGAAGCATGCAAGGAAATGGGTGAGAAATACAATAACAGGTCCTAATGAAAGAGGTTTAAGGATGTGCTGCTATAGAATTCAGTGACACTCTCATGTACGCATGCTGAAAAACAAAGAATCAAACATATTTGTGTCTGGATTACTTGAGATTAAAGTTGTGTCCGGTTGCAGAAAAATCATACCTTGCTGCTCACTCATACAGCACTCAAGAATAAATGCCTTCACATACTACAGTGCAAAAACCAATAAAAAGAAAACTTGTATAACATGTAAAAGCAATCGAACACTATCTCTGATTCATTACCTGTGCTATGGCCTGATCATTCTGGTGATTGGTAATCGGAGCTGGGCTCTTTCCTTCACGAATCTCATTTTCAGGTACCCTACCAGGCTTCTTTTTCTTCAGAACGGCTAAAATAGATGACTCACGCTCAGGGAACGCTGGCATTTCTTCCAACACTGTAGCCTAAATGCCAGGAAAAATAATTATTACTCATATCCCTTTGTTAAAGGAAACAGCCATTGATTCTAAATAAAACAAAAGTTTGGTGTGTTGTTATCTAACCTCCACATACAGTTCCACAACTCTAAAAATATAAGGAACAAACAAAATCACTGCTAACACAGTGGCACCCTTAGCATGCATGCACACACTAAATAAATTGGGATAAGTGAATCAGATGTTTATGACTACAGTAACAATGCCCGCAAAATGAGTCGAGGTGGACGAAATGTGTGTGTGGGGAAACTCATACAAGTTCTATACACCAAATTTGTCAAAACCTCTCACCTGACATACAACACACATACCAAGGTTCAATTATGCCCACTGGCAAAGTAACCCCTAAGACAACAAGAACTAAAACCATAACCAAACACCTCACCAAAATTCTGCATAGTTCCACCATAGTGGGTCTTAGAGAAAGCAATCAGGTAGTTGAAGCTCCATTAGATACGGACAGGGAAGATGAAACTGAAAAGTAGTTTTCCACATTTCCTGCTTAGAACACACACTAAACTTAACTTCACATGTAATACTGGTAAATTAAAGAAGTACATCACTATTCTTATTTATGATATTAGTAATCAACCAACTTAATGCACAAATTGCTTTATAATAAGTTTATTAAATGCCTCTAGATGTTTTGAGCACTATGTGCTCATCATCAGGAGCTCAATATTGTATTATACAGCATCTGGTATCATCACACCTGCAGGTGGTCGTCCCATGCACAGGTTGAGAGTGGACCTGTGCACAGGACGGCCACCTACAGGTGTGATGATACCAGATGCTGTATAATACAATTTTGACCTCCTGATGATGAGCACAACAGTGCTCAAAACATGTAGAGGCATCTAATAAACTTATTATAAAATGAATTTGTGCATTAAGTCAGTTAATTACTAAGATTACACTGAGATGCAAGGTCAGCAAAACATCAAAATCTTATTTATGATTTACCGAACCTTTTAAAGACCTGAGAATACACGCAGGAAAACACGCTTGGGCAATTAATTTAATATTTTTAGGCAACAAGAGAAATTTGTTGCATTTTTAAGACATGTTGATAATCCCTGTTTTATTTTCCAAAAAAAAATGCCATTTATTTCAAAATTTTATTCTTTTAAGTTTAAAGAATACATTTTTCATAAGCCATGTGCCAAAAAGGAAAAACCTACCCTCAGTAGGATGAAGGTTAACATCTCTGTCAGCATCCCCTGCCTCACAGTATTAATTTATTTGCATTTAACTGTTTATGGTTCAACTCACAAAGCCAGTAAAGAGTACATGCACAAACAGTAACATGGATAAAGAGTATTATGTCACATACCAGAACATCTGTAGAAGCAACAATGCTCAGCTGCAAGTATTCTGATGCTCGCTGCTGGAGTTCTGCATCTGCACTGCGCAAGTTACTGTGCTGTCTGAACACTTCCTGGATCTGAGGTTTGATTTCAGGGAATAGATTCACAAACTTTATATATGTTGACAGCAGAAGTGCCCTTGTCATGGGTGAGCACAGATGGTACTGAAAGCATACACACACATGTGCATGATAAAAGATTTTCTAATCAGCAAGTGACTCTGGAATACAACCACTCATGAGAGGGCACCAATCATTCAGTTACTCACAATATTTTGTGACTTTTATGAATCCCAAAGGTGCATTACTGTGATCACAACAGCCCACCAGTGGACCTTATGTCAATCCACTGCCGTGGAAATATTAATTTTTATACATTTTACATCCCATCAATAACTGCATTAAATTATTGTACAAACACAAAGATTTTAAATCTGGAGGGAACTCAGAAATTAGACGCAGTATAAATTGTTGTTTCAAGAATACCATTATGCTTCACATTAGACTATCAAAGTAACTGATATTAGAGGAAGATTAGCATTAGAAGCATAGCTGAAGAAAGGTGGGGACACCAACAAAATAAAAAAGAACTGTTTGGAAAAAGACCGCATTCCACAACTGGAATTCTGTGACTGACTGAAGGCATAATAAAACTTAGGATAACCTAATTTATGCCGGAATGACCAAAGACAAACTTCAGAATCATAGAAACTGGCCTTAAAGACCCCACCCTATGAAGTTCCCAGTGTTCAGGGTCATTTATCAATTTTATTTATATAATGTAAATGGTATCACATTATATACGTGATTAAGACTGAATGTTGAGTTCACAGACTAAAATGAAAACAACAAAACATGTTGATAGACAGCACTGCACAATTCCCTACATACTACAATTTAAGTACAAAGCTAGATTTTATTTAAAAAAAAAACTTCTGTAATCCAATGGCTACACCTTCTACTCCCTTCTTCCTCCCAGTAATATTTCAAGACACGTTAAACGAAACTATACAGTCAAAAATGAAGTACCTTTCAATATAGCATACAAGGTAAATCAACCTACATGGAATGAATGGTGGGAAAAATTCTCTTTAAATTAAATCTCACCTTGGAATGTAGAAGTTGGAACTGAACTAACGGGGATGATCGCTGATCTCCCGCAATCAAATTACCAAACTCTCCAAGGATGTACCCACCAACTTTGACCATATTTTCATGGCACGCTGGTGCCTGGAGAGCCTGTATCAAAATAAAGATATATATAGTTTGTTCTAAGATTTATTCATGGGCAGACAGCAAAGCCACTTTCTGTATAAACCTTCAGCTAAAATTCCAGATCCAAATATATTACAATTATCAAGAGATGTTCAGTAGGTTCAAATGGATTCTTATTTTTATCAGTAAACACTTTATTGTTGTTGTTCCTAAATCAGAAGTAAAACATGTTTATCCCAGAAAAAAAAAACATTAAATTCACTGGCTTCTGGGACGAGATAATGTGTAGTCTGCAGAAACATGTTAACATTTCTGAGGAACCTACTGCCTCCTTCAGAGATGAAAAAGACTCCCTCTTGAAGATGGAGATAGTCGGTTTCTCCAAAACAATCACACCTATCTACCAAACTACATAGCAACACATCCCAGAAGCCTAACATTCAAAATCCTTGCTTGTCAGCAGCCTGCAAGGAAATATGTAACTGCTTTTCTGACACTATGTGTAAATGTACGCAAACAGAACCAGATCTTACATGGAACAAGGAATGTCCAAAATATTCAAAGTCTCCTGCTAAATGTACAGCAGAAAGGGACCCCAAAACAGCTGTCAACTGTAAGTTCAAACCTCTGCAGGCAGTGCAGGCTAAGAACTGTACATGTAAAAGTATGCACCCCGATTAAGGAGGGATTTGCTTCAGGAATCTTCAAATACATCTACACTGTTTAAGCAGATGACAATTTTCAACACTGCATAATGTTTAGAACTTCTTTGTTATTCAGTCAACTGAACATATCCATACCTCAAACACAGTTTTTGCAGCATAGCCCTGCACATCATCTCTATTGATGACAATCTGGATGACCCGATACCACACTTCTTCTGAAACGTAGTCACCTGCTATCCGAATTAAATTCAAGATAACGTCCACATACCACGTGTAGTCTGTGGCATATTTTTCTGCAAGAATGGCAACTTTCAGAACCTGCAATACAAAAATAAAAACAAAGCACACGTGAAATACTGCATTAAGTTCTCTTCTTAACTGCACGCTGACAAGCGCACGAGTCAGACACTCCACAACAACATGTCTGGCCAACCTGTAACACACAAGTCAGATCCTGTCATGTAGAGGATGGATTAAGTTTAGAAAAGTGTGGCTAACATATGCAGTGACAGAGCAGGTGAGAACAGAAGCAGCAGCAAAGTAGAAGTGTATTATAAATGAAATGCTCACAGAGAAAGAGCTGGCCTGAACCTGTAACCTAACATTCTTGGGCCAAAAGAAAGGTGGGAAAAATTTGTTTATAGGGGATGATTACATGAATATGTAACACACCCACTACGTAATTGAAAGTGAAATGGCAACACACAGCATATCATAATGAATATGACAACACAGTGCAGACACTGTACAGGCAAAGACTCACTGCTCATGTTAGTGGCATTGGTCTCACACACTCCATCACTAAAAATCTTAGCGATGCTGTTAACACACAAACATGCAGAAAACTCAACTGTATCTCAAGAGAGCCCAGGAACACTGCACAGTAACATCCATTTTTCCCACCAATTTAATGTTTTTGAATATGGGAGAAAAAAACATAAAGTAAATTTTTCACAATTGTACTTTAAATTTAATATGTTTCTTACCATTTCCTCTCTGATTGAGTAGTCTGCAGTTTCTAGATAATTCAGCATCTCCTGCACTATTTCTTCAGCATTGCTCTTGTCACACATGGCATACAGCAAGTCCACTGCTTGCTGCCGTACCGAGACATCTTTCTCCATCTATGAATGATACATACACATCACATCAGAGTTGAACAAGTTTTAACATAATATGTGCAACTAAGTCAGAACAGACCGCCTCTGTGGTCTAGTGGTCAGAGTTTCTGGCTACAGATACAGAGGTCCCGGGTTCGATCCCCGGCACTACCAGATTTTCTGAGTAGTAGTGGGTCTGGAACGGGGTCCACTCAGCCT
>Ga0123354_10011410_pt1 | contig 13729 bp, 7 predicted proteins | sample TergutLab28metaG_2_FD_97872 | JGI IMG/M metagenome (GOLD analysis project Ga0123354, IMG submission 97872) | Labiotermes labralis P4 segment gut microbial communities from Petit-Saut dam, French Guiana - Lab288 P4 | ecosystem: Host-associated > Arthropoda: Insects > Digestive system > Gut ... | reverse complement strand
CTCACAAGCGTCCGCCACCTGTCTCTATCCTGGGCCAGCCCAATCCAGTCCACATACCCACATCCCACCTCCTGAAGATCCATCCTAATATTATCCACCCATCTACGCCTAGGTCTCCCCAGTTGTCTCTTTCCCTCCCGTTTCCCCACCAAGACCCTATACACCCCCCTCTCCTCACCCATACGCGCCACATGCCCAGCCCATCTTATTAAAAAGTATAATAATAATAATTTACAAATATAGGCAGGAAAGTAGTGGAATTATATGTAGGGCCATGAAAGAGATTTATTTTTGGAATAATCTTTTATTACGCAGCGTCATTAGATTTTTTAAAATAGCTAAAACACAAGAACCACTACTGAGCCAATAAAATTCACTTCACCAAATCCCGTCAAACCAGTTTCTTTGAAAGATACGTTAACACGTACTATTCTCCCATAAATGTTTAGATCTTCCAAACAGTATCCTCCTTCAGGATTTTCTGCCAAAATTCTTTACACATTTCTCAACTCAGCATCATATCAGAGAAACAAGACCTCTGAAATCAAAAACAGGTACGTCGACATCTTTCAAAAGTAAGTTGTGGGTGCCTTTAAATTGTGTGTGCAATTCTTCACAGTGCTGTATATACAATTATTACCACAGCCAAAAAATTATCGAAATTTGTAGGGGATCAAAATATCTTGCATGACATAGTCAAGTATCTCCATTTGCATGACAATGTCAGATATTTCCAACAGTATGACAATGTCAAATATCTCCAGTTGTATGTCAACAGCAAATTTGTTCCGCATTAACTAGTCACGGTGTTGCCAGGCCGTCACGTAATCATACAAGCTGTTAACAGGTCTCGTAATACTTGGCGTAATGAATGTATATCAGTTTCTATAACTACAAGCATTTTTTAGTGTTAATTGTAATGTGATATCACAGTGTTTCTATACGGATCCAAAATGGATACAAGCCTCTTATATACAAATAATATCGCTTCGAGATCAAATTAAGCGTACACACTCTCCAGAAAAAGTGATTATCATTTCTTTTGTTTTCTTATGTACACTGACACGTGTATCATTGTGACAGTTGAAGAATAAGAGACCAACTGGATGTCACTATTTATTAAGTTTTATTTCACTTCTTCCATGCTCAACATGTTTCGGACATTAATACATCCATCATCAGAAGCCTGCGACTTTTCTATTGTATCAACACATTGGTCGTGTGTTTCTTGTTTTGATGTGTGTTGGATTTTCGGTGTGGCTGGCTTGGGGTGGTATCCGTGTAGCAGGGTGAAGCCTGCTACACTCCAACACACATCAAAACAAGAACACACGACCAATGTGTTGATACAATAGAAAAGTCGCAGGCTTCTGATGATGGATGTATTAATGTCCGAAACATGTTGGGCATAGAAGAAGTGAAATAAAACTTAATAACTAGTGATATCAAGTTGGTCTCTTATTCTTCAACTATTTATGTTGTCTCCAGATTATTTTAATAATGGATGTATCACTCTGCTTTATATGCGTACTTTGTCTTGTTTATTTATAAAAATTCTAAAATTAGTATACTTCATCTTCAAATAAAAATTTATGATTAAAATTGTTTAGTGTTAATTTACAACAGCCAACATTACTCGTTCTTGTACTTTCTTCTTTCTTCAGCTGGTTAAAATATAACAAACATGTTAGCATGAACTACTGATAATGGCTGGGCTCATTTTATGAATCATGCAACAAATACGGAATAGAAAGAAAATAAACAGCAGCGAAATATTGGCATGCGCCAATCTATTTTTACGAACAACTGTTCTGCAGCTTTTGGAAACAAACACAAAAATATCCATTCATTCACTTCGTAGTCTGTCTTACGACAGGTCCATAGCTTCCGTTACAAAGAGAAAGATAACTATATTATAAATTCACGAATCACTAAATTATTTTATTTTTTAAGAAAGCAAGGTTCGCATCCGCCTACAAAAATTACCTTCTTAGCGACACGGCAAGTATTTGGTGAAATTTTTTTTTCTGCTGTACTGAAATTTCGTAAAATGATACACCTAAGTTTTGTAATGGGGAGGGCCCATATTATGAAATGTGTTTGAAAAGCGTAAGGACATGTTGGGTCTGTGAGAAACTGTGACATAGAGGCGCTGTTTCGGTTGCCAAAAATAAGAAAACCCTCGGCAAACAAGGCTGACATCATAAATATATATCAAACCGAAAGATGAAATTTGTGTAAAATCAAGGTACTTTTAGACAGGCCCCCTGGGAGAAATTCTGGATCATACACCTTATAGAGATTCTGCGCCCTTCAATCGTCACCATTCTTTAGCTTTCTTCTTTCTTTTTACGCGTTTCTGCATCATTTTGTTTTCCTCTGTCTTAGTAAGTTACGCATATTACTTCGCCACTATCATCTTTCGATACCACAATATACTGTTTTATCAAATACCATAATACCAATCGCCATTTACATGTGCCGGACGAATCAAGAGCGTAATGTAAGCACACGAACACACATACAAACACACACACACACACACACACACATACACACATAAGGTAAAGGTAAAGTGATCCAGTTACAGGCCCGGTGTGGCCCAGAGGGTGGTTAGAGGTATAGCTCTACTCTTCCATGACCGCGGCTCTAGAAAGGGGTGAATGGTCAGCAGCACGCCCCGGCCGCACTTATACCCCAGGGAAAGAACCGGTACCCATTTTACAGGAGGCTGAGTGGGCCCCAGGGCCGGTCTGGACGGGCTGAAAATCTCGTCCCCACCGAGATTCGATCCCGGACCGTCCAGCCCGCAGTCAGTCGTTATACTGACTGAGCTAACCGGCCCACCCACACCCACACACACACACACACACACACACACACACAAATATACATATATATATATATAATGTAGGATAGATCTGTCTTAATTTCCAAGGAATCAAATTGGCAATGAGTTCAAAGGAAGAGTAACTAGTGTTCAAAAATTACATCGCACAAACAATAATTATATAAACGGATTTCCTAATAAATTTGCTACACGAAGGCTTCATCCTCGTATAATAAAGTATGGAAAGACGGAAATTAAATAAATAAAATTAAACAACTCTGAAATATAACCTCGAAGACAGAATACGCAGTTCATTATCATTCTATACGTAGTATTGTCATGAACGCAGTGCTTCATTTCCTGATACAGTATTGAAATGCAAAGTAAATTTCCTTAAAGTGTGAATGTGTAAAACATCAATATAACTATATAATTAACAAATATATTATGCGTACACATCACGAGAGGTCAATTTTTTATGCACACAATTCCTGGAGCCATTGTTCCTTACTGCACACAACTGTGAGATAATAAAATCACACACAACGCGATAAACATATGTAAATGCTCCAACATTATCAGGCTCAGCTTAGATCCCTGCATTAGTTAACGCCAACTTAAACCTTCCATAACGTGACATCTTTTAATGAGTATTTATGAACTTTTGTGTAACGCTGCAACACAGAACGAGCAAGCTTACTGTAATCTTAATAATTAACCAACTTAATGCACAAATTCATCTTTTATAATTAGTTTATGATATGCCTCTACATGTTTCGAGCACTATGTGCTCGAAATATGTAGAGGCATATAATAAATTTATTGTAAAACAAAATTTTTGTGCATCAAGCTGGTTAATTACGGAGATAAATAAATCTGACAAGTACTGCCTTCACAATTTTGCACTCACGATCAGGTACACAATCCAACTGCGCCTGTTACATAGAGTACTTACACAGTACAGATCTTACACTCAAGCTGGAGACTGCGCTATCACTAAGATTAGAAGAGTACTATTTGGACTCTGAAAACAAAGGAAGAAAACTCCCCCGAAACGTCGGTAAGTATTCAGCAACGTATATGGCATCTATCCCAGAGTACTGAAATATCAACACCGCTGCGAGAACCAAAAATCTCGCAATGAGATGCCAGTTTTCAGACCTGCAGTGTAGTTGTGTTTCATCTTTTTCCATATCAATTAAAATCCTAATACGTTCCAAAAATAATGCCGATCTATAGGCCTAACATATCAACAGGGGAGCGAACTAAAATATTCTGACGTTCATCTGTCTGTATCAGTTAAGTATTAGTTAAATTACTGATACAGTCAAGTTACATAAACAGCAAATCCAACACAAGTTACGACGCGGAACACATTTAACAATACTGTTAACTACAGGGGGGGGGGGGGGGAGAATATGAACACAGACAGAGAAGGAATTAAACGCACAAGCTGTAGGTGGTGTGACTGCTCTTTTTAAAATCATTCCAATATTGTATACAACGCATATCCTGAGATGCTGAGTTCACCATCAAACGGTGAAAGGTATCAAAACAGCAAACCATGAGCACCTTGCAGCTACACGTAAAATAAGTGTAAAGGCCCATCGTCTGGAAATAGATATGCCTTCCACAAGTGGCATGGATCCAAATGCTCGTCACGAAGTACTTCCGGGACGCTGTGGATCCAATTCTTTCGCGTAATTGCGTGCAATTCTACACGGCTGTCATTCCAAAGCTGCAATTGTGGCGCCTTCATTGACCCCTGTCCGTACAGCCCGTGGGCGACGTGTCTTCACAAGCGTCGTTATGTGTTACACTTCTGGTTTCATGAAGACGCTACTGCAATTCTAGGACCACATCAGCTGTCCGGATGAAGACGACCAGAACGATGTATTTCAAATTCCCGTGTCTCTTTACCAGCTCGCATCCTGAAGGCACCGACGGTGAACAGTAGTATTCGTCGGCTGTGTATTTCGCGATTATTGGATCACAATAGAACACCGATGAGCACTGTGTGTCTTGCTTATTTCTCAAAACAAGCCGTAACGTCATGACAAATAGCACTGCTGAGAAGTGTTTTTACCGCACCCGACGATGAAGCGTATCTCGCAAACAGAAGTCTCAGAACACATATCCTATATTATTTTAGACTCATTTTTAAAAAAAGAAATCACACTATGGAGAGATGTGAATAAATTTCTTGCCGTTCTGTACATTCAAAAATAAATCTATTTCTCCCTATCAGAATGCTCCCAAAAAAGAGATTTCGCAGAATTACAAAAACGAAGGCATGCTATTATTGCTCAGTGACACTGGACTCACACTCTAGGTAAAAATAATAGGGAGGGAATTAGATGCATAATCGCAATATATTACGTTAGATACAAATTTGCATTAGTGTGTTCACAGGAAAGACTCATAAAAATGAGTATACCTAGTTATGTTTTAAGCATGTAAATGCGTATTTGTCCACGCCGATTTTCACATAATTCGACGTAAAGCCTGCCAAATTTACAACCGCATTTCTCGTTTCCTGTTCCGAAACGTGGCAATAAAGCAGCCGAAGGGTTGGGGACAATACTAGGAAAATTGAATGCCAAAACTGTGGGAACTGGTACAGCGATAGACTTTGCAAGAAATGTTCAAATTTTGTTGCGACTCCTAGGTGTGTGGCCATTAGTTTGATGGCTTAAACATTAAAAATGTATTTCTTCCACTGTAACAAGCTTCCTAATTGTGTAAACCTGTCCTCAAAATGTTTTGTAGGTAACAGGAGACAAAATTCTGGAAACAATTCAGTTTAAAATGCCTTACCTATTTGTCTTCACTTACGAAAGCAGAAATAATTGACCTGTTGCTTTGTACGTGTATAAAACAAGGTCTCTTGCAGACGTGCAAGAGGTTTGGGATTCTAAAGACGGTTAAGGGTTCTAATACCATTCAGCGGGGCAGGCTGGTAGTGTTTCAGGTTAAAATACAGCCGGCGTATTCAGGAAAAATGGCTTATCTAGATAAGATTATTCGGCACAAAATGAAAAATACATAGAGGTAAAACTTCACCGCATAACCTGCCACGAAGGCACAGGGGAGGAGAAAAGGGATAGCCCTACTCTTTCCTTAACTTCGGCTCTAGATTGGGGGTGGGTGGTAAACGCCACTTAACGGCCGCTTTACCCCAGGAATGATCCAGTATCCATTGTATAGGAGGCTGAGTAGGCCCCATGGCCGGTTCGAACGGGTCCGAACAATCTCACATCCACCGGTATTCGATCCCCGGACCCCACAGCCCGTAGCGAGTCGCTATACCGACTACGCCGTCCCGGTCCATAATACCATAAACAGTCACGAAATAATTATGTAATCGTTCACATCGTAGCCTGTTTGGCAATAAGAGTTGCGTCAAAGCTGATGTCTCTGAGAATGCTATGTGACATCACGACAAGTAAGGCAGTTTTCATCTCCCGCCTTCCTCACTGAAGCCACAGAAACAGCACGAGACTTGAACGTGGGTATAATTAATAAAAATGGACCTATAGCCCGCCTGAATAATCGTCAAAAATGGCAGACATGTTTACCTCATCTATAACATTTCCACAGTAATAACTCACACAAAAAGACTAGAGACAGAAATGACACTACTTACGAACAACACAGAAATGGAACAGTAAAAAATTCAATTATTTTTAAAATGAAGGTGCCATTAAGTTAATAACGGGCGGCGCCCCAAATACATATGCGAGTTTCAACTGTTCTACTATTAGGCACGGTTCTTATTACTCCGTACAAATGGGGGTGGCAGTTGTTACGTGGGGAAGGAAAAGAGGTAAAGTCGAGGGAGGTGCATGAGAAATGGTTGCCACCACCCATCCGGTGTCATAACTGTCTACGTTGTCGCCCCCATTGGAAGAACAAACGTTCCTTCATGCTTCAAGACAACAAATAAAACTGGAAAAGCGCCGGCTGGCCAGCACATGGCGATTTGGAAACAAAGAATCCTTCCACACACACACACACACTAATGTTATTCTCTGCTCCCTCGCCAGATGGCTGACTACCGTGCCTCGTTACAACGACCGTTACCAGCAGAGGTGGGTGGGTACCAAATCGACGATGAAGAAAATGACACCAATTACCTTCCACTGTTTTCCATGGTTGGGAAAAATTTTAATAAAAACACCTCTCCTTCTGGCTTCTCTACCAATAAAGATAGAGGATGTAAACAAGTACATAATGACTTCGCAACAAGCTTCATGACAATGGGATAGGCCATAAATTATAATACTGTTTACCCACCTGACTTCATTCATACTGTAAAGCAGAGAATTACTGATCGCCAGTGCCAAGATTCTGTGAAACTTTGTTAAGACATGGGATTATGTTACCTACGTCACATGTACGGAATGCGTAGCTGCAACTGAGTCAGTACTACCAGATCCTAGTTCTCTTGGGCTTGAAATTGCAATTAAAAATCTTAAATAAATAAGTCGTCACATACGGGTATAGTCTCAGCTCGACTCTGGAAGTCAAACTACATTCTGAGAACAACAAATTTATTAATATTATGCGGAACAAGACGAATCTACCACAGGAATGAAAAGTGATGGTTTGCATATCTGCAAATGAAAACAATACATCAGAACTATATTAATGACAAGTTACGAGAAGACTGTATGTAGTGAATGAACGATAGAGCCAGCATTCGCTTCGCAATCGTCTGTCTTTTCGTCCCACTACTAAAAACGTAATTTTCAAAACAAAACCCCACACTTTTGCCTTTCGTTTTTATGGGCGTGAAACACGTCCCTCATGGTAACGGACCAACTAGGCTACACACTGACGAGGTCTGAGGAAAATTTAAGGTGTACTAAGAAAAGAATATGCCGAATGTGGTGGCCGTGCGGTCTAAGGCATAGGTCTGCAGCCGCTTGGCTGCTGTAATCGCGGGTTCGAAGCCGGCTGAAGGCATGAATGTTTGTCCCTTGTGTTTATTGTGCGTTGCGTAGTTAGCGGCCTCTGCGACGGGCTGATCACTTGTACAGAGGATTTGTAACGGGTGTGTGTCTCTACTTGTGTGTGGTCTGTAAAACTCACAAAGAGGCGGCTTAGACCCGATTTGGGCTGTTAAGCGACATAGAGAAAAAGCAAGGTAAATTAGGACCTAAGAAACGCGAGGCAACAGAAGAAGAAATGAGTATATCGAGAACCTTACACTTTTCATCAAGTTACACTAATTACTGTCACGAAAGGAAGAAGGATGAGATCGGTGTGATATGTAGCACTAACAAGAGGGATTAGGCAAGCATATTTTTTTTGGTAAAGCCCAGTAGTAAGAATCCACTTGGAAAACTACGCGTGGGCGGTAAGATAATATTAGTATCAATCTTGCGGAAGTAGTGAGTGCCGATATGGACTAAATTTGCCTGGCTAATGTAGGGTTCAGTGTCCGTCTGCTGCGAACTAGGTCACAATTTTTTAGGTTCCATAAAATAAGGGGAATTTCATTGTTAGTTGTGTGACTTTTAACTACCAGACAATGATTCTCCTCCGTATGATTTTTCCAGTGAAGTCTGGCTAAATACTGCATCTGCGTCTCCGTTATCTTCCATTTCGTAACAACACTGTAGGGAATAAACACTCTGCTATAAATTTCTATACGCGAAAATTCGCGTGCAAAGAAACAGATATCTCGCAGTACACACGCCTGCAGTAGAAAGTCTATCTGGTTTACATTATACAGTATACACGCATATACTAGTCACTTACTGAGCTCCCTTTCTGTACTCGAAGAACTGCCTACTAATCACTAACATAACAAAGATTTGTAAAATAAGTTATAAACACAATCTGTTTACGTTATAAGGGAAACATTATAATATGATATAATTCTTTCTCTCTATCCACCTACCCACCAATCCGTCCAACCTGCCTGGGAAAGACCATTACATAAAAATTTGGAAATCACCGAAATTATGTACTTGGGATTTTTAAATTCGTACCTCTACAAAATTTCTCCATCTGTTATCTTCAAGACAAATTTATATTATGCACTAAATGACATATTTAATAAGTGGTTTATTTCTATTACAAATTATCAGTTTTATGTTCCAGTCCACCGCGAAAAATACGAATATCCTAAAATGCACGAGGACCGAAGTGCTTAAAACCACAAACTCGGAAAAATGACAGTCCTGAGAGGACTACATGTCCCAGTACATTTAAGTAACACACCAACAAATGCATATATTTAGTCTTTAATAATCTAAAATTTACATTAAAACACTTAAAAACGCTCCTACATGTTTCGATCATACGATCATACTCAGGGAGCTTACTTTGTTCCTTGCTAAAGTTACAGTTTAAAACACTTAGTGATTTACTTCGTTATATTAATTTGGTGCTGTGGCAGCATGTCGTGTGTTATGTGTGAGTCGTACGCCGTTCAATTGAACAGCGTACGACTCACACACAACACATGTGCATTTTTTATCTCAGTAATTAACCAACTTGATGCACAAAAATTTTGTTTTACAATAATTTTATTTCATGCATCTACATGTTTCGAGCACATGTGCTCGAAACATGTGGATACTGAGATGCACGGTCAGCAAAACGTCAGACAAAATGCATTTGTTGGTGTGTTACTTAAATAAACTACAAAACGCACGGTGCAACGATAAAGATGGCCCAGTACAATTTAAAAAAAACGGAAGAAGAGACAGCACCCAGAACATCACGTATACAAACTATAAGCCTGCTTAAAAGTATAAGGTATGTCGAAGAAAATATAATGAAAGACATAAACTGTAAAAACTTTTAGCAGAACTATAGTTTCAAGTTAAGTTTCACTGCGAACCGGGTGGCTGCTCCAACTTTTGCAGTAGAATTACAGCTACTCTTCCTTAACTCTTATTTTCATTTCAAATAAGAAAAACAGTTAAATCCTTAATGCTAGGAGCTAAGAGTCCAGTGCGTAGCATATTCATTAAGATCTACGTGTGTGGGCAGGCGAGGCCCCTAACGGTGGTTCACAAACAGTACGGAAAATTTTCTTCCCAGAGAGTTTTACATTAATACCGACCAACATGGAAACGCTGACGTTTCATATCTAATGATATTTGACGTTAATGAAAGAACAATGATAATACAACAGATAAAACCATTTACCGACCCTCTTGAATAAAATTTCGCTTAATATTCAACGCATATTCAGGTCTGCTATTTTATTTAATATTAAAGACACTTAATGTTCACCATAAATCATAATTATGGGTTTCGTATGATTTTCGGAATCAACAGCCATTTCTTTCCGCGAGAGCATTAAAACAGCAATCTTCTAATGGAGAAATGGTAGGTTTTCTGTAAGGTAGGAACTGAATCATTTGTACGAATTTTAGACTTCCAACTGTAAAGGGACTCGGGTCATCTTTATGAGCAATAGCACGGAATAAGGAAGGACGTAAAAACGTAAGTTACTGAATCAAAGTAGTATACAAGGAATTTCTCACAGGAACCTTAGAGTGCACATTTCCTATAGCACGCATCGAAATTGCTACAAATTACAGTCTTTCTTATGTCTATTAGAATGCGGTTTCTTCTAAAGGCAAATACACCGTCGAGTGAAATAACAGGTAGACGTACCATATCAGACATAATGGAAGAAGGTATCGCGCCTATATATCTTCAAAAGATCTTATTAAGGGCACGTTTTTAGAAATGACTTGTAAGTAAAGGACATGACCATTTACAATACGGACATTTGAGGAATTCGAAATATAAATGGACTGGTGGATTAATTTAATGCTATCTGAAATGCCAGGCTTCAAAACAATATGCTACACTGCTTATAACAGACATCCGGCAGGGGCATATTAGAGCGACTGGAACTCTTAAATCCAATATCTATTTACATTCTAATCACATATTATAAACTTACTACACCATAACATATTAACCAACTCATAATTATACAAACAATGTATAATAATTACATGACTCCATATTACACATATATTCCTACAAACATTACCGCGGTAGCACAGTGGATAAGGTGCTGTGCTACAAATCGGAAGTTCGCTGGTTTGATCCCAGCTGGTGTCAGTGGATTTTTCATTGACATAAAATCCTCCCGATCGCACTATGGCCCTGGAGTCGACCCAGCCTCTAACAGAAATGAGTACCAGGATTATCTCCTGGGGGTAAAAAGCGGCCGGTGCGTAAGGCTGACAACCTACCACCATCCTGTGCCACTGTCACGAAATCTGGGAGCCTTAACTTCCTGGAACCCTCTGGGCCTGTCCAGGCCTGTAATGGGACTGCTTTCCTACAAACATTTCTTTGAAGACACTTTCATTCTTGAAAATTTCCAATTAATTAATGAGACAACAATCCATAGACAGAGTTTCTGACACAAACATTTTGTGAATATTTTAAAACTATAACAATAAGGTAGTAAATTATGAGTCTGAATCGATCAATAAATAATGCATCTGACGCTAAAGAATAAGGTCAAATTCAATACTTCCATAGAAATGCAAGACACACTTTATTAATTCTCCAATATATGAAAAATAATTAAACTCTTAGTCAGATAAACTAACGAATTAACGTACATTAAATTTATGAGATTCATATTTATAAAATTCGTTATAAAAATCTGTGTGTGTGTTGTCTCTCATCAACACATTTACACGACGGTATGTAAAGTCTTCAGTTCAATGCAGCGAGAACTCCAGTAATCTGACATAGAGAAAATCAAGTTAGAAATATATGAGTTTGTGCTAAAAATCCATTTCGATAGCGCCTAGTTTGTGTACAAAATACAAATTGCTGTAGATCACTTTGCTACCTTTACAATACTGATTTGCCACTTTTCCAGCCACACCCGAGACATGAATTTAAACTTAGCACAGAGTCAACTTCGTCAAAATTGATTTTCTCCAAATGACGTACTCAAATACTAACAGCATCCTTGCACTCAGCAATAAGGGCAAATTCAAGCTGGCTATGAGTGTCACGCTGTGCAAGATATTTGCGCCGAAGAGAGACGGTGTAAGAGCGGACTGGCGAGGACTGCCTAATGAGGAGCTTTAGGATCTGTATTCCTCACCAAATATTTTTCCGACGATCAACTGAAGAAGAATGGAATGGGCGAGGCGTGTGGCGTGTATGGGGGAAGGACAGGTGCGTTCAAGGTTTTGGTGGGGAAAACTGTGGGGAAGAGACCACTTGGAATACCTAGGCGTAGGTGTAAGAATATTAAGACAGATTTTCAATAAACAGGATGGGAGAGCGGACTGGACTGATCTGGCTCAGGATAGAGACAAGTGGCGGGCCCTTGTGAATGTCGTGATGAACCTTCGGGTTCAATATAATGCAGGTAATTTTGTGACTAGCTGAGGAACTGTTAGCTTCTGAAGACGGAATCTGCTGTACGGACTTAGGCAGTGGGCATCACACGATGGAATCCTGTAGGTCTTAGGGCTTGCAAATTAAAATTCCAAGCGATCTAATCTTTGGCACTAGATGGAGGAGAGCGACCGACTTTGTGGCCTCGCCCGTTTGACCGCCGGGAAAAGAATACGAAAGTAGTGGGGTGTGGGTTAGGGGTAAAGAGATGGTCTTACTGGGAACCGAACCATGTCACGCATCGCAATACTAGTTACTATTTTGTCTAGACCTCGTCTATCAAAATCCATTGTAAGGTGTCCATTAAAATATTCACTATATCTTTATACTAATATTTAACTAAAAATATTCACACAAGTAATTCTCAAATTAGAAAGACATTCGTGCAGTCCTTCCAAGTCTATCCACAATAATTTCTAAGTGCGAACAACCAATATAATGGAATGAGTAGCTCTCCGTTTTAATGCAAATGCGAGACAATAAGGGACTTTAGAGGAATTTAATTAAAATGCCTCTTGAAAGAAGATTCCTTTCCCAGCGCAAACACCCAGCTTTAACTATCCAGTATGTACTTAACTAATTAGAGATTCTGAGCTGACTTACACAAAAGAATTCCTTCCGTCTTCTCTGCCGTTGCTACAGCGCATCAAACCCTGAAATATGTGGGAATAATTCAAAATTAGATTTAGCAAAGCACGAAAGATTAACACCGCCAGTCAAAACAAAATTAACCAAGAAATTAATCTTAATTCTAATACTATTATCAATTAATCTCTATAAGCAGGTTATTATTATTATTTCCGAATGTCTCACTTCTCAGCTTTGGCTGGGAAATATTCACCTATCCTGGGATGTAGTAATCAACAGGATTAGGCTCGGTGGTCTTATTTGTAGTTTAAAACGTTCCTTACAATTGAGCATGTGCCAAGAATTAGAGATTTCTGCGTTTGTATATATGTATTGGTGTGTAAGTTGTCTTGTTAGACTTTGTGATAGTGACTTTAGAATTACTTCTGTAGATTATATTACTATCGGGATCACTTGTGCTGTGTCTTTTGCTTCCACATAGCACATATTGCATTCGCCAGTTCTTGGTACTTGTTTTGTTTGTCGATTATTGTTTTGGCGAGATTATGTGTATTCGGGACAGCTATATCTATCAAAAAGGTGTTCTTTGTATTCTTATTCATAAAAGTTATGTCAGGTCCATTAAAATGTAATGTTTTGTCCGTAAGTATGCTGCGATTCCAGCACAGCTTGAAATTTCCATTCTCCAGTACACTGACTGGTGTGTACTTATAATATGGAATTGTGTCGTTAATCTGCCAGTTTCTGACGGATAACTTTGGCTAGTCCATTATGTCTTTTTACATACTCGGTAGGTGTTAGTTGTTCATATGCTGCAGTAATGCGTTAGAATGTCCCCGATTCTTTTCCACATCTTCTGCACAGCTCATCGGTGTCTGGCTTATTATTATTATTATTATTATT
>Ga0123354_10011409_pt1 | contig 13730 bp, 8 predicted proteins | sample TergutLab28metaG_2_FD_97872 | JGI IMG/M metagenome (GOLD analysis project Ga0123354, IMG submission 97872) | Labiotermes labralis P4 segment gut microbial communities from Petit-Saut dam, French Guiana - Lab288 P4 | ecosystem: Host-associated > Arthropoda: Insects > Digestive system > Gut ... | reverse complement strand
GTGTGTGTGTGTGTGTGTGTGTGTGTGTGTGTGTGTGTGTGTGTGTGTGTTTAATGTAACAACACTGTCAATTGCTAGATTTGTATAGTGTCGGTAATGAATGTATGAAAGGATGAGTGAATGAATGAATTAATGAATGAAGAATAAAGCAAAATAGAACAGAATAGTAATTGGGGTCGAGCCCTTTCGGTCCCAATGCACCTAGGCCTTAAAACAGGCCCTTTGTGCCCCATACTGTGATACCAAGTCATGGGAGCCCTGGTCCTTCACAGAATTTCCAGATTTTCCCCACATTCAGACTTCTGACATAATCTGGATCCAAAAAGGAGCTCATATTAAATTAATAAGGCATGCTCCGTTTCCAGATCCCTCCTTCATCTGTCTCTCAAAAGTCCCGGAAAAAGAAACCCCCTCCAGTTTCCCCAACGGGGGCACTTATGAAGAGAGCTGCCCGTTTCCAGAGCCTTCTTTAACATGTCTCTCAAGCTCCTCATAAAATTTTTCCTGATAAAAGAAATTTTGCCTTTATGGACAGAGGTGTCCGTCTCCAGAGCCTTCCTCTACATAACCTTCAGGGTCCCCAGTAAAGAAGCCCCCCTCCAGGTTCCCCTCACAGAGCTCCCATAGAGAGAGACGCTCCGTTTCCAGAACCCTCATTTAACTATCAAAGTTCCCGGTAAACGGGCCCCCCCCCCCCATCATTACCAACGGGCCCCCTATGGAGAGCGATGCCCGTCTCTAGATACTTCTTCAATACATAAGTCCCCGGCAAACGAACCCCCTTCCAGGAGCCCCAGCGGAGCCCCCATGGAGAGAGATGCCCGTCCCCTGAGCCCTCCTCCCCATATCCTTCCGGATCCTCAGCAAAGGAGCCCCCCCTCCAGATTCCCCTTACAGAGCTCTCGCAGAGACCGATGCACCCTTTCCGGAGCTGTCCTTCAACTATATCTCAAAATTCACAGTAAACGGACACCCCCCCCCCACCCAGGCACCCCGACGGGGCCCCTATGGAAAGAGACCCGTTCTCAGTTTTATCTTCTACACATCCCCTAATAATTCACCTACCCCTCAAAGTCCTCAATAAAGGAGCCCCATTCCTCCCTCCATGTTCCCCAAAAGAGTCCCTAAGCAGAGCTATGCTCCGTCTCCAGAGCCAATGGTTTATTCCTTCATTTATATCCGTCAGAGACCCCATTTAAAGAGCCCTCCCACGAAAGTGGGGAAAACATTTGGTCACCGTCCACGGAGCCCCACGCGTAAGGAAGGCCTACATACAATGGGGTGCGGCCTGGCTCCCCAAGGGGATCGTTCACGACACAGCTGTCACTACCCCAGTGCCATGCAGCCTTCAGCACGATACCTTCCACCTTGGCTTGGGTAGGCCACAGCCCCGTTAGCCAGCGTGTGTCGTAATAACCCTCCACAGGGTGTCCCCTCCACACCTGTTACCACCTCCCACATGACCAAGGGTAAAGCAGAGTATGAATCCACGTAACCCTGCGGTACAGACGAGGGGTTGGATTTATGGGAGGAAATGAATGAGCTAATGCGTATGGGTATTGCTGGAGTGATACTGACAGCGGAAAACTGCAGTACTCAAAAAAAAACCTTGTCCCAATGCCATTTGTTCCACCACAAATTAAGTTAAAGCAAATTTACAAAATCATGCTCTGGCATACTGTCAGAAAAATAATTGGTGCCAATTTCCATTGGCAGAGAATATATAACAACACTCTTTCACTTCAGAATTCAGATACATTAGCTTGCTTTCTTTCTTATCAGAAGTAAAATTATTTGTCAGACCCGCTGCGCGGGGGCAGTGGCCATATGTTTTCCTGAAGGTTATGGCTTCAGTCAGCCAGCCTGCATACTTTTGGTTGCATACAATTGTGAAAGTGAATCAGCTGCATGATAGGAGTGAAAGAGGCATGTAAGAGAGTTTAATTGGAAATTGGTATTATTTAAATTCTTCAGGAAGGGGGGTGGTTCACATTCAGTTGTTGTTGATTAATGGAAAGGGGTTTTTGGAGTGGTAAATTTTGGGAGTCCACTGGCTTAGTTTTACTTATCTTTCATCTGCTATATATTATTTCAAGTGTTCACGTACTGTATATACACATTGGTTTGCTTTAAATCCATCAAAATTTTGAAGCTAAACAAGCATATGTGTCACATAAATCTCTGACATATGTGTTAATATATTTCATCACTGACATTATGCACTTCATTCAGACAGAATGAATGAATGAATGAGTACTTCTTAATTACAACCATGGAATGGAACTGCAAAATGGATTTCTAAGTCAAAACTAATAATTTTATTCAGCTTCATTTCCTTAGCAGATACTCAGACCTTATGTTTTGTTGGCAGACACTAAACAAGATGCTTTTATTGGTCAATGAAGCATACATAAATTAGTGGTCCAGTGCACACTCCTTGCAGAGGGCAACCCACATTGCAGTGTGTGTGTGTGTGAATGTCCAGCACCAACCAAACTGTTAGAATATAGCAACAAACAAATATTTTGCACTTGTGAAGTGACATCGTAATGCTCAATAATGAAACGTTAACTATATAATACTTTAATAATATTATATATTGGACTGGTCCAATCTATTGGAACTGCAAATGGATATGTAGTAATGTCAGAATTCTCCCCTTAATCCTTATCCAGTTGTAGTGCACTGAATGTCGAGAGGACAGATTGAATACGTAGGATTTGTTCGTGTGTTGTCATCATGTTATTATTGTTGTTGTTGTTGTTGTTGTTGTTGTTGTTGTTGTCATACCTCCGATATATGCACCCTTCCATACATTGTAGTCTAGGCACGACATTCCCCTGAACTTGTCTACCTCCCATTGTTTCACCAAAAAATAATAATAATGATAATAATAATTATACTACTAATAATAATAATAATGATTTTGCTCTTTAGTTCATACATGGTAAACAATATGAAGATATTCCATATGATTTAATTCGATTATAAGTGATTAGAAGCATTTGTAGTTGGTTTGGTGACATTAGTAGAGTAATGTATATATGATACAATCACTGAATAGAAAAAAGGCTTGTCACCCGAACTGAAAAAACAATGATGATTAATTTAATCATTAATTCATTACCGCATAGTATAGTCGATGAAAGCATAGGTCTACATCATTTTGTGAATAATATATCCCAACCACAATACTTATTGTAAACATATTAAAATGATTTAAATGGCAGCACATAAACTGCTGAACTACATACATTACTATGTACATTAATATGCTTTAAGATGATAACATAACTTAGATTTAAGTTCTAAATCCAAAACCCTGTCACATCTGGATTATCATAAACTAGATGTCAGAATGGTATACACAGTGAACGTATTACACAACTAAATTATTATGTACTTTGGCAGAAAATATATAATATCGATTCATCAGAGTCATTAATCCTTCAAAATACTGTAATATTCAAAACTGGTATTATTTTAAACACACATCATAACACAGAATTTGGGACATAATAAACTATTTTCTTAGTGTTTTTTTTATTCTGTCACTGCCTGAAATCCCCATAAAAAGTTTTAAACAAATTCTATTACTTTAGAAATATTAAAGTTATAAACGTGATTTGACAAAAGGAAAATAAAAAGGAAACAGTCTTACTGAATCAGTTCTTATAAACTTTTACATATTCCTAAACAACTGCCCCCTCACCTGCCCCCCCCCCCCCTCCCCCCCCCCCCCCCACAACTCTAACCTGACACACTTCAGATAAACTTAAAATAATGTGATATTAGTCATTGCGTTTGTCCATTTTTAAAAGTAAATGTGATTCACCTCATATAAATAATCATAATTTCTCCCACTTCAATATTTGTTTTCATTTGCTTCCCCTCCTCCGTGCCCACAATGTTAACCGTATGATGCTTGAATTATATATACTTAGATCCTTTCATAAAACTAAGGTCATGGTGACATGACAAATATAAGACTGACTTCATTTCAAGGAAATGTTCTTACAGTTAAATGTGGGGTAGCTATTTGTACCAATAGAATGACATGAGGAAATTTTTACTAGCGTGCATGCAATTTCATTCTAAATATAATAGTATAGATTTTTGCTGAAACCAGATAACAATAAAGAGAAGAGAGTTTCTGGTGGAATCAAACATGGTACTGTACATCAAGTAGTTCATTCCATTTTAACATATTTTGATTATATTTAATCCTGTGTTTTTCATTCTTGATATGTTTGTCTTTATAAGATTACTCTATTTCCACAACTTTGCATATACAACTTTCCAAAATTAATATTTTCAATTCAGTAATGTTTGGCCAAAACAATAATTTATGCACTAAAAAATACTTCACACAACAGGCTAGTTTAACTAGTGACAGACATGATAAAATTCATTTTATTACAGTGATGAATATCTTTATGGGTCTTTTTAAATGAATGCTATTTGTAGGCTTACAACTGAATGCCTGACAGTTCACCGAATTCATAACCAGACACAACCTCATTTAAAACCTAATTGTAAAAATGAAGCAAATTCTTTTTTATTTAAATGTTCTTCACAAACATTCATATCTGAATTACAGCCATATGTAAAAGGATTCATCCGAATTATTCAGCCAGGATTCAAAATGTTTCTACTCATACTTTCCAGTGTTTAAAGGCTTCAGCAGTCTGCACTGTGCATACAGAAAATAATTATAGTAGAAAATGAGAAAATACATTTATATAACCCAATACAGTGTGGAATTCCTTTTTAGGTGTTTTTCAGGTTGAATGAGTGTGTGAGTGAATGTTTACACAAGAATGTTCACTACTCTCCAATCTTTTGATGCCTGGAGGTAGGAGTATGTGACACCTGCAATTACATAACCTTGATGTTTATCAGAAAGCATACAATGGTAAAAAGATTTTTACATCATGCAAAAATTACTTAGTACTACTGCGAATGTTGATATTATCTTGGGTACTTCCATCCCTGACCTGAGGATATTTTCTATCAGCCACAAAAATTATCTTGTATGAAATCAGTTACCTTGAGGAGAGCACAGCAATCTCCCTAGAGACAAAGACAGAGAGATACTTATTAACATGCAAATGTTAAATTTTTTGTATTAATGGAAGTGAAAAATATTCAGAACGTTTTTAAAATACTACTCTGCATTTTGAAATAGGTGTGCATATAAAATATCTTGTACTTTTATTGGCATTCATTCTGATAATTGTTCGTTATATGTCCGAATTTAATTCATGTACCGCTGTGACACATCAAATTCAAATCCAAGCTTCATATTAAACTAATCTAATGGAATTTCCTTTCCCCCAGTTTGGTCTTATGAGCTCTTTGTAGAAATAATGTGGAGTTTTAATTTTAATTAATTAATTTACTTAGTATTGCTTTTTTTTAACAATGCTGTCAGTAGCTCATACTCTATAGTGCCAAATGATTGGATGATCAGTGAATAATGGATCGGAAGGGTATGGAATGACTTGGCCATCATTTACGTTGGCACTTACGTGGAAGTACTCATACAAACCACAACAGACCTCAGTCAAGACAGCTGTTTTTCAGACCAAGCTTTGAACCTGGGACTCCTACATATGGAGCAGGTGTGCTACTCACTCAACCACAACACTTAATGACAATGTGTTTTATTTAATAATTTCACAAGGTAGCAATTAGTGCAAGTGGACAGTACAATATGGTGGTATAGACAGTTTCATTTACATGGCACTGTGAAGTATCCAGCTGTAAATATCACAGACCTGAGTTGTCAGTATTGTACAGGGAATGGATTCAGTATTTTTTGAAACTGTTGAATATAAATTTATATTACATGTTTACCCTCTGAAGATTTTTTAACGGCACCCAGCCTGCCTGCAGTGGCCAATTTTAAATGCATCAAGTTCCTGCTTTTGCAGTTTTATCTTGTCTTTAGGTCTACAACAGATAAAATGCATTATTGAGTCACAGAATACAGATACAGTACGGAAAAAGGTCCCATGTCTTCATGACAAGACAATATAATGAATGATTTTGAAAGTCTCTTTTACTTGGTACAGATTTTTTGGCACAGCAGCCAACCATTTCTGGGAGACAGTGCTAGTCAATTATGAGTTGAAAGGTGATGTAAAGAGATTTTTTCATCTACTTGTAGGAAGGGTTTGTTATGCTTTGGCACAGGTGAATATTATTACTGAATTACAGGAAAAGGAGGCAAAGGGGTAAAAGTTCAGAAAAATCTTACTTTTTAGCAGTCTAGATACGGTGTTAGCATTTTTAATATGGTCCCCTATGGCCTCTTTTAATTGCTCATATTGTCTATATGGTCCTCCTAATGTAGTGGAACACAATAAAATTAAAAGAGCCATGACTGTTGGAACAGATTGATACTTCTTGGGTATACACACAATAAAAGATATTCTATGGTATATTTTCATATTCACTTAAGAGTGACAGAACATTTATGATTACAAGAATGGGAACAGATAAATGTGTTTCATCATTAATGTATATGTTTAAAATAATACCATTCTTTTTCTGCCAATTTGAAGCCATGTCCAGATAACTGCTGTGTCTGGGGAATGGCATGTTTCCTGCCACTACACAAACAAGAATCCAAAATCATGGCTTCTGTCAAATTTCACAGTATAATCGACAGTGTTTAGTAGCTACATAACAAAATGTGTGATGTGATAGTATATTTGCATCATTAAAGAAATTAGGTTCCTGTGTATGCTCCTGCATACAATAACAAGGGCCACACTGTGAAAAAGCATGTAAGAGGATATAGATGGAGGTGAGTACTCAATTCCATATTCTGGCACTACATTTCCAGGGACAGTACCTTGGTACCAATTCGACAGGAAAATGGACTGGAATCAGAGACGGTCTGAAGTGATGAAAGGAACAATTCTTCTTGGGTTAGGTACTGAACTTTTTGTAGATAGGGTTTTGTATATAATTCTAAGGCGTAAGATGTAATATTCTTCTAAACTTGCAATCTGAAAATGAGGATACAGGTGATGACAAAAGTAGAATTTCTGTGAGTAATTAGGGCAGGTATTTGATCAGTTCCCTAAATACTATATGACAATTTTATTTGCAGATTTCAGTGCAAAAGCACAACAGAGATATTTTCAAATTAACAACTAGAAAAGACAGTTTATATGAAACTAGTACTGATAATGGTGTATGAGTAGTGAAACATGACACATCAAAAAAATGTAACTGTCAAGTGCACCATGTTTCCACACTGGAATTGTCATAAGTGCACTTGGGCTCCTCCTCATGAGAAGGAACTCAAGGAGGTTAAACACTTCCTCTCAGTATGGAGATGACATTTAAACAAACATGAACTCTTGATTTTCAAAGGGTCTGACTGTGATACTGATCACTCTCTGGTAGATGCAAATGGTAGGTATGGTCTCTCAGTAAGTTAAGAAGCAATGTAGAATTTCTGATAAGGAGAGATTCAATATTATAAACCTAAATGTTGTGAAAGTTAAAAAGTAATGTGAAGTCAAAATCTCAGAGAGGTTTGTTAATAATGAGGATGTCAATATGGCTTGGGAAAGTAGCAGAAAAAATTTCACAACTGCATAAATTGTCTGATAAAGAGTGTTCAAGATTCAACTACTGTGTTGCCAGGTAAGTAGTAAACTGTATTTCAAAGAAATGCAATGCTTTCACATTCAGAGGTACTACTCTTCGAATTATGCAGCATTCAAACCAGATGATTTGAATCTTCAGCAATGCCACTGTAAGAATCGCAAAGTTAAAAATTTTGAAAGTAAAGAAAGTAAGGTAAATTGGAGTGGTCACACTATCAGAGCCTTTAATTAAGATAAACACAATGATGTATGACATAAAATTGGTAGACACTGAAGGAACACAAGTTTTATCCAACAGACAGAATTAATGAGCTTCATACAACAAAAGAACAAGAAAGTTAGAAATTTACATGGAAGCATAAATTAATTTAATTTGGGTCACCAACCTAAAAATAACTGGGTAGACATCGAAAAATCTTGCACATTCCCACTGCATTTTGCACAGGTGGAAGAATCATTCTGCCACATATAAAGTGTCCAGAGGGCTAATAATAAATATTAGGCAGACTACAATACATATATTTGAGCCAGTGGTGCCAGAGTATGTGAGGGTGAGATAGCTATTGAAAAAAAGAAAGCATGTGCTACCAAGTACTGATTAAATTATAATAATAAATGCAAGCTGTCAGTGAAATTTTCCAAGATTCATTGATAAGATTGAAAGGAGTCTATTACTGCACCTCTTTCTAATAACAGTGGAAAGAAAAACTGTTGTAAATATTGACTCTTCTCAGCTACATACAAAATTGTATCCAAATTCTTTTCTATAAAGGTAACTTTACAAGTTGACAGCATTAGTGGGGGTCATCAGAATGGAATTTGACGTAGTAAACTGACAGCTAATTAGACATTCTGCACTCATCAAATATGTGTTTAAAAATGGAAATATAATGGAGCAGTATACACCAGCTATCTGTTGACTTAAAGAAAGCCTAAACTTTGGTTAGAGAAGAGGTTTGAGATACTCAGAGTATTCTCACAGGACTTGTTACATCCATAAAAATAACTACATTAATCAAAATGTGCACAAATTTTCCAAAAATCTAGCCACCCCAAAACTCTAGGCACCAAAGGATCACAAGAAGCACAAACTATACTGTGAATCTACAAATGTTAGGCACTACCATATGAAATTGAGTTTCATTGGTGACTTGGTGCATAGGATTTGCATACACTTGTCTCAAATAAAACATATATTTATGTATGTATAGATAAATATCTATACATACATAAATATATACTGATTTAGTTCCAATTCAGAATGGTCTGAACTGAAGAAAATGTTGTGGCACCATTTTTCAAGTTTGCTTTACAATATGCCTTCAGGGTGGCCTAAGAAAACCAGGCGCGATTGAAACTGAATGGACACACCATTTTCTGATCTTTGTTGCTGGTGTTATTTTGTTGAACAAAGACATGAATCCTATAAAGATAAATATCATAGCTCTCTTAGATGCAACCTAAGAGGTTGGTTTAGAAGGAAATGCTGAGAAAATGAAGTATATGCTGTATCATCAACTGAATGCCAGAGAAAATCACAGCATTAAGAAAGCTAGCATCCTCTGAAAATGTAACACAGTTGAAAACACTTCTGAGTGACGCTGAGCAATGAACATTTTGACCATAAAGAAATTATGAAGCACAGGGGACTGCTTTTTGTTTTCCTGAGTATTTTACACACAAATGAGCCATTTTTGCTTACAAATTGATGAGTGTCTGAGCATTTACGTGTGTTTACGGTTGTCAATGTGGGAAATAAAGAAGTGCAAGGTATAACCCCACTGGAGGCCCCCAAACTTTTAAGGAGCAACCTGGGTCCCCAGAAACTTCAATATGTTTGTTGTACTGTCAAACAGGGCAGACTGTATTGTTACTGCATCCAAAACATTAATATGTAGGAAACAGTGTAGCTGAAAGTTTCATCACTTCTGTTCACCAAATGTTATAAAGGTGATAAAAATTCGAGATGACATGGACATGGTATGTGGCCCTATACGTTAGACGAAAAATGTAGACAAAGCTGTACTTTCGAAATATGAAGGGAAGAGATCACTTGTGAGACTCCGATGTACTATTAAAATTAATTGTAAACAACAACACATCCGATTTAAATGACCCAGTTTAAACATCTAGCCATCTAACGCGTCTGAGAAAACTTATCCTCATTGGACTGAAGAAAGTTTGTGTTCTGCAACACGTGAGTAATTTACACACTATTATATATTATTAGATAATCTTCGAGAACTCTGTTACATGTATTTAATTAATCTCACAGTGAACAAATAAGCCCGATAAAGTAATAATGTGCTTCTGCAAAAAGTAGTTTCTTTGATAGTTTAGGAAAGAGATTTTTGAACAATTTTTCCAATGTTGGTGACACTGAATGGCGTTACGTTCGATTAATTGCACAACGACTCACTCCCGCCTGCACCCTACAATTGCACAGATGTGGCCGTCACATGAGGAAGGAGGTTATGTTATGCTGTTGCAATTATTGTGCCCCAGAATAATGGCTATTAGGGCTACATTATAACAAATTTCGACCAAGTTGTCAAGGGAAACATGGAAGTGTTTGACATGAGTCCAGAAGAAATGGTGTGCAATAGTTCGAGGCACAGGTATGACCAAATGAGTAATACCAGTATGGATAAGTGCCTTGTTTTCGTGACATGTCATAAATACATGGCATTGTGTGTATATTTATTCCCTTCGTGGTTTTTAGTACGAACTGTCTAGTGATGGCCAAATGTAACGGCCGAAACATGTTACTGTGAAATATATAGTGTATTAAAAGGCGAATTGTTCTGCAGGCTATAATTTATTGAATCGGCATTTCTCTAAACGGACGTCGCCCAAAAGATAATTAATATATAAAAAAAGCAGTCCTGTTACAGGCCTGGAGTGGCCCAGAGGGTTCCAGGAAGTTAAGATTCCGAGACTGCATGACAACGGCACAGGATGGTGGTGGGTTGTCAGCCTTACGCACCGGCCGCCTTTACCCACAGGAAATGCTCCTGGTACTCATTTCTTTTAGAGGCTGAGTCGACCCCAGGGCCATAGTGCGATCGGAAGGATTTTATGTCAATGAAAAATTACAGTAACACTAGCTGGGATCGAACCAGAGACCTTCCGATTTGTAGCACAGTACCTTAACCACTGAGCTACCGCGTTCCCCAATTAATATATACATTAATAATTATATTTTGCAACAATGTGAGACTATCATAATGACTACAGTCAACTTCAGTGTAGTCATGTGTGTTTATCCATACGCTGATTCTTGATGAGGGCAATGACCGTGGTTTAATTATATAAACAAAAAAATATACTCTGCGTCCTGTATGATATTTTGTGTTCTATTAAAGAAGTAACGTATGAGGGTTTAGACTCCTTTCCACTGTAATCTTGTAATTTATCATTACATAATACATGAATAAAATTGGCAAGTGATTCTTATAAAATGTTGTATGATGACATTGAACATGGTTTTGTGAAAACTGAAAAGCATCTGTTGTGTATGGCATATGTTATAAAAGGCTTAAGTTAGTGAATGTACATTTGGTGTATTTTTTTCATCTGCCTGAGATTCAGATCCAGTGGCAGATAGTTGTGAGCATGGTAAAGACTATGGTTTTTCATAAAAGTCAAGGAATTTGAGCAGCTATGAGCTTTTAAAGCAGTACTGTGCTGCATGATCTTTTGTCATATCATATCATTTATTCTCATTCCATGGATCCTTACAGTATTACAAAATCCTTATGGATGTGGAAATAGTCAATCCTCCACATTAAAGTAACAAAAATATTTGCTTAAGAAGTCAAGAAGTGAAATCGGTATAAAAGTGTACAACACTTTTAGTTACTAGGCCTAGTGTAATGTTTAAGGATTTAACATAATATAAATTATTTTAATGTAACCAATAATAACAAAAACACCAATTAAAGGGATACAGTTCTGACTGGACAGAGTGACACAGTTATGCAGTTGCATTTTATACAAAACAAGATCTAAAATACTGATAAAGAAACTAAATATGTAGTAAAGAATAAAATAAACTTAAAAGTATACATATTTTATGTTCCAAAGTTTCAAATAATATTTAAGATCATATATAATTAAATCAAATTTTTTTTAAGTTCAAAATATTCCTCCAAAGATTAAAAGGAATTTTCATATAAAAATGTCTGTAAAATCAATTTAAATTTCTTGGGATTATCAGACTCTATTTTAATAAAAGAAAGAAGCATATTAAACATCTTAACATGTAAACAATACACTCCCTTCTAGTATTTAGCCAAATTCATGGAAGGTTAGTGAAAATAATTATGTTGCCTAGTGTCAATGTGATATATCTCAGAATTGACCATAAATTGATTCCTATTTTTTATCATAAACAAAAGAAGAGAAATAATGCACTGGGAAGAAAGTGGTAAGATTTCTAAATTAAAAAACAATTTTCTACAAGGGTCACTACTTCTACAACCAATCATGATTCTAATAATCTTCTTTTGAAATCTGTTTACTGTCTAAGGAGTGTCCCCAGAACAATAAACCGTAGGCCATTACAGCATGGAAGTAGAAATAGTAAATCATTTTCAGAGCTTTTTAAGCTCATGGTTCCATGCATCATAATTCAGTGTTAATAAAAATCCAACCGGATGCAACAGAATGCAGATATTTATTTACTGCAAAATCACTGTACATGTTTCGGGTGTCACAGCACTCATCATCAGGAGTACTAAAAACTGTAACCGCAGCCTCCAGTACAGGTCGTAATACTGGTACAGCTACTTCCCTCCAGTCCCGATCAGGCCACGTTGGAGGGAAGCAGCTGTACCAGTATTACGACCTGTACCAGAGGCTGCAGTTACAGTTTTTAGTACTCCTGATGATGGGTGCTGTGACACCCGAAACATGTAGAGTGACCTTGCAGTAAATAAATATCTGCATACTATTGCATCTGGTTGGATTTTTATTAACATTTTCAGAGCATTTAATGATATATATGGTTTGACTGACCTGTCGGCATAACAAGCTGAACTTAATTTAGACTTAATATATTCAATGTATGTTTTCCAAGAAAGAGTACTATTAATAAATAGCCCAAGAAATTTTGTTGCAGTAGGTGTACGAATTTATTTATCTTCATACATAATATGTATGTCAGAAGTACATGTACTTTTATTAATAATTTGAATGAAATAAGTTTTGTCAAAATTCAAGGAAAGCAAATTAGCTTTGACTCACTTATTTATTCAGATGGCTAAAAACTATATTAAGATCATTTTGAAACCGAATATTATTTGGGCGTGTAATTAATATACTGGTATCAGCAATGAATAAGATAGGAAGAGCTTTGTGTTCTATGGCCTTAGGTAAGTCACTGATGTATACTAGAAATAACAGTGGGCCCAGAATTGCTCCCTGTGGCACCCTATATTTTATTTTGGTCTGTTTTTGAGGCTGTGTTAGAATTAAGATATGCATTAATTATCTGAACTGTTTGATATTGATTCTGAAGATAAGATTCCAGTAATTATTTAGCCTTACCACTTATTCCACAGTGGGATACGATACGCGGTGGCACAGTTGGTTGAGGCACTGTGATACAAGCCAGAAGGTCACAGGTGCGATTCCCGATAGTGTCATTGAAATTTTTCATACATAATCCTTCCAGCTGGGCTATGGCCTACTGTTGACTGACTCAGCCTTTAACAGAAATGAGTACCAGGAATATTTCCTGGGGGTAAAGGAGAATAGTGAGTAGGGCTTACAACCTTACCACCTTCATGTGCTGACTGTCTTGAAATCTGGGAGCCTCAGCCTCCTTGAACCCTCAGGGCATGTGAAGGCCTGTATTGGGATTGCTTTACTTACTTACTTACTTACTCCATGGTGCAGAGTCCTTCTTGAGAAGCTAACTGGTTTGCAGCTAGTCAAGAAATTCCCCGCATTTCATGGAACCTGAAGGTTCATTACTGTACTCACAAGCGTCCGCCACCTATCCCTATCCTGGGCCAACCCAATCCAGTCCACATACCCACATCCCACCTCCTGGAGATCCATCCTAATATTATCCACCCATCTATGCCTAGGCCGCCC
>Ga0123354_10011408_pt1 | contig 13730 bp, 12 predicted proteins | sample TergutLab28metaG_2_FD_97872 | JGI IMG/M metagenome (GOLD analysis project Ga0123354, IMG submission 97872) | Labiotermes labralis P4 segment gut microbial communities from Petit-Saut dam, French Guiana - Lab288 P4 | ecosystem: Host-associated > Arthropoda: Insects > Digestive system > Gut ... | reverse complement strand
GGGGGAAATGTTAGCCCGCAGCTTCAAGAGAAACACCCCTTTGGTTGCGGCTGGTTTAAAACACCCTGCCCCCGCCTCCCCCCCCCCCCCCCGGACAGCACTATACGACTACGCAGGCACATGTGCTAGCAGGGATTCTTCCATAATGACGGCGAAATTTCTCAAGACTATTTGCAAAAATCTGTTTGAAAATTTATGTGTGGGATTTCCTTACTTACTTGAAAATGTTATTGAGGCCAAGAGTTTTAACACTCCACCGCACGTCGGATCAACTAATCCAGATCTGTGTATGGTGACATCACGCACACCTCGACATTACTGGTATATCGTACAGGGCTTTTCATAATGTTCTCCGTGATTACAAACATGTATAAAAAGAAAACCAAAGGACCTACCTTAATGGAATTGTCCATAGCAACAGGAAAACCGATTTTTTTTCGCAACTAGAGATGTTCGATGTGTGCACCAGGGGTGACAAAGCACACATCGATATCATATTCAAATTCTTGCCACATACGCTCGCACAGACACCCAATTTCAGAAATTGTTTATACCACGCACGAATGGTCTTGTCTGTAGGCAAGTCCTTTGCGTACTTTGCCCGAAATGTACGTTGCACAGTAACCACAGACTTGCTCATGTGATATTGCAACACACATAACAACTTCTCTCCCGGAGCGGCCATTTTCTCACTACATACACTCGCAACGTCTAGCGGCAGAAGTGTGAACTACGATGAAAAACAGCTTACTGAGGAGAAAAAAAATTGAGTTGTTACTTCTATCTGTACAGGTTTCGCAAATACGTGTCCTACGGTTTTCGCATAATAAATTTTTGTAATTTCGGAATACATTATGAAACTCCCTGTATATTCATCACTTCATTAAACAAAATTTCCCCGGCGGTCGTCTAAAGAACAAGGAAAAATTTATTACGCCTACAAGAAATACACCTTCGCTTACCAGACCCACATGTCTGGGGGTTGTGAAAAACTCAAGTGTTAAGCTTACAGTACGCGGCATGGCTATTAAGTTATGGAAATAATTTTATTGCAATTATTTCTGTAAATCTGCAGTTTAATGAGGCATTCGCCATCAAAATTACTCCACATTAGCAGCTATACACTTATACACCCCAGCGATGTTGCCACTGTTGGAAATATTTATGGAAGTCCTCCTTCGTGATGATAAATTCCAGTGTTGCCGTCACTTTGTTTTAAAATTCTTCGATGTCCCAACATCTAAGTTTCTTCAAGATCGACTTTAATCTTGAAAAGAGACAAAATCACTGGAAATTCAATCTGAAGAATAACGAAGGGGATCGATGTCTAACGTGTTACATATCTGGATGAATTTTTGCAATAAGAAAAAATAATTGACCAAACAATCCCAGCTGCACTCACAATACAACACACACCAAACTACACACCACATTACCTCACTTCGTGGATTAATAACCTGGTGATCCTGTGGCAGTTAGAGTTAATGTATTTACTGAGTTCAAACCAAACTTCACCGCTAAGCATTAAGTGTATGGGATCTGTCAATTTCTCCAGCGTGCAGCCCTCGAAATTCATACAATTTAGTCTTGCTTTCAGATCTAGGTCGTAGAGTTTTGAGCCACTGTTTTGTCACACGGATGGAGCAAACACGTGCCTTTTGCGTGTTCTCTTACCGTCTGGAATCTAACCAGTTGTTATAGACCTTTCCACTTATTTTTACATGGTTGTCATGTTAGAAATGTCAGAAAATTTTGACCTCAATTTACACGACCGTTCCTATACCGGCTGTATTCAGCGCATGTATCACACGAAATTCGTTAACAAACAATCAGATTACTCTGAGGCTTTTCAGTAAGCAGCGCGGAAGCAAGCCGATGAGTAGACTTGTGCATATAACATATGCGGCCCGACGGGAAGTAACCAGCTATTAAGGTCATATAAAATAATGACCCTGTAGTATTGCTAAAGATTCAGTACATAACATTTAACTATATTGTCTCTACTGCAGAGACATTTTGTGTTAAATCAAATATGACAATAATAAATGATGAAGGATTTGAAAAGAAGAAATAATGGCTATGTGGATGCATGCGTATTGTTTTTCTATAATTTTCTTATATGGTCTGTGTAAAACCACGATAAAGATTCGGATATAAATCGCACAAGCCACAACAATGCCCCCATCCATTGAGAGACAAGGAATCAGAATATAACAGGATTGTGATCACACAAGCGTAAATTACAACCTACTAATCCCCACATAGCGAACCTCTCTTCGAGTGTATTTCTGTATATTTATGACACTGCCTGGAGTTTCCTTGCACTCTGCTTTGTTTCACGCAGGCAACTCTGAAACCAGTGTATCTACTCGAAAAACGTAAGAGAGATTTCGCAAGCAGATGCATGGGCGGAGGATGTGGAAAAGCAATTATCAGAGATAACACATGCCTTCTGCTCAGACAACAAGGATTTGTGAACGTGCTGGAACCGTGATAGAAAACAGGTGGCCGAGGGGGAAAATGTTATACACCGTCACGCACGCTTTTGACTGCGCGAAAAGAGTCCACGTACTGGGAGTTCTGCTTCATTTTATCATCATCACGTGCATTTTCGTTACGTGATTTCTGAACATCGGCTGTTCATTCATAGACGTTTTCGCATCCATGATGAGGGCTTGTAAAAACTATTTCCATTCGTCCGTCTATCTATGCGCATCAAACAACTCGAGATAAGTGGAAATGATTTTTGTTAAATTTTATTTCGGTATTAAAAAATGTTGAAGCATACCATTTGTGGTTGTCATAAAAATAATGAGCCATGTATGTGAATAGCTATACACATATGGGCGCAACCCGAGCTTCAATAGCATGTAACTTGCTTGTGTTTATCACAGCGAAAACATCTGAAAACACATTTTATTAGGTGCTTTCGCAATACTTAGAGAAGCCATTAATAGTTTCGTCATGTCCGTCCGCCAATCCATACGTCCGTCCGCACGGAACAACTCGAATCCCACTGGACGGATTTTAATGAAATTTGATATTTGAGGATTTTCCGAAAATCTGTCAAGAAAATTAAAGTTTCATTAAAACCGAACAAGAATAAAGAATACTCTTTATGAAGACCAATATACATTGTTTATCATATCTCGCTCATTTCTTCTTAGAATGAGAAATATTTCAGACAAAAGTTGCAGAGAAAATCAAAACACACATTTTGTGTTCCGTAACTTAAAAAAAAATCGTGCCGTTTATGAGATAATGTGGGCAAATATTGTACAGCGTGGCAGGCCAAAGATGACAATATGGCGCATGCGTATTGCATGCTGGATGCCTAAGGCTACAAATACACAAACTCAGGTTGTGTAATATTCACTGCTTTTCAACTGCAACAATGGCTGCACGAACGAGCCTCAATATTAGGTTATATGTACACTGCCACGCTTGTTCGCAATACCTTTTCTAGTTGGGCTCGCGATTTGCAAGATAACCATGAAAAAAAGTGCACGTGCCGAATTTTTAGAAGTTTTGCTTATAATGGTTTAACCTCGTATGAATTGAATATATCACCAGAGACTGCAACGGTTGTACGTAGTTGAGTTACTTGAGATTTCAATGCTGATTGAAAAATCCGTACTGCTCGAATCTCACGTCTAATATTTCCACTTTATCTACGTGCCTACAAGTAATAAAAACCCTGCAAGAAAACATGGAGAGGAAGCAGCTTCTGATTACATGGTGAAATTATGTTGCCAGCGTATTTTTGATACAGCTACTCTCATATGAGGTTCTGTCTAACAGAAAACAACAATTAAATGTAGCCCGAGTATCCTTACAACAGGGCATCATTTATCTGAAGAATAAAAAACCAACTAGACGCCACTTCTTATTTTATTGTACTTCTTATAGGCTCAACATATTTCGGTCATTACTATGTCCATCATCAGAAGCTCGCCGCTATGATGTTGATTACCACATTGGTCGTGTCGTTCTTGGTTTGCTGTATGTTGGACGTTAGGTGCAGTTAGGTTGGAGTAGCCTAAATGCACCTAACCTCCAACATACAGCAAACCAAGAACGAAACGACCAATGTGGTAATCAACATCATAGTCGCGAGCTCCTGATGATGGACATAGTAATGCCCGAAACATATTGAGCCTATAAGAAGTACAATAAAATAACAAATGGCATCTAGTTGGTTTTTTATTCTTCAGCTATCACAATTATGCAAGGTCCAATAAATATCAGATTCATCATTTATCTATTAATTACAACCCGCCACATAAGATATAACCTACAAACAAGTGTATCTAAATTATATTAGTTTACCTCGCTGCCAGTTCTCAGAATTGCAGGATGAGTGGCGAATGATAAATTGGAAAGAATATGGAAATCAGTGGACATGGTCTAGTAGAAGCACTAGCCCGGAATTTTCCTAAGAAAACCCCTCAGTCAGGCGTCTACATAACATTGCTGCTGCATCAAGAGATTCAGTAAACTCTATCTCCAAAGAAATCAGGCAATACACCGCACTAGATACAAATGTATACATTTTTTCGTTCCTATCATCTTCGTCATTTATTGAGTATTGACGCTGTGTAGAAATAGCGTAGGATATGAAAACCATAAAATTATGCCACTACAAATATATTACATAATCGAATTAATGTAGCTTATTTCTTCTTCTTCTTCTTCTTCCATTGGCACAACAGCCCACTGTCGGCTTTGGCCTGTCGAACAATGTCCTTCCATTTTTTTCCTATCTGCCACAAACTCTCTCCATTTTTCTCACTCCCAGCACTTGAAGATTTCTTTCTACTTCCTCATTCCGTCTTTTCCTGGGTCTTCCCATTCTTCTCCTCCCTTCCAGTTCTTGAGTGAAGATCTTTTTGAGCATCCTATCCTCCTCCATTCTCTCTAGATGTAACTTATATGTAAAAATATTTCATATTTTTTTTTATATTACTTTAGTTGAAATTTCCATGACGACAGGAATACTGTCCCTGACAAAGGGAAGAGGTACTTTATCACTGCAAGCATTAAACAGCAGTTCGAAATCTGCTACCTGCAGGCCCTAGCTCCATGCAGCAGAGTTATTTTTGGTAAGTTAACAATTTCTCAGCTAGTCAAGAAACTTCCCGCATTTCATAGAAACTACAAGTTCATTATCGTGGTCGGCAGGTTCATTATCGCGTTCGGCAAAACCTGCCAATTTCCCAGGCCGAGTCAAATAAATCCACCAACGATATATAATCCTATTTCTTTAAGATCCATTTTAATATTATCATCCCATCCACTTCTCGGCCTTCCAAGTGATCTGTTTTCTTCACCTTTCCACCAAAATCCTACAGGAACCTTTCCTCTCCTCCATACGTGTTACATGTCCCGCCCATCCCATTTTTCTTGTATTTGGTTAACACAAATCATGTAGTTACGCATATTGCAATTTGCTTCATTCCCCTGTTACCTCGTCCCTCCTTTTTTCTCCACGGCTTGACAGCCCCTTGTGCGACAGGGCCTCCTCATTGGCGAGGTTTCACGATCACACTCATACACACCACACTCGGCAGGACTCCTCTGGACGAGTGATCAGCCTGACGCACAGACTTCTATCTAACATCACACAACACTCACAAGAGACAGATGTCCATGTCCCGGCAAGACATGAACCCGCAATCCCAGAAAGTGAGCGGCCGCAGACCCATGCCTTAGAGGCGCGGCCACTGGGATCGGCCCCTCGTCGCTCTTAGACCCACGTATCTTCCCGAGCACCCTGTTCTCGAAAACCATCACCCTAGACAGAGTCTCACAACCATGGTAACACACAAGCACATGTCGACATCTTACAATCACTATAATCCATGAATCCGGAGTATACGTCAAATATTAATCTTTAGCGTAACAGACACTCACTTGGCCTATGTGCATAAATAACAAAGGAGTAAATATCCGTTACTAGGTGACATGTATTTTTGCGTCAAATTATAATATCAAATTATTACTATCTCCAGCAACCTACAATCTGAGGCTGTGTTACATGAATTTTTACTACAAGTTTAGACACCTCCTGCCATCTTCAGGTGGCGTGCTTACACACTACTGACTGCGCAACGAAACTAAATTTATTGTATAAATATAATTCTATACAACATAGAAACCTACTGATGTAAAATATTCACGAAACCATAAATATTATTAGTTGTGATATTGTGACAAATAATGTTTGGTGTTACCTCCCTGTGCATCTTCTGACAGCGACAGAATCACATGATTATCGCAAATTATATGCCACGATATAAACACTTATTATTATTATTATTATTATTATTTGTGGTTTCAATTAAGTTTCTATGTTGTATAGAATTAGATTTATCATTTAATCATAAATTTGGCTGCCTTGCAACGTCAACATTTCGTAATCACCATCACCCCCCTCCGATTATTACATCATTGTGTCGCAACGTTCAACATATTAGTCCCGTAACTATGCACTAAATTGTATACGTTTTGAGACAAACATATAGTAAGTAATGAAATACATTATTTTATTTTTTACACTACCATTACTACCGTCTCGAGACGGCCACCTATAGGTGTGATGATACCAGATGCTGTGTAATACAATTTTGACCTCCTGATGATGAGCACATATGCTCGAAATATGTAGAGGCATGAAATAAACTTATTGTAAAACAAAATTTTGTGTATCAAGTTGGTTAATTACCGAGACAAACGTCATGATGTTCCTGAACGATGTGTAATATACTGCCGTAATATACTCGTAAAATATTGGATGTCACTATTTGTAAAACAATCCAGCGAATACGCTGAAAAATATAACAAAAGAGAAAGACCTAAAACAGTTTTTGAGACAATTAAAGTACACACATGAACCCCACTGAGCACTCACTATCAGGCCAGTCCGAAGCAGGCCTCAGGGAAATAAACAAGACAGGCAATGTACATATGTCATGGAGGCCTATTTGTGTAACCATTGTTACTGTGGAAAATCAATAAGTATTACATATTCTTAGTGTATTTGTAGCCTTAGGTATCCAGCATGCAATGCGCATGAACCATATTGTCATCTGTGACCTGCCTGGATTTACAATACTTTTACACATTATCTCATAAACGGCACAATGTTCAAATAAACGTTACTGGACGTAAAATGTGTGTTTTGATTTTCTCTAAAACTTTTGTTTGAAAAATTTTTCATTCTAGTAAGAGATGAGCGAGATATAGTCAGAAATGTATAATGGTCTTCATGTAAAGTAACCTATATTCTTGCCCGGTTTTAATGAAACTTGAATTTTCTCAACATATTTGCAAAAAATACTCACATGTTACATTATACGAAAATCCGTTCACTGGGAGCCGAGTTGTTCCATGCGGACAGACGGAGTGACATGACGAGCCAAATAGTCGCTTTCCGTAATTTTGCGAATGCGCTTAAAAATCACGATGGACTAGACCATTAGGAAGAGGCTGGAGCACAATATTAAAACATCAGCACTTCTTAAAGAAACCGAGCGTGACGATACAGTGTTCCACTCGTGGGCTTTTGTGAACAAGGAAATAAAACTTCAGTTTCCAGAAAAAGTGGGAAATTTCTTATCATCTACGCGACTACAAGCTTTTTAAAACGTATTCTTCCTCATGGAGCTAGACAGGGCGATATAAATCTCAAGACCAATAACAATAACGTCAGAAAATTAATGGATCGGTCTACAAGGGCTCCAGTCTTTGTGTTTTTTCACTTACTGGGAACTTTTTTTTTTGTCCAATGCCACCACATGTCCTTGTGGACTTCGTGGTCCTCCCTGCTGGGCATGGCAGGAGTGTAACCGACTTCTGAGGTTGGGACGCCCATGAGACGCAGTTACGTTGTCCCGATGATGTGAGTGGTGATAGAGGAAGATGTAGTGTCAGAAGGGCCCTTAAACCTAAATTCTCCTAACCTACCCAGACCATGGTCACCGTGGGAATCCTCTCCTTCAGGAAAAATTCCCCACGGTAGAGCCGGGAATCGAACCCGGGACCTCATGATTAGTAGTCAGAGACTCTGACCACTAGACCACGAGGCTGGTCACTTACTGTGAACTTTATTTATAGTTCGTAAAGTTGCAATGTAATTCGATATTTTAAAGATAGTCTGGACGTATCAGATTACATCCGATGTGACAGTCTTCCATTCTTGACTATTTTTTATTAACTGTTTAGATGGAACTGTTTCTTGACGCAAGGGAATCGATTTACAATGTGAGATTCGTGAAAAAGTTCTGAAATGAAAAGATCTTATGTTGCCGTCTTTATCGATCCGTTGGCTCTTGTATTGCCTTTGGCTACCTCCTTTTTAAATGGATTGATACGTCGACGAAACCTTCCAAACACACTTTGGTAAATTTACACTCACGGCTTCTTTAAAAGAAAGTCCCGGTTTGTATCTTGATGCAGCTAAATAATATTTTCATTTTAAATGCTCATGCACCTTCTTGTTTCATTTCACTTTTTTAGGTCATTATTTTTCTGCCTTCCTCTCTTCCCTCTTCCTTCCTACTTTCGCACATCACTTTCTCATATAACTAATGATTTGTTTACTGAAGAGACGTTTAAATAGCAGGCCTACACTTTCAATCGTTTTAATGATAAGTCAATAATGGATGCTATCGTAAAATGAATAAGTACCGAAATTCTCAATATCTTAATCTTGTTCATATCCGTGCACAGCTATCACTGTATCAAATAAACACCTACAAACGCATAAATATACAATGATGTATCAGTCAAACACAACAAAACTTTATTATGTTTATTATTGTATTAGGGCAACATGTTTCGATTCTTATAGAATCATCTATATCTATATCCATATCTTAGAAGGGTCTGAAGATAATTCTATAAGAATCGAAACATGTTGCCCTAATACAATAATAAACATAATAAAGTTTTGTTGCGTTTGACTGATACATCATTTTATATTTATACATATGTTAATCACTTCGGGATGGCAAACATTAAACCGACAAATGCACTCATATATTAATAATTCACCACTTATTAACACTACACGTAATTCCAAGATGTTTCAACCCTCAAATGATTATCTTCAGGGAGTACTACCGATACATTCTTAGGATCGTGGGTGACCAAAGTGAATCACCACTTGTAAAATTCACCTTAGTGTGTAGGATGTACTGTGTTACGTAACAGCTGTTCAAATACGTTGCAGTTAGGTATAGGGTTAATAATATGATATTAATATTGTACGTCAGCACAACTGTTTTTATTACACAAGGTAATTACTTAGGCTACATGTTTCGACTATTCAACAGTCATCTTCAGGCCTATTCTTTACAGGTTAAGTCACAGGATGCTGTGCACACATTGTTGAATAGTCGAAACATGTAGCCTAAGTAATTACCTTGTGTAATAAAAACAGTTGTGTTGACGTACAGTATTAATATCATACTACGTACCCAAGCACTTCGTGATTCCGTCATTCATGGTGTTAATAAAGTGATGACTTAATAATATATGAGTGCATCTGTCGGTGTTTATTTGAGATCTCATTACCTGTTATAATGTTGCCTTACTTTTTTATTCACCTGGCAGAACACATATCATTCAGAGTAACTTCTCGTATCCTCCCTCAAGTAAATACGAAAGTCATGCAGTCCTCTATACTGAAGCCAAAGAAACACGTCGATGCATATTATGTATGCTAGGGCTTCGGTTTCCCAATGTCCGCAGTATGTTGCATATCCCTCAATCCATTTTTGGTAAATGTAAACCAGCCTAAATCTGCTGCAGCTACCAAAGTGTATCAAGCACATGTCATTACCATTTGTGTGAATATGGCCGGGTGCCTGGATTGAAAGCCATAAGAACTAGACGAAGATGTGGAGGCAGACCTCCTTACGTGGCCTCCGTATAGTCGTGATCGCATACTGCTCTGCGGTTGCCATGATTTGATTTCAACAGCCGCATTGGTGTAGTTTAGGAGCCTAACGCTGCGTTTTACAGTTTAGTCTACATATGAGAAAGCGCGGTAGTTGGAATATTTATGTAGGCTTTTATTCTCAAAGTAATCTGAAACGCACAGCTATTGTGTTGGATTATAAATATACAAATCTTAAATAATGTAGTGTCAATTTGCTTGGTAAAGTTTTGAAGCCATAAAATGAAACTGTTCCTCTATTCACCGACAGACATGATGCTGGGTGACCTCGCAAAGCTTGTAACCTACATTTAAGGGCATACTTTCCTTAAGCTTACTGGCAATCTAGCATAGCTATTATGGCTAGATGTCGCGGTTTATTTTCAAAATTGGGAATCTATTTGGTATAACGCCCTTAACATAATGTAAAATATATTACGCACTCTGTAAATACTGTAACTAGATTAGTTTCACTAAATCTAACTACATTTTCAGCATAAAACAAAACTCAGCACCACTAAACCCAATGGCTGTTATTGGAAACGATGCTGCGCCAATCAGAACCACTTCCCATCATCACAGCCTCTATCCCTAAGACTGTCATAATTACCCCAAAGTCATTCTCTGCACTTCATCGCTTTCAAAGAAGTCTACAAGGCAGTATATTCACGCACTGAAGATTCCCATATTCTGGGATGTGACAAGAAGACTGGCCTAAGTTTACCGGCGTTTCAGAGAAATCTGCAGCTTCCATTATCAGGGCAGACCTCCAATGATTACACTGGACAACAAAATTTAACTTCTTTCGGCCCACAAACTTCAATAGGTGAACTTAGCCGTACTATTTTATGCTGAATTCAGGTACGTATACAGAATTTTTCTATCGGGCAGAGCTTCAAAGATACAGAGCGCTGTGTTTGTGCAAACTGGTACTTTACGTACTAATGAAACAGGCAGATGTAGAGGCGTATGACTTTCGCCGGTAATTGGCTTCAGGTACATCCCTCCTCAGTGTCCAGCAAGCCAACATACTTGAGGTCCACTTCCCTTGTTACCGCTTTTCCATAACCAAAATGTCTTGGTGAAATCTTTCACCTTGTTCTTCACTGACTTCGCCGAGATTTTTTGGGAAAAAATCAAAGTGGGACTCCAAAACGTGGGTTGTCAGACTCACATTGCATCCCATGGCTTTGCACGAAGTCAACAGGTCCTGCACAACATTCTAATAGTTCACTGCTTTGTGATTTCCTAAGAATTCCTTGCAAATCCTCTTAAAAGACAACCATGCTTTCCTTTCAGTCTCATTCAGGTCTTCAATGAACTCTTTGTCTTGCATCAGTTCCCTGATCTGGGGTCCTATAAATATACCTTCCTTGATTTTTGCGTCACTCACATTTGGGAACTTATTCCTAACATATTGGAATCCACGGCCGGTTTTATCCATACTTTCACTAATTTTTTCATGAGGCCCAGATTTATGTGCAAAGGGGGCAGAAAAATATTCTCCGGAAGAACAAGAGGAGGACTGATGACATTTTTCTCCCCTGGCGTCAGTGATATTCATTTAGGCCACAGTTTATTTACATAGTGATTCTTCTTGTCCCGGCTGTCCCACTCACACAGGAAACAGCAGTATTTTGTGTACCCGAGTTGCATTCCCAGTAACAGTGCCACAGCCTTGAGATCACCACATTAACTTCCACTTAAATTCGTCATACTTAATCTTTCCCAACAGCAGCTTCATGCTTTCATAAAGTTCCTTCATGTTGGCTGCATGAGCCAAAGGAACGGAAGGGAATTTATTTCCGTTGTGGAGTAGAACCACACTCAAGCTCACTTTTGACGAATCAGTGAACAAGTGCCACTGCTCTGGATTACATTCATGGCCAAGAACTTCCGCAACGGAACAAACATCATTGCAAAACAATACACCATCTTCCTGGGAGAAGAAATCCTTAAATTCTTTACGGCGCCCACGGTAAAAAAAACCTCAGTGTCCTGGGGCAGAAGATTCCAGCCTTTAACTTGGAGCGAAAAGTGTGGGTGATAGAGAAATTCTGGAAACATATTCGAATTCAGCGTCCAAAAATACATCAGAAACAGACATTTTTCCTCATGGACCAAAATCTTTGTTGACCAGTGTTATTAGATGTAGCGGATTCGCACCCTACTAGCGGAAATCGTGGGTTTCTACTCTGATGATGAAACTAGCAGGTTCCTGTGAAACGTCGGGACCAAACCATGATGATACAGGACCATCAATCATTGTCGCAGAAACCTCAAATCTCGAATTTTTATGCATTCATTATAAAGCCCATTCCAGCTACGTAAGCAACCCACATTACATCTTGATTTCACTATCCCAACAATGAAAGGTGACCTGCATAAGTGAGTTCGTTCTTTATGTAAAATCATAAAATGCTCACACATTTCATCCAGACATATTCCTCGACAGTAGGTTTTCAGGTGTTTCTAATTTATGCTCTTCCCTTAAAAGTAAGAAACGAGGAAAAATTATATGCAAAAATATATGTCATATAATGAAGGAGAAACATCAGAGAAGGGTGCTCGGGAATAGAGGCTGACCAAGTTATTCTCAGAGTACAACCAACAAGATGCAGCGTTTCACGATTTATTTATTTCTGCAAGGCGCTCTACATGTTTCAGACGGTTTTTCCGTCCATCAACAGGAGCCGCTACCTACTGCTAGCCGGCCAGGCTAGCAGCAGGTAGCAGTATTGGTCTGACAAATACCTGACGCTGTATGTGCAGTTTTGAGTTCTTGATGATGGACGGAAACCCCTTCTGAAACATGTAGAGCGCCTTGCAGAAATAAATAAATTGTGAAACATTGCATCTTCTTGGTTGTACTCTGTGAATATATTAGTGGACCGGGTAGCTCAGTCGGTGTACCGACTGAGCTACGGGCTGGACTGTCCGGGATCGAATGCCGGTGGGGACGAGATTTTCCGCCAGTACAGACCGGCCCTGGGGCCCACCCAGCCTCCTGTAAAATGGATACCGGGTCTTTCCTGGGGGTAAAGAGCGGTCGGGGTTTGCTGCTGAATACTCACCACCTTCTACAGCCGCGGTCATGGAAGAGTAGAGCTATACCTCTACCCACCCTCTGGGCCACACCGGGCCTGTAACGGGATCACTTTACTTTTACTTTAAGAATGTATTAGAGATGCACGGACCTATGAATGTTAAATTTATGGCTGACCAAGTTATTTGGGCCACAGAGGGTCGAGGTAAGACGGGAGTGGAGAAGACTACATAACGAGCAGCTTTATGATCTGTCCCCTCTCCATATATTATTCAGGTGATCACCTCAAGAATAATCTAATGGGAGAGTCATGTGACACTTGAGGGAGATAGGAGAGGTGCTTAAAGAGTTTGGGTGGTGAGACCTAAAGGAAAGAGGCCGCTTCGAAGACCCAGGCTTAGATGGGAGAACAATATTAAAATGGATCATCAAGAAGTTGTGTGGGGGCACGCACTAGATTGATCTGGCTCAGGGTACTGACAGGTGGCGGGCCCTTAACAATGCGACCGGGAACCTTCGGGTTCCATAAAATGCGAGAAACTTCTTAACAAGATGAAGGCCTGTTAGTTTCTCACGAAGAATTCTACTCCACGGAGTTATTGTGTGTACATATATATATATATATATATATATATATATATATATATATATATATACTCTATTTTAGTTTTTTTACAATCGCAAAAAAAATATGTATTTTTATATTAATTACACAGTCATTCTATATCTTTTGTTATGTCTATT
>Ga0123354_10011406_pt1 | contig 13731 bp, 13 predicted proteins | sample TergutLab28metaG_2_FD_97872 | JGI IMG/M metagenome (GOLD analysis project Ga0123354, IMG submission 97872) | Labiotermes labralis P4 segment gut microbial communities from Petit-Saut dam, French Guiana - Lab288 P4 | ecosystem: Host-associated > Arthropoda: Insects > Digestive system > Gut ... | reverse complement strand
TTTCCCCCAGGTTCGCACCTGGAAGCCGACCACCGCGCCAGCCGCCCAAGTGCCCGTCGGGACATCCCACCTTGACACCGCCGAGGCCGTCTTGGCCCCTGTTGTCCAAGACACCCCGCTGTCAGTGGTGTAGCGCGCCTGGTAGAACGTTTGCGCGGTTGTGTCCACCGGGTTATGAACCCAGCCCAGCGGAAACACCCGGTCACAGGCGGCAACCGGGCCAACCGTCAAACTGGGCGCATCCGGCGGCCCAATCAGCACAACCTGATTCGACACCACCTCCGCCGAACGCCGCCCCGTCGCATCTAACGTTTCCGTCGACACCCCGTACACAATCACCGAGGAACCCGGCGGCGACGCATCTAGATACGACAACGACGACCCCGGCACCGTGACTAGATCCGCCCAGTTGGTTGAACCACCCGACACTGTCCCCCGCCGTATCGGGTGCTGACGCTCACCAAAAGCGGTGCCATCAGCAAACGACACCAACACCCCCGACGTGCCCTGCCGTGCCGCCGACACCCCCGTGGGCGCCGGTGGTGTGGTGAACGCCGGATTGCTCCACGCTGACCAGTCCGAACTACCCGCACCATTCGACCGCTGCACCCGTGCCCGTGTGCGCCGGTTTGGTGCCGTTGACATCATAATCGACGACGCTGGTTGCCACGTCATCGCCGACTGCACAACCCCGTTGACCTCCTGTTGCACCAGCATCGACGACGCCGCACCGTTACCCGGGTCAGTCACCGTCATCGTCAACGTCAACTGCTGATCCCCCGGCTCGGCGCTCAACTGAAGATCGGCAGGTGTTCCCGGTGGTGCCACCAGCGGCGCCAACGTCAACGTGCCCGATGCTGTCTTGTCAACCCCTGAGTGTGGCCAACGGCAACGCAACTTCAAATTGATTGTGCGGGTACCGTCCGGGTTATGCTGAATCGTGAACGTCCACGGGCCGTGAGTCTTCGTCGCCCCCGAATTATTCGAGTCAGGGGAATGCACACTGAAAGTGTTATTATCAACCGTGCCGTCAAAAATGGCGTCATTCCAGCCGTAATACACCGAGCTGGACCCCGGCACCTGCTGAATATAGCACCGCACCTGCGACGCGTTAGCACCAACATCCGGGGTGCCGTACGCGTCAACCTGCAACCGCACCGTAAGGGCGATACCACCATGGGCGATGCTCAACCTGTTAGTTGCCATCAGACATCAACCTTTTTCCTGGAGTCGTTGCGCGAATGGTTCAACCCGTCGCGTATCTGCGCCAAGGTACGTAGCGACTCGTCCATTGGGAACCCGGCCAGAATAATGGCAATCTGACTCAATATGGCAAGTGCTTCATCGCTGCTGAGCCCATCGTGCGCAGGTATTGCTGCGGCTGACATTGCGGGCGCCCCCGAGATTGCCAACTGCGTCCGCCCCGCAATATTTGCCGCCACAGTGGACAACCCGGCACTAGATAGCGACACGCCGTCGGCACCAACCACATCAGGTGCGCCCACAATTAGCGTCGGTGTCACATCGACTGCCATTGTCGCGAACATGTCCTTGACCTTCGTGGAGAGTGTCTGCGCCGCCTTGACAGCAATAGACGCCGACCTCGTGACACCATTAGCTAGCCCTTGCATCAGATAGTCGCCAAACTTGGCAAGCACCGTTGACGGCGAGTTGATGCCGAAGACTTTAGCGAACGGCCCAAGAATTGTCTTCGCCAAGCCTTTCACCTTGTCGACAATCCAATCTTTCGCCTTGTTCAACCCGTTCCACAACCCTTGGATGACGTTGTGGCCCCAGTCCTTCAGCACCGAGAGAGCATCGCCGATACCATTTTTGATCTTATTGGGGATGTCCTTAACCCAAGCGACGACAGCATCCCAAGCTTTCGTGATACCGTTTTTCATGCCGTCGATGACGTCGCGGCCCTTTTGCAACAGTGTTGATGCCAGGTTGCCAATTGCGGACAAGATGCGCCCAGCAACCCCGCCAAGCCATTCTCCGATCTTAGCGAACGCCTGGACGATGCCCTCAAGCAATCCGAGTAGCAGCTGCAACCCGGCCATGACTAGCTGCGGTATCGCTTCGATAATGGCGGTGACGATAGCGACAATAATGTCGGGTATCGCTTCGATCAGTGGCGGGATTATCAACGGGATCGCTTCAACCAACGCCATCAGCAGTTGAATGGCACCGTCGATCAGTTGCGGAATAGCGGCAACAATGGCGTTGATCAGTGACGTGATAATCTGCGGGATGGCCGCCACCAGCGGCGGGATAATCTGGGGGATCGCATCGACCAAGGCCATCAGCAGCTGAATAGCCGCCTGTATCAGCTGCGGCACAGCGGTCACGACAACCTGGATGATGGCGTCTATGATCTGCGGTAAAGCAGCGGTCAATGGGTCGATGATTTGAGGTATCGCATCAACCACGGAGGTTAGGAGAGTAACTGTGGCATCGAGCAGCGGGCCGACCGCGTCAAGGACACCGGAGATCAGGGCATCCAGAATCTGCGGTATCGCGTCAATCAAAGGGGGAATGATCAGGGGTATCGCGTCTACGAGGGCCGTTAGCAGCTGAACGGCCGCATTCACGAGTTGCGGCACCGCCGTTGTGATGATTCTCACAAGTGCCGAGATGACCTTCGGGAGTGCGTCCACCAACGGTGGAATAATTTGCGGCACAGCATCAACGAAGGCCATCAACAGTTGAATGGATGCGTCGATTATCGTCGGCAACTGATCAGACAGGAACTTCTCCAGAGATGCAATCAGCATATCCATGGCGCCCAACAGGCCGGTGATCACACCCGGCAACGCGTCAATGATCCCCTGGAGCAGCGACGACACGGCGGAAACAATAATCGGCATAGCGCTTGTTACAGCATCGAACAGTGCCGACAACACCTTCGGTATGATCTTAACCAAATCAGGGATAGCCTGAACAATGCCAAGGACAAGGCCGCTCAGCAGCTGCATGCCAGCATCAACCAGCTGAGGGATCATCCCAACCAGCGTCGTTATTAAGGCGGTGCCAACTTGCACAATTTGCGGTATCAATGCGGGGATACTGTCGGCCACTTTGCTCACGACACCGACAACCTTATCGGCCATCTTCGGAATCATGTCGATGATGCCACCGACGGCACCGTACACGTCGCCGCCGCCCATTGCCAGCATAGAGAACAGCCCAATAGCAATACCAACCGGACCTGTCAACGTTGAGAACAGTGGGCCGATAAGTGGCACTGAGCGAAGTATCATACCTAACGGCCCAGCCAACGCCCCCAACACTGGAAGCAACCCCTTGATCTTATCGCCGAACCGGTCAACACCACCCTGAAGACCTAGCGTCGACCCAAACGACTTTATCTTGTCAGTCATACCGGCAATGAAGTCGCGAATCTTCGGCGCCCAAACAGCCAGTTTGTTTGTCATAGCGTCGATCAACGGTTGCAACGCCGAGGTCACTCCTTTGATTGCCGGTTTCAAATCGAACAATACCGGTTTCAGCGCCTCCAGCGCTGGTGACAGAAACGCGGCACCCAAACGGGACAGTTGCGCCCGCACAATAGCAATACCGGAGGCGAACGAGTTAGATGTGACCAGCGAATCACCCAGTTTGGTTTCGATCGCTTTTTGCAAGTCGTCGAACCCAACCTTGCCAGCGCTAACAAGTTTTTGCACCTCATCAGTTGACTTGCCCATTGACGTCGCCAACATGCTGATAACCGGGATTCCCTGCATACCCAGTTGCTTAATCGCCATACCCATGTTGCGTGGGGAGACGGCGACCTTGTTCATAATCTGGCCGACGTCTTCCATGTTCATGCCGAACGCGGTCGCCAAGTTTGAGGTGTTACGCAGCGCACGGTCCATGTTGGCGCCGAGCTTCACGCCGGCGGCCGCGTACAGTTGCCCAACAGACGCCGCCTGATCCAACGAGTGCGCGGTGCCGTCGACGGCGTCAGTGGCGCTACCGAGCAGACTTTCCGTCTGCTTAAGGTCCAAACCAAGAGCGTGCAACTTATCACGGGTGGCATCCAATGACATGGCGCGGTCCCAGCCGCCCTTCAACGCCACCCCAACAATTGCCCCCGCTATGGTGGCTGCAACACCGACACCGATACGCCCCATTGTGGCCAACGCCTGACCGGTAACCCTGATGCCAGCCTTGGCGGCTATAGCCAGCCCGCCGCCGAGCTTCTGCCCGATAGTTCGACCTTGCTGCTGCGCCCCCTGGCCAACCACACCAGACTGTGACTGGATCTGCTGATTGAGGCTTTGCCCAAACCCTTGAGCATTCGGTGCCACTGATACCCAGGTTGAACCGGCCTGTGCCATGTTTCACCTCCTTGAGGCGTTGCGTTTACATCTGGCGGCTTGTGCCGTCCTTGAACTGCCCAGCTTTCGCGCGGGCCAGCAGATCTTCGACCTCCTCACGACTACGCCCGCCAGTGTTACCGTGGTGCTCGTTTGGCTGTTTCACCCAAGGTCGCGAAGGGTGCGGTTTAAACTGGCCAGTCTTGCCAGCCAGCGCCAAAGCGAGCAACTGCACGGAATCGAAAACGTCAGCCGTCAGCGCGGCCTCCCAGCTGAACGGGTACGGCCAATGATTCAACGATGCGCACAGCTGCGTCGACGGGTCAGCCGACAGCCTCTCCGTTAGCCGTATCGCCTCACCGTAGCTGACACGTCCCCCAACATCGCCTAGACTGCGGTTGAGCCGGCTCCGCCAGTCATACTCGACAGCCCCGCGGTGCTGGCGGACGAGGCGAGCGAAGCCGAGGATTCCCCCAAGCTTGCCCCTGCCGTCTGGTTGTACTCTGCCTGCCACGCCAGGAACATCTGTTGGAAGTCGTTGATGTCCATCTCGTCCATATCGGCTACCTGTTTGGGTGATACGAGCGACATCAGTTGACGCATCTGCTCGTTGCTGTTGGCGGTTTCACCAATCTCCAACAATCGCCCAAGTTTCAGCATCAACCGCAACCTGATATCAGGTATCGGCGGTTCATCGTCAAACTGGACCGGGTGCCAGATGAGCAAACGATCAATGACCTCATAGTTTCTGCCGTCGGGTGTTGTACCTCGCCGCATCATGTTTTCTCCTTACAGCAACCCGCAGATGTTGAAACCCCAGCCTGCGCTGCGGCCCACAGGCTGGGGCGATTGAGGGCCGGGCTGTTACTCCGGCGACTTCAGCGACGTCGACCACACCTCAAGGTGGCCGTTGAGCTCCTGGTTGAACTCGCACGCCAACGTCACCTTGAACGCGGTAGCCTCCGTGCCCTTCAGCGAGATTGAATCGACGGCGGTGACAACAGCCTGCGGTGCGAACACGCGCATCATCTCGGCACCGTCGATGGAATCCACGACGATACGTGTCGGCTTGCGTAGCGTGTTCGTGTTGATGACGAAGTGGCCCTCTTCCGCCACCTGGTCGACTTTCACCCCGAACGCCAGTTCAATGGTTTCCTTTTTCGTCTCGACCATTGTGAACTCAAGCCCGGGTGTGTCATCGGGTGCGGCGCGCAGCACACGCACAGTGGCGCCTTGCTGCCAAACCTTGAGGGGTGTTGACTGCCCAGCGCCGGGCATTGTCAGGTTGACGCCGTCCTCACTGTTGAAGCCGAGATCAGCCCAACCGGTCAGGTCGGAGCCGGTGCCGGTAGGGGCGTCTTGTAGCCCTTCCGGGTCGTTGTATACGGCGCCTGTGACGGCTACGCGCACATTGTCGGCATTGGTTGCCATGGTGGTTTCCTTTCAGTTGCGCCGCAGATGGTTGGTTGTTATTCGGTTGGTGCCTGATCAGGAGTGACGGTGCCGTTGGTTGGCGGTGTGTGTTTCTTCTCACGTCCCCGAGGCGGGGTGGTCTTCAGCCATCCTTGCCCAAGGTAGTCGTTTACACGGTCGTCGCGGACGTTGACCGTCCGGCCGGATTTAGGATACTTGATCCACATGTTGGGTTCCTCTCAAAGTGATGTCGAACAGTAGCTGTTTCATCGGTGCGGACTCTTCGCCAAGGTCGGTTGGCCCGCCGGTTATTGAGATAACTGTCACCGGGTCACCGTCGGTGATCGACGGGAGCACAGCGAGCAACCGGGAAACTAGCTGGTTGCATTCGGCCAAGGTTGGCGCCTGGACGCGGCACTGCATCAGCGGCATGTCGAATGGCGCCTCAATGTTCCCACCGATACGGTTCCAGGTGATCGCCGGTTGGTTATCGCGGGGCATGATGGTGTCAACCGTGATACCCGGTATCAGTTGACGGGTACTACCTGTCAGGACCAGCTCGGCGTCCGGGTAGATGATGCTTGGAGGTTGCCAGGTGGCCATCTACTTCTTCTTCCTGCTGCGCCCGCGTTTACCGGACGATGCGCCTAACGCTTTGGTGAGCACACTGTGCCGTCTTTCAACAGACTTGGCGTACTCTGCGTCGTTGCCGACCTGCACGAGCATGCGGTCAGTGTGGGAAGTGCGTATGAACATGTGCGAAACGTAGTTGCCGGTCACCACTGGCGCACTAGCCAAGGCAGCCGATAGCACTGCTGAGCCTTCAGCATCAAGCATTTGAGCCACGCCATAGCCGCCGTCCAGCATCTCCTGTATCGTTTTGCTGTTCAGCTCAACGGGACCGATCGCACCGCCTGTTATGGCCATCAGCCGAGCCTCCGTGACGCCTGCAACGTTGTGCCCGGGTTCTCCCCGGTCAACGGGTTGTGCCAGTCGTGCGGGGCCCCGGTGACGTCGTAGACGATGCCCCGGATTTCGAGACGGTCCCGGTCTGTCACATCGGCACCGCACGGGAGGGCGACGTTCAGCCGCTCGTACAGTTGCTCACGTCCCACGTCGACATGCTCGTTTGTTTCCGACGGCCAGATGGCGCAACCGTCGATCGCCAGCCGGCTGCAGTTGTCCCAGTCGGGCTGGTCAGTTTTGCCACTGTACGGGTTATTGGCCAGCCCGGCACGTAACCGGTACACCGTCTCACCGTGGCACAACATGTCACACCTCCGGTGTGAATATGGGGCGCCCGGCAATGTCGGCACCGCAGTCGCAATAGTTGGCGCCAAAGTTCACAGCGCAAGTTTGGGCGTGTGTGATCCTGCGGTTAGGTACCGTGTCGATGCTGAACGCGCCGCTTGAGCCCTTGCAGATGGCCTGCAATTGGGTGATTTCGCTGGGCCAGAACATGGCCCGGCGCGGCTGGCGGGTGTCGATCACCTGCCCGAACGGGCCGGTTGTTTGCGACTGCAACGCGCCGGTGCCGGCTTCGTCCCAACGGAGTATCGCGCCGCGTAATATCGCTTTCGCGGCGGCCGCTTTCGCCGGTTCCAAGTCATCGTTGCCTAGGCAGGGTGCGACCATGACTGCCATTGCCAGTGCGTCGTCGATCATCGCTTGCGCTTTTAGTGCGTCAATTTGTGCGAATGGTTTGAGATCTTCAACGGTGATTATGGCAGTCATGCCCGGCCTTACTTCGGTTTCGGCCCGGGCTTGCCCCGGGGTTTCGGTGCTGGCGTTTCTGGGGCGTCCAGGGGTGCGGTTGGGCGTGTGGCCCTGTCCGCTGCCCCCTGGAACCCCATGAGTACCAGTGTGGCGGCCTTGTCATCGGGTACGGTGACAAGGGCGCCGCTAGGTGATAGCAGTGTTGCCATGTCGATTAGCCGACCGGTGTTGGCGACTTGATCAGGGCGAATGCGTCAAGATCCGCGATACCCCAGCCGTACACGACTTCAGCGCGGAACGCGACCTGGTTGTTGCGCTTCAGGTCGCCGCCGCCATCCGGGTCACCGTAGGGGATCATCGAGATCCCGATGGCCCGCTGGATGCCCCACTGGACCGCGTTGAACTGGCCGATGATGCCCAGCAGCAGCGAATCGGCAGCGGCGACACCAGTAGCACCCACCGTGTTCGACACGGACGCGCGGTGCCCGTCCAGGTTCGACACGGTGGTCGATAACTGGAAGTCCGGGTAGAGGCGCTGTTCCGTCTGGATGGCGCGCTGTGCCGCAAACTGGGCGGCCAGCGACGGGTCCAGTGCGAACTCGGACGGCACGAACCGGCTTGCCAGGACGAGCGCATCGGCGGCGTCCATTGGCACGTACGGTTTGTCAGTGCCAGCCTTCACCACGATGTTGGTCGCGGCGGTAAGCTTCTGCGTCATCGCCGACACCGTTGCCCCTGTGGACGGGTTGATGCCATGGATGATGCCGTAGTCAAGTGCGCGGGACAGTGCCGGCTGGATCAGGTCGAGCACCTGGCGGATAACATCTACCTTGGTGTCCTCGTCAGCCCACTGCACCTCATCAGTCCAGCGGACAGTCTTCTGGAACTTGAACGGGGCGGTGCGAACAATCTTCGGTGTGATTGTTGACCCCGACTTGTTGACGCCCTCGCCGACGTATTCGGCTTCGCCGATGTCGAACGTCATCGAGTGGCCCTTGCCAAAAAGCATGGGCATGGAGTTTGACAGTGCGGCGATGACCGAACCGTACTTGACCTTACCGAGCCAAGGCTGGAGGATCTCATCGGGCAGTTCTAGCTGCTGGGTTGTAAAAGTTGCCATGATGGCAGTTTCCTTTCAGTTGTGCCGCAAGGTTGGTTGGTTGTTAATCGTCTCCGAACAGTTCGCGTGCGACTTCACGCAGTTTGCCGTCTGACGGTTTCGTGTTGCTCTGTAGACCTTCACGCGGTGACGATGAGGCGGCTTTGGCATCCTTGGCAAGCCTTGTTGCCAGGGCGGTCATGGCGTCCACATCGCCGGTCAGCAGTGCCGCGTCGTCGGCTGTCAAGCCGAACTTCAGGGCGATGTTGGCGCGCTGCGCGGCGGTAGCTTGTGCGTCGAGTTGCTCTTGTAGCGCGGCGAGCGTGTCGGCTGTTTTCTGCTCCGCAGTCTTGGAAGCATCCTTCAGCTTTGCCAGCTCGGCGACGGCATCAGCGTTTTCTTTGGCTTTCATGCGGTATGAGGCGGCCTCAGCGCGTAGCTTCGACACGTACTCTTGATCGAAGACTTTCTGGTCTTCAGGCCCGGTGCCAGGTGTCTGGCCTGTTGCGCCGTCGGGTGTATCCATGGTTAACCTCCTGGGACTTGGTTGTGCACCCTCCTCTGGAGGGGCGGTCTATGGGTGCCCGTATGCGGGCATAGGAAACCCCGCACCAAACGGCGCGGGGCGTCAATGCCTTCGGGTTAGCGACTCTGTGCCGTCGGTTTTTGGTACCAGTATCGAATGAAGTCGTCATAGGCCTTTTTTGCGATCGGCCTAGGTGTTGCCCCAGACAGGAGGGCATACGCCTCATCAAACGGCCGATCAGGCGAAGCTAGCGCGTTAAGGCTTTCTAGATCGTCCAGTACAGCGCCCGGATACGGGTCAGGCATGATTATCACCTCTCATTTAGCACTATACCCTATCAGCGGATGACAAGAATAGATCCCAAGCTACCTGGTCTAGTATCTTGACACCACCATCAGCAGTGTATTCGTAGATCACGCGCGCTGCCTCACCTTTGCCTACCCCGTTGTTGTCTAGGAAGACCACAGAGTCAAACAGCCCCAAATCCATCGCTTGATTGAACGTGACCGGGATGTCCGAATAGATGTGCGACTGAATGTCGATAGGCACGTTCCGACCAGTGCCTGCGGCTCGACTATTCGCCCTAGCCAGTCCTTCGCTCGGTTCGAGATAGACACCAGCTGCTTTGACCTTGTACCCGGCGTCTTTGGCTTGCTGTATCTTCTTCAGCACCGAGTCGATACCGCCGTCGCCTGTTCCGTCGAATACGATCGGCAAGTTACGATCCAGCGCAGCCTGATATGCCAGTTTGGTCATATATGAGGATTCCTCATGGGCTTGCCTCGCCCAATCAGCTCCCTCACCTTGCTGGCCAGCTAATGAGCTATTTGCTTGCTGAGTCGCCCTCATCTGCCTTACTTCTGGCAGCTGAATCTTCATCGCGTCCTGATCCAATAGCACTGCACCAGGGAACGGAGCGCCCGACATTGGTAAGCCCGTCATCGGATCGATCACTCTCACCGTGGGGTATCCAGACAGGTCCGAGTTAATGCCGTACAACGTGCCCTTGCCTGAGCCCGTACCGCCAATTGAGAAGTACACCACCTTCTCATCATTTGGCCCATACGGTGTCACTCCCTCGAATTGTCCCTCAATTATCTGGTTTTGCAAGGCGATGCGCCCAGGATCCCATTGGCCATTCGAATCGATCGAGCCACCGCTGACTGATGAAGCTTGAAGTTTGGCTATCGTCTTTCCATCAAGTACTAGCGCTCTCCTGACTGAGTCAAGTGTCGGACGAACCCCGTCCGTAACCATGTCCGCCCAGTCGTGGCGCATCTGCTCCGCGATCTCATCCAAACTGGCACCAGCACCCACGTTGCCGCGCGACGCTTCGAACATGTCATAGTAGCCCTGCGCGTCATACGGTGGCATCTGCCCCGGCCACACCGGTACCGGCTGGCAGTTACAGTTCGGGTGGTACCGTGTCGGGCCCTCTGACGGCACCGGGGTGCCTCCAACCACATACGCCGCCGAGTTACCAGCCCTCACCACACAAAACGAGCACGCCTTCGGCCCCGGCACCAACCCCCACATCGGCCCCGCTGGATCCTGCGCCGCGTTCCATGTCACCGTGTCCCGGCCAGCCTGCTTGACAGCCACATCGAGGGCGTTCAGCAACCCCTGCGGGCCGTTCTGATCCCAACCGCCGTGCAACCAGTCGGTTAGCACCTGCTCAGACATGCCGTAGCGTGGTTGCGCCTCAAACTTGCCCAACCCGGCGACCTCGTCACGGTTCAGGTTGAAGTAGTCGACCGCGCCCTCAGCGGCCGCGCTACTGAACTCATAGGCGATCTTGTAGGCTTCGACCTCTGCGTCGGCTCGTGTCGCGTCCGGGTTGTCCGCAAGCCACGCCTCAAGGTCCCTGCGGGCATTCTGAGAGCCCCGCTCTTGCCACTCCGCAAAGATATTAGGCGGTACGGACATTGGTTATCCACCGTCTTGCACAGGGCCGCTAGGCTGGCTGGCGGCGATCTGGGCGAACATCTCCCGGCCCTGAGCCCGACGCTGCTCAGCCAACGCATTATCAATATCCGTCGGACTCAACCCCAACAGTCGCAGCCCCACCTTGGTGTTCGCCAACCACGGCACCGCCGACAGCTGCTTCATCCCCGCGTCAGCCTCCGCTGCTCGCGACAAGAACCTCGGATTCTTCCACTGGCACGTCATCGACGCCCACTCCGGTGGCACCTCGTTCATACCTTCAGCGATAGCCAGTGCCCGGCGTACCGTCCGCGACACCGCCGGCGTCCAATCATCGGTGGCACCCTCAGCCTCCGCGATAAGCTCATACTGGCTCGCATCGTACGAGTCCGCCGACGTCGGGTTACTCACATCGGTGATCGCCACCGCACTATCAGGCAACCCCGCCTCGCGGGCAAACATTTTCGCGTACGCGTTCAATCCTGCCAAGTGCGGTGTCGGGTCAGATGCCGCGAACTGCTTAACATCGGCTCTTGGCACCTGCGCTTCCTCATCATCCTGTATGCCCTTAATACGCCCCATACGTAGATCAAAAACGTCCTTACGCGACCCGTCGTCATTCTTAAAGATCGACTCATCCGCCCCTAACATCCACAACTCCGGGTAACTGTAGATGTCCAGATGGCCTTCCAGTCGCACCAGGGCACGCACCGCCGCATCTTGCAGGCCCATGGATGGCCTTGTGATACGGGAACGGCCAAACGGCCGGTCGGGGCCCCACTTGTACGCCAGCGGCTCGACCCACAGGCCATCCCAGGGCGTCGCGGGATTGTCAATTTGCCAACGGCCGTCGACAAGTAGCCCGGTGATAGTCCGGCCAGGTAGGTACAGCGCCCAATCAGTGGGGCGCCCGTTGTCCCAATCGTTGACCGTGAGCAGGTTCTTCATGCACCGGTTGCGCTTGTCCCAGTCGCCGATGGCGTGCAGTGCGTCACGGACATGCACCTGGCTTGTCAGCTTCTCACCCGGCGCCCCTTTCACGTTGATCAGGTACGACACGCCATACGTCAAGCTTGACGTCGCCGCCGAACTCAATGTCTGCCCGAGCATGTTGTCATCCCACACCTGCCCGTACGATAACGACTCCAAGTCGTTGTCCCACACCATGCCCTGCAACCGGCAACGTCTCGCCAGTAAATCGACCGGTTTCGCCGCCCAAGCCAACACCAACCCAAGCCTGTAGTACTGCGGTGGGACAACGCCATTCGTAACCAGCTTTAACGCCCGTTTGCTCTCGTAGTACGACAAGCGCAACAAGTTACGGGTTTTCTTCTGCTCCAGTGCGTCCAACAGGTGGTTCACCAAGTCGCGGTCGTCGCCCATCGACGACGGCAAGTTGAGAGGCTGGCTCACAACACCACCGCCTTCCTGTTGTTGGAAACGACCCGCTCACGCGGCCCCCGGCCGTAGCCGGAATGATTCTTTTTAATGCTCGCCAACCCCCACACCGCCAACGTTGCCGCCACCAGCGGGCTGATATCAGCGTCTTCAGTGCGACGATTCCATGCCCAACCACCAGCAGTGCCAACCTGACGTTTACCGGCCGCCGCAACCGCCTTGTTCAACTGGTCCTGGTTATAATGCGACAACTTGCCAGAGTTCACCCGGTCCATGAACAACCCGCACGCCTCCACCATCTGCCGTGTCCCCGTCACCGTCACATTAACCCGCGCCGCCTCCAAGTCCGCCTGCAGCGCTGCCGCCGGGCTGTACGAGTCAATCACCACCGGCACCCGGCGCCTCGACGGGTCAGACAACCACTCCAACACTTTCCCCGGGCCGGCCGACGTATCAACCGACAACGCCAACTCAACATGCACCCCGGCTGCGCTGTCACACGCCACCGCAATTGATGCCCGTGACCTGTCCGGGGTCATGTCGACAGCGAACACACGGCGGGCGTCCTCGGCCGGTGCCCGCGACGTCATCAACCCCAACCACTTCCCCATAGGGATAACCTCGATCGATGCGGCCGCTGACCACATGCCCAACCGTTCCCGGGCGAACCCCGAGTCATCCATCAAGGCGCGTTCATTCTCAACCGCACCCGGCGTTATCCTGAACCCCAGCGCCGGGTTCGTGAGAGCCCACAACGTCGCATCGTCCAAGCCGTCCAGTGATTCGTCCAGCATTGACTTCGACAGCGCCCACTCAAGCCAAGCTAGCCGACGCCGGCTCCCCGACAACGCATCCGCCCTGGTTCGCTCGAAAACCTCGCCGTTCATGAACTGCGAAGGCGGGGTGCCTGTAAGCACAATCTGCGGGTCATGCGACGGCGCTGCCGACAACGTCGGTAACAGCGCCTCCAGCGACTCGTCCGACAACTCTTGCGCCTCATCGCATATCAAATCATCGACAGTGAACCCGCGTCCCGAGCTTTTTGACCGGGCGATAAAGGCGATCATCCCTCCATTCGTCAGAGTGATCGACTCCTGCCCGTTCGCGTACCGAACCGAGCTAACCAGCGCCGCCAGATCCGGGTTACGCGTGTCATCCTCAAAAAACCCCGCCAGCCGTAGGAAAGCCTCCCGCGCAGTCTTCACCTGGTGCGCCGTGTGTAAAATGCGCCGCCCCATATCAGCCAGCTTGAACAGCTCTACCATTTCAAGCACCGCATTTTTACCGTTCTGCCGGGGAACCGCCAAACCGCACCGATCAGCCGCCCACCTCGT
>Ga0123354_10011404_pt1 | contig 13732 bp, 7 predicted proteins | sample TergutLab28metaG_2_FD_97872 | JGI IMG/M metagenome (GOLD analysis project Ga0123354, IMG submission 97872) | Labiotermes labralis P4 segment gut microbial communities from Petit-Saut dam, French Guiana - Lab288 P4 | ecosystem: Host-associated > Arthropoda: Insects > Digestive system > Gut ... | reverse complement strand
GCATTTTATATATTTATTCAACAAATATAGGTACTGAATATTTTAAACAAGGTATATACTCTCCGTTTTTTCTCTTCAAAATGCAGTTTGTTTCATAATTCTAACGTATTTGGTTCCTGTATTATTCTCATTTTATATACAGGATGTGCTGAAATTAAAAAAAAATAATTCCGGTGCCGAAAGGTTAATGAAGGGATATATTGCTGTATCTGTAGTGCGATAGGCTTTGACACATAAGACGGTAGACATCAAGGTATATGGCGCAGGCAAAATATCATATGACAATCTCATTTGGGAAATATTGTACCTTCGGAAAACATCAAAATAAAATGAACGTAAATGATTTCTTTTTACAGAAATTGAGTTTTTTTTCGTTACAATTGTTTGTGTCATTTGTGTCTGCAGTACCACGACATTACGCAATTCAGACAGTGAAGTACAGTCGTAATGCTATTATAAGTCTAGCTGTACTTATAAAAGCTGGCAAATACTAACCATATGATTCTTTAATGAGGTTTTTATTGGACATACATATCTAGTCTTTATTTTAGTTGAACTTTTTTCTTCTGAAATATGTCATATCATGTGAGTTTTCTATTTAAAATTCTTTAACTGTGGAGCTGAAAGAAGTTTACTTGTTGAAGCTGAAATTAACCCTTATTCTGCTAAGGTGGAGAATATGGTGAGCTCCTAATAATGCCAGCAGATGGCAGATGGGATTTAACTCGGCGTTGAAAGGGTTAATCAGAGCATGGGTCGTTGGCATTGACAGTTGGCAGCATATAATTTGCTGAATATTTGAATGAGAATGTGCTTGAACTTTAAAGTAAGCATCAATTCAAGATTACAGCATTATGATGAGTAAACATCGATGTCTTTGAGGCAAGCTTCTCCTAAATGTCGGTAACAAACCAATGACAAACAACTGTCATACTTCAGAATACTCTAATCTTTATCAACAGTGTTCCGAAAACCTGAAATTAGACAAACATAACATAGTTTGCCTTTAAATCTAGCAGAACCCAGTAGCTGAAGTTTAAATTTGGTGGATTTAAATGTAAATGGTAGAAGTTAGTTTTAAATATTACAACATCTGAGACTGAAATAGTAAAGAGTGTATTTAATGACTGAATAAAGGTAGACCAACTAGATGCCACTTGCTTTATTATGTCAATTTACTGCTCAACATGGTTCAGATGTTAATACATCCATCTTCAGGAGCTTGCGACTACTTGTTGCGTTGTTGCGTAGGCTGACTTGAGGCGTGTTGGTGTTATGTAGCGGGATTGTCTGTTGGTGATGTGGTATCCGAGTGCAGGCTGAACCACTGGTTCAGCCTGCACTCGGATACCACATCGCCAACAGCCAATCCCGCTACATAACACCAACACGCCTCAAGTCAGCACAACACAGCCTACACAATAACGCACCAAGTAGTCGCAAGCTCCTGAAGATGGATGTATTAACACCTGAAACATGTTGAGCAGTAAATTGACATAATAAAGCAAGTGTCATCAAGTTGGTCTACCTTTATTCAAATATCAAGATGATGCACGGTCCAATACGCATAAGATGTATTTAATGACTTTGAAATTCATCAACACATTTCGAACTAAGTGGTGCTCACCGCTTGCAGTCAAAATAAAATGAGACCACGCCTGCCGTGAATGTAGTTTGAAGCTGCAGACAGTGTTTTGTAACCCTCAGAATCAGTCTGGTGTCACACCCTGGGAGGTACCATCATTGTCGAATGACAGCGCGGCGAAGTGACCTATCGGCCGAAGTGAAGGGACTGGGTTTTGGCTTCGCTACTTGCCTCTCTATATCCTTCACCTTCTACGTCCGGCATGACCTCCCTACCACATTCTCCGTTATTCTGCAACACGCCCAGACAATTCTTAGGAACTGTATCATCCCTACTATTAATTTCATTCACAACGGAACACAGCACAAAACAAAGAATCATATAGACCAATGCTGTAAGTGGTACAGTCATCAGAAAGGAAACTGTAACGTGGGAGCTTTTTATATTTTCGCGGAAATGCAGTTAGAGGTAATGAAATCAACGAGGACGGGATGGGTGGGGCATATGGCACGTCTGGGGAGGAGAAAAATTCGTGCGGGGTTGTGGTGGGTCAACGTGAAGGAATGAGACCACTTGGAAGAACTAGGCTTAGGTGGGAAAATATTAAAATGAGTCTGAATGAATTAGGATAACAGGGCGCAGGCTGGGTTCGTCTGGCTCAGGATAAGGACATCTGACGGGCTGTTGAGATAAGGTAGTGAACCCTCGGGTTTAATGTACTGCGGGCAGTGTGACTAGCTGAAGAAGTGTACAGTTCTCAATACAAATTCTGCTGCAAGGAATTCGGTGAACTTTATTCTTTAACCCCTTAATGCCGGCCCCGGCTAACCTCGCGGTCGCGAATTCATTTCAGGTTACTGTCAATTAAAAGCCCATTTTTCCTGGACAGTCTTTGGAATTTAAACTCCAACGTCATTGAAGGATAAAACCAATATATTATCGATTACAGATACAGCACGATCGATGGAGTGGTTATTGTTACCGCCCTTTCAACTTTGTTAAGTTTTATTGGTAACAGTATAACATTAAGAATGGAAAATATGCCGATACGGTGGCCGTGCGGTCTGGGATGTAAATCGTATCTGAAGCCACTCGACTGCTAGGAATGCGGCTGTAAATCTCGCTGAAGGATGGATGTTGTCATGTGTTTGTTGTGTGTCGTGTAGGTAGCGGATTCTTCGACGAGCCGATCACTCGTTCAGAGTCCTACTGGCTGTGTGTTTCTAATTGTGTGTGATCTAGAAACCTCAAAAGAGGCGGTCTGGGCCCGATTTGGGCTCTTGCGCCACAGAAAATATTGGTACAATATGTACTACAATTATTTAAAATTCTGTAGCCCACCAGATTGTTGTTGTTGTTGTTTTAGCGGTGGATGGTATATAGAAGAGGCCCAGTACAGGCTGTGATTTGAATTAGGCGCTACGAAGGTAAGGTTGACAGACGGTTGTTGTGCAACAAGCAAATGCTGCCAGTTTGCATTGCAAAAGTTCCGATTGTTGCTGTGTTGGGCAAAAGTTATTATTCAGCCGTTATGCATCAAATTAGCGTGATTTTTGACAGCATGTGTGTTGCTTCTTGTTGGATGTTAGAGGTTCGGTCTGAAACAGTTATGGAATTATATATTATATATAGGAATATTGAAAACTAGTGATATGAAAATAACTAATCAAAACCCTTCACTGAAGTTATGTGGGATAAACTATATGAATATCATGTCTTTAAAGATCACCTCACTTTTATAATTCATAATTCCCAGCCATCAGGAGTACGTTAACGTGATGGCTGTGTAAACTTATGGGGGTAAAACAGCGACATTACGGGCATTCCATTTGGAAGTAAGTGTGAAATCTTTTATGATGACAGATTTTCAGAAAATTCAAAAACACAGAACCCAGCAACAACATGTATTTTCGATACAGTTTCACTCTTGGTCCTACGGAGCAGTCCATGCTGGCGATGTAATGCACAATGTCAGTAGATATTATTGTGTATCCGGCTTTAGTGTTACGGTATATAATTGAATGTTTTCTCTGCAACTACAAACTGGTTCATTCTTCTTTTGTTCTTGTCTCCTAAGACCGGATAGTCTCATATGACGACAGCAATTGTATCTGCATCTGAAACGAGTTTAGTGCCAGTTGTTCCAGACTGTGTGTGAAGTGGTACTTGTCTATTGTTGTGCCGGAAGCTCGCACTATAAAACAGAGCTCTGCTTTCCTTTAGTACTTACCACATTATTCCAAGTATCTTTCTCATATATTTACTCTCATACTCTCGCTAAGATACGGCCTGCGTGTGTGAAGGAGACCATATTCTCCCATTTAGTGCCGAGGTTAAGAATCAGTGGATCCATACCTCCACTCTCCTGTATGCCTTCATGGCCTGCAAAGGGAAAATTTTATATTGACTTAACCCTTACTCCCTGAATCTGTCGAGTCAATTGATAGTTGCTGAATGACCAGAGTTTGATTCCGGTCGAAGCAGATATTTTTGTCTTTGTTACTGCTTTCAGACCAACCCTGGACCTCACCAATCATTTTATCCAGTGGACACCTTTGAAGGCTTCTCCGGGTGTAAAGCCGCCGGAATGTGAAACTTGTCACGTATTCATATATATATATAGCCGGCCCCAGTGGCCGTGCGGTCTAAGGCGTAGGCCTGCGGCCGCTCGCCTGCTGAGACCGTGGGTTCGAATCCCACCGGGAGCATGGATGTTTGTCTGTTATGAGTGTTGTGTGTTGTCAGGTACAGGTCTCTGCGACGAGTTGATCACTCGTCCAGAGGAGTCCTACCGACTGTGATGCGTCGTTGTGCGTGATCAAGAAACCTCAAGAATGAGGAGGCCATGGCCCGCGTTGGGCCACAGAAGGATATATATATATAGTGCTGAGGGATAGAATGCGTGAGATTCACCTCATCTTCCTCCAAAACTTTAGTCTAATGAGAACCAAGACCCTAGAGCATCTGAGAAATATGCGAAGACTCTGCAACATGTAGTTAGCAGCTAATTAGCAAACTACGCACAACTAAATAAAAGTAACATACTTTGTTCCTGTAGTTTGTAGACCTATATATAAATGTTTATTACAGAATTCTTCGAAAAAATCTCAGAAATTTTCGGTGTATCAATGTCACTCTTCGTTTGAACGCACCGAATGATTTTAGGCGCGTCTGTCCGTCTCTCCTTCTGTCTATCAGCAGGTATCAGCGCTGTTATCCGTCGCATACATTTCCTTGAAATTTCACATTGTGGACTTTCATGAAAATCTTTCGAGAAAAATATATATTTGGTTAAAATCGAAAAAAAAATTGTTTCAGGCTCTTGTACATCCGTCCATTCGGTCTGTCTGCCCGCAAATATCAGCGCGGCTCCAACTGAACGAATGTACATGAAATCTGATATCGGGAACTTTTATGAAAACATGTCCAGGAATTACAAATTTGGTTACAAGCGGGCAAAAATATGGGGAACTTGACATGAAGACCTAGGTACAGTCAAAATTTTTTTTTTTGCCGGCGGTGTAAAATCGCCATAATAGCGCTCTTTTCGAGTGAAATATTATCAGGCTGTTACGATACCCGAAGTGGTATAAACATTATGCGAACGCACCACAATGTGACGTTACACGTACATTGCCAATCATGTTCCACATGTGTTCTCCACTTTTCTTTAAAAGGTTAATAAAGAAAATGTTTAACCTCGGAAACATGAAGTCAACCTGGAAGAGTACGGATAAAGGAAGCTAGTGTCCTCAGTATTAACTGTGGTTTTGGATTCGCATCGTTCGGTTATAGACAAGTCTATCCCGATTGTTACGCGGTCAAAGGCGCGGGTCTGCGGCCTCTGTCTTGCTGGGATAGCGGGTTCGAATCCCGCGGGAGCCATGGATGTCTGTTGTTAATGTTGTGTGTTGTCAGGTAGAGGTCTCTGCGTCGGGATGATCAGTCGTCCAGAGGGGTCCTACCGACTGTGGTGTGTTTGCGTGTGATAGCAAAGCTTCGATAACGAGGAGGCCCTGGCCCACTGGGGGCTGTTCCTCCATGATAAAAAGAAGCAAGGCAAGCAGCGTTATGCATAAACATAAAAATTGAGTCGCGTTCGTGCAGTGAAAAAAAAAGTATTACATATTCTGAGTATGTGTTTGTAGACTCAGATATCCAGCATACAATGCGCATGCGCCGTATTTTCATCTGTGGCCTGCGTGCCTCTACAATATTTTTCCACTCTATATCATAAACGGCACGATTCTCGAAAATAAAACGTCATTGAACAAAAATTTGTGTTTTGATTTTTCTACGACCTTTATCTGAAACATTTTTGATTCTAAGAAGAAAAGAGCGAGATATGATTACAAATTTACGTAGGTCTTCAAGTACATTTCCCGCTGTTCTTGTCAGATTTTATTGAAAATTCTATTCTCTCGACAGAGTTTCGAACAAATTTCAATTACGAAATTTCGTGAAAATCCATTTAGTGGAAGCCGCTGCGGATGGGCAGGCAGACGGACAGACGGAAGGGCAGACACGACACATCTAATAGTCCTTTTCGCAATTTTGCGAAATCGTCTGAAAATGGACGTGAATTTATCTGACCAGTCATTGTTCAGTTCGCTTGTTTGTTGACAGATATACTTGAAAAGTGCAATGACTGGGATTGAAGACGATGAAATTGCACGTGGTAAAGACTAAGAAGATTCCTGTCTTAAAATTCCGTGAGTGTTGTGAAAATTCCCACCCGTCTATGTGCAGCTTTAGAGCCATTTTGACCCAAATGTTATGCTGCTTTCAGTCGTGTTTCTAAGTATAACTCATGGAATTGGGAACTTACTTCATCTCGCACTTACACAACTCCATTAACGTCCTCGTTCCCAGGCTTTCGCACTCTCTGTCGAGCGGAGCCAGCCACTCTAAGCCACTCGTTCTTTATTTCAGACTTTCAGTTACGGGTTTTGTGATCTTGAGTTTTCCGGACATTGAACTTTTCGGCCATAGCCTTGATACCCAAAACCGTAATTCCGATCTTACTAGACCAATTTCACTTTCATATTCAGATTTAACACTCGTTTCTTTTCGAAACCCATTTTTAGTATAAGCAGTATAAAATTTTATGTTTTTTACCGTGCATTGTGGTAAAATTGTGTCATGTTAACCAAGAAAATGCACTCTTAAAGGAAGCATGTCCTTCAACCTGGTAGACTGCTTGCATAAACGCTTGGAAAACATAGCATATAAGGCTGCATGTGAATATGACCATAAGATGTTCGAAACATGTAGAGGACAAGAAGAGCTGAATTAAAACATTAATTTAAAGAGTGCATTTTGTTGGTTAACGTTACACAAGAGTATAAAAGTTTTATCCCGGACCATTTCCAGACAAATTATATGCGAAAACGTACTCGGTTTCTTAGCAAGACCTAATTTGACGTATCGCTTAAAACTGCTGCAGATAAATTTGATGTATCGCATAAAACTGCTGCAGATAAATCTGACGTATCGCATAAAACTTATGCAGATAAATTTGACGTATCGCATAAAACTGCTGCAGACAAATTTGAAGTATCTCATAAAACTGTTGCAGATAAATTTGACGTATCGCATAAAACTTCTGCAGATAAATTTGACGTATCGCATAAAACTGCTGCAGATAAATTTGAAGTATCGCATAAAACTGCTGCAGATAAATTTGAAGTATCGCATAAAACTGCTGCGGATAAATTTGATGTATCGCATAAAACTGCTGCAGATAAATTTGACGTAACGCATAAAACTGCTGCAGATAAATTTGACGTATCGCATAAAACTGCTGCAGATAAATTCCAGAAAACGCTGAACAAACTGAAGTCTCAGTAGCAGAGCAGCGTTTTATTTATCGACGGTACCAGTTGCTAAGAATGTATAGAATCCATTGTAGGTGAATGACATATGACTGTAGAGAACTGGCGGGAAAAACCAAAGCACTCCGAGAAACTTACCCCAGTGCCACTTTTTTTTTTTCCACCTTCAGTTCCACTTGAACTAGCTTGGGATCGAAACCGGGCATCCGCGTTGACAGGTGGTGTTACCTAAATTTCAGCTTTCCAATCAAGTCTCAGCTGTCCAGTCTCTTCATATAAACTCCCCGACTCAAACCCACAGTTCGTAACAAATTAACTGGCAGCTTCTCAATCAGTATTTGTTATAATTTTTATATCTGTTTCTGCATTTGGAGATAATTTCACATTAAATGAGACAGAGAAACATTCTGATTGGAAGAGGTCCTCATTTCATACACGTTCCGCATAGAGCAGGTTTCGATGTGCTAGCACTCCAGTTCCCCAGATGGTGTTCTACGGAAAACTGGGGTACAGCGGTGTGAAAATGAGAGTTTGCAAGAACATTTAATCGGAATATAAATATAAATATATTATTATTTTAAACTTTTTTTAAAATACTTTAGCTCTTGTTTGACGATGATTAATTTGTCCACTCATTTTTTAATTGTTGCAATACTAAATAAATCAAAGACCATAGTTTAAGAAGGATCTTTTTTTTTTGTTATGGGACAGCATATTAAACTTCAAGTTTTATTTCTTTTACGCCTGGAATTCGATTTGCATTTATAAATATTCGTAGTTAAATAATTTGTAGATCTCATATCCTTCTTTAACGTGTGTTATTATTATTCTTACTTATTTGTGGTATATTTTCTAGCTCCATAAGCTGTATAGGAAACTTATTAAAGGGTTCCAAAAAAAACTATGCAAAAGGGTTCTGTGGACAAATTAAATTGGAGAAGGGCTGCTGTAGTATGCTGGTCTGACAACGTCCACATTACAGTGCATGCGATTCTAAGAACGGGTTTCTAACCTCTTCTGTTTAAGTGACGGGCGCGGCCATGACAGTTGCATGTAGACCTGCTTCATGCGCACTGGAATGTGTTTATGTTCCTAAAAGTCACTGGCCCGAAGTGAAAAAGAAGGATACCAGACTTAGTGATGGAAATTCCTCTGAGTGAGACTTGGGGGTTCTCACGGAGGTAACTGAATGTTTGCTTTCTTCTTGGATGTAGTAAGACCGTGAAGGTTGCTGCGAGACATGTGCTGCATTGTAAACCATATGCTCGTTAAGAACATGTATGCAGAACATCTTGGGTATCAGCAGCTCGTTCCTGTTGAATGAACACCTGTCAGCTACTTTAATGAGGTCAGTTCTTAGTAGAGGATTGGGTTCCCTTTTCAATTCTGAGCCATCTTTTTGACAAGATAAGGGAAAAGTTGTATATTTTGGAGTATCGCCATCGCAATTTATACCCCAGTATAGTCAAGGCTGCCTATAGAAGCCTGGTTGAGACAGGTGGTTAGCACATTTATACAATAAAAATCTTATATATTTTTTGAAAGGTCCACAAATTCAAGATACATGACAGACACGTAGGCCTACCTGTCTGAGTGGACTTACTGGTTTAGGAGAGGCCAAATGAAATTTGCGACTCAGTAGAGCAAGAACATTTGCTGACCACCTGGAAATGTCTCATCTCTGCTACAGGCACACTGTAGGCTTTTCGTAGATTCCGGTATTGAAATATTTTTTAATTAAACTTGTTCATTATGTTTTCCTTATACAGCTTTCACAAAATAAACGTATAATGGTGAGCTCGTGTCTGTGCAATTCATATTTCACTACTTGAAGGCATTTAATTTTAAAAGGAGTCTACATTAAAATTTGAAAGGGGGGGGGGTTCGGTTTTGGGTTGTATTAGTTCAATGTTACCCCAATTTGTGATGAAAATCGAAGAGAAACTTGTTGATTCTTAAAAAGTTACTAATCATGAAAAACGCCTTTACAAGTCTACAGACGCAGATTTTGTTTCAGTGCGGAGTATAAATTTGAAACATTTCTCTATATGGTGTTTTTCTGATGAAATAACTTCGATACATTTTGGGAATTATATGCAATGTGAAATGTCTAGTTTTATTCATTGTGCCTTAGTGGATACTTATTTGCAAAGAAACGTGAAACATACAAAACCATCAGTCGTACATCTGGAAATTATGTGCATTCCAATTTGGAAAACATAATGGAAGATTATATTGGAGTGTACTTTTACATTCTTAATTTTTGTATCCTTAACCTAATCGTAACCAGTAACAGTTAATGGTAGCCTTTAATATCAATTATTGTGCTGTTGAAATCCATACTGGCCGACCACCTGACATCGACCGGAAGCTAATTGTTTCAAAACTCTTCCTCAGATTCCTTGCGTGGCTTTCTCATGCATAGCTTACACGAGAAGTTTCTGGTACCAGAGCTGTAAGATCCAAATTGCTGATAACAAAAACACAATGTTGAGGCGGTCCCATCCACTCCAGTCTCTGCAACCCATTTCCCTAATATCCACCCTAGTAAGAAGATTCGATCTTCATCCCGTGTTCACTTCTTGGCATTGCAAATCGTCTCGTTGTAAGAAATTTTCAAACAAGGCTCATTCTGATTTTCTTGTTTCCCAAACAACAGCTGAATATGTCGTCCAATTTAATTTTTAATTATGGTGTGACATCTGCAAATTGTGAAGCCATTCGATGTTTAATAGCCTTCGTTCCTCACTTTGTCTGTTCCGCATCCAGGCATTTTCTCGAGCACTGTGTTTTCTCAGAATATCTTTCCAGTTTAAAAAAATCGAAACAAATCAATGGCAGTATAACTCGTATATTACATTACTAAATCCTTATTCAGTTATTTATGGAATTTCTGTTCCGAGCTGTTAGATGTGGGTTAGTACACACACACACACACACACACGTGTGTGTGTGTGTGTGTGTAATCCATTCTGAAAGCCGATGGTAATATCTTCCAACTATCGAATGTTACTTATGTGGTTAGCAGCATGAACTGGCTGACATTAATATCTGTGTATTAAGAGTACCTAAAAACGTAATTATACAATTAGATGTTAATAAGTGTATCGGGAGAAATGTGGGACAAAACAAAGTGAGGGACACAGAGAGCATTTGAAAATAATCCCTGCCAGATTGCAGAAAGTCGTGGTCGTTAGGAGCCATTGGCGTATTTTGGGTGTGGGGGGGGGACAAGGGAAGCACATTTCCGCCCCCTCCCCGGCCAATAATTTTTCGACATACGAATAGTTTTTTTGGGTACTGAGTTGAAGAGGAACAAATTTAAAAAAATTGGGATTAGAGAGAGGGGGAAGGATGTATGTATATTAAGGACGGGTTCAAACCAAACTTCCCCCTATGTTTCAACTTGACTACATTGTAGAGTTTCTAATACCCGTGGTAGATTTTATTAACCAAGTTACGCCTATGTTATGAACTCAAAATGGGACAAAAATAAATATTTCTCAAGTGAAATGTGTGAGGTTAATGCTCAGAATTGCAACGGCAGACAAAGCTAAAAGTAGGACAGGCCTACTTGAGGCGTGGTAGAAAAAAACCCAGTAGTATCGAAGGAAAAGGCGTACGTTAGAAAGGGAGACCGTTTACATTTGCATCCAACAGAGAGACAAAGGTCGAGAAAGAAAGACACGGAAGACCAATCAAGAAAGCTTCGAATTCTTGTTAGCCGCTTTGATTTCGAAGTTCAAGTAAATGCACGTACTATAGAACAGCTAATTTTCTGTTTCACATGAAACACATTGCATTACTATTTTAATAAGCACAATCAGTTAATGCTGTTTATTTGAATTACTGTACATATTTTTATCTAGCATATTTGTGTGTTACTAATTGTTATTATTTTGAAGCTATTGCTTTTAACGTATTTTTATTTTAAGTTATTCCATTATAAGTTTAAGTTATTATTATTATTATCATCATCATCGTCGTCATCATCATCATCATCATCATCGAGTTTCTCACTTCTCAGCTTTGGCTGGGAAATATTCACCTATCCTGGGATGTAATAATCAACAGGATTAGGTTCGGTGGTCTTATTTGTAGTTTAAAAAGTTTCTTACAATTGAACATGTGACAAGAATTACAGATTTTGCAGCTGTATATATGTATTCGGGTGCAAGTTAAGTCTTGTTGGACTTGTGATAGTGACTTTGGAATTACTCCCGTAGATGATATTACTATCGGTATCACTTGTGCTGAATTTTTCTTCCACATAGCACATATTTCATTCGCCAGTTCAATTATTATTATTATTATTTTAATATGCACTACATGTAACCGATTTTATAATTTCTTGTAAGGATGACCTGATGATGGTCAAACGACCGAAACATGTCGCCAATAAGTTAAAATAAATAATAAAATATTTTTGGGTTTGACCGAAACTAATAATTTTATTATTGTCTCATTACTATTATTATTATTATCATTATCATTAAGGTCAGTATATCCATCTGACATTTGTTGGGTTACTTCTCCTCCATCCCTTGTTCTCTGAATGTGGCGATAAGAGCAGGTCTGATACAAGGGATGCCTTGCAAACTACTCGGTTGCCATGTGTGAATGACATCAGTACTATTTTCTTCTTGAGGAAGAGAAAGCACTATTGTCGAATTACTAAATCAGCATTAATTTGTAAGTACCAAACTAGCCACAGTTCCCTTCAGATTAATGACAGTCATTATTTCTATGGCCATTCCACCGTCAGCACCCACCTTTCTCGCTCTGCAGCATATCTACATTAGCAGCAACTAATGACTGTATAAAACTTGCAAATTGGTTTTAACGTGAAAGCAAATTGTCTTAGTCATAACATAACGAACTGCATGGAATAGAATCCCTATTTTGCAGTTACTGGTCACTGAACTATTGAAGGAATTCTCCGTCTTTAACGGAACCTGTAGATTACGTGTATTATTTTATTCCTGAAGGCCGCCACTGGACTTCGTCCTGAGTCAGCTGATTTCAGTCTACAACTAATACCCTGTCTATTTCTTATACATTCTAATAATATCATCACCTATACATCTATGTTTTTCAGATGGTAGGTCTATCTTCTCTTTAGGTTCGCTGGCAAAAGTTTTATAAGCTTATCATTTTGCGCCACTCGTGATATGCGACCCACTGGTTGCACCTTCTTTAATTTTAACACATTAATAAGAGTAACATTTTGTGACAAAGTGCAATACGGCTTCTCTCTTAGGTCTAACAGAACATTCTCTTCAGAATCCGGTTCTCGAAACTTCCAGTCTGTATTCTGCTTCAGGGTAAGGGAACAAGTTTTGGGTCCACACAACAGGCAAAATTGTAACTAATTCAAGGGACAGAATCATTCTGATGAAGCTAATATTCTCTCATCTGTTCAAATTCTCCTCCTTTGATGGAAATCTGCAGTTTATTAGCGAGTTTTCAAGTCTGCCTCTGGTTCATACCCTGAACTTGATAAATCCATTCCACATCCCCCCACCCTTTTTATGTAAGATCCATTTTTAGATTATCCTACAATTTATGCCCACAGCGGTAGCACAGTGGTTAAGGTACTGTGCTACAAATCGGAAGGTCGCTTGTGCGATCCCAGCTGGTGTCATTGGAATTTTTCATTGACATAAAATCCTCCCGATCGCACTATGGCCCTGGGGTCTACTCAGCCTCTAATAGAAATAAGTACCAGGAGCATTTCCTGGGGGTAAAGGCGGCCGGTGCGTAAGGCTGACAACCTTACCACAATCCTATGCCGTTGTCATGGAATCTGGGAACCTTAAATTCCTGGAACCCTCCGGGCGACTCCAGGCCTGTAACGGGACTGCTTTACCTTTTTACAATTTATGCCTAGATATTTCAGGCATTTGCTCCCTGCAGATTTTCCGACCAAAATTATATACGCACTGTTTTATCTTCTCCTGTCCTCCAGCTACACTTTTAGGTAAGAGCCAACAAGATCTGAATAAGTACAAAGTATAATAGGAAAGAGAATACAAGAATACAGTGAGTTTATTCTTATGCATCGTGCCTATGAATGTGTATGGAGGTATGAGGGCAAAGTTCCATTAATTCTCCAACGCGACAGCAAACGTAAATGCCACTACTGAGACTAACGGTGAGGTAAATATCAGTCACGAAAACACAACTATGGTAGTATGGATTTATGATGGTATTTAATAGCAAAAAATAAATACATGTTTCGGCCAATAGCGGCCATCTTCAGGTTATTACAATTTTGCTCAAAGAGTATCATATATATGCCTATATTGCGAGG
>Ga0123354_10011403_pt1 | contig 13732 bp, 6 predicted proteins | sample TergutLab28metaG_2_FD_97872 | JGI IMG/M metagenome (GOLD analysis project Ga0123354, IMG submission 97872) | Labiotermes labralis P4 segment gut microbial communities from Petit-Saut dam, French Guiana - Lab288 P4 | ecosystem: Host-associated > Arthropoda: Insects > Digestive system > Gut ... | reverse complement strand
GTAATATACCCGCGTTAATCTTGCTCCCAAAGATGCTGTGTAACACTTACACACAAATTAAAATAACAAAACAAAAAAATAGCAAATTAGTTATTATAAAATTTGCCCTTAGCGTAACAATACTATTTAGATAAAGTGGGTGTTGCATATAAAATGTGTGTTTTGGTTTTCTCTACAACTGTGTGTGAAACATTTCTCATTCTAAGAAGAAGTGAAAGGGATATTATGAATGTACGTATATCTTCACGTAAAATGCCCTTTATAATGTCAGATTTTAACGGAAGCTGATTTTTTTACTGGTTTTTTTTTTTTAATACTCGGATATCAGCGTAGAGAAGAAAACCAACTAGATGCTGCTGGATGGTTTATTGCACTTGTAATCTGCTCAACACCTTTCGGGCACTTATATGCCCATTATCAGGAGCTCGAGACTATACTTGTGTTATTGTCGCATGTGATGTGTAATGCATTGGTTGCTGGTGGTCGACGATCAGGTGCAGGGCAGCAGGCTATGCATCCGGGATGAGGGAAATTTCCCTCATATAAGTGTCCGAAACATGCTGAGAAGATTATAAGTGCAATAAACCATTCAGTAGCATCTAGTTGGTTTTCGTCTCTACGCTTATACACCGATGCACGGACAAACATACATCAAACTCAGATATCAAATTTCATGAAAATCTTTCCAGTGGGAGTCTAATTGTTCCATGCGGACCATTCGTCAGAGAGATACAGACACAGACGAATAGACATAATGAACCTAATTTTCGTATGGGAGTGTTCCTAAAAACGACAATTCGCAAGTTTCTAATCTCTTCCTCTTGCCCTTGCCGACCAACTGACCACCACTGCTGTACACATTTCTAACAACCCGCATGCCGTCAAGTGCTGATGTCATTTGCTTATGCACACCCCGCATTCCTTCATTATCTGTACAAATTCCTGTCCATAATTCATTATCTCAATGTCATTCTCCATAGAAGGACGTACAATTAATTCTCTGCTAGTTTACTGTCACCCCTTGCTATCGGACATCTTTCACCTCCACCAAACCCAAGCTATATGTTGACAGCCCGTCTAAATGAATGTGACATAAAAAGGCTCCTGACATGACAAGTTCCAAAAATAATGTTCTGTTTCCTTTGTGTAAGTTGCACCACAAACTTTCAAATCTGTTTTCCTGTGCTCAATTTCGTAACATACAATTTCGTTTTGTCCGGTATTTGTTACTTTTTTGAACGTAACCACCCAGGAGTACCGGTACTTTTCTCTACATACACTGTACCTTCCCAGCTATTCACCGTACCTGACGGACGCCTCCTCCATCCGTGAGGGTGCGATAAGGCGTGATGATGCGGGCCCACTTAACATGGGAGGTGTAGTGGGGTAAAAGTAGTGTCTGTACAATCAAAACTCTCTATTCAGTTTGGAATGAACATAATACACTTTTTGAAATCCGAGTACTCCTGTTACTGATTGATTGAATCTTGATGTTTTGCTGACCGTGCATCTCAGCATAATCTTAGTAATTAAACAACTTAATGCACAAAATCTTGTTTTATAGTAAGTTTATTATATGCTTCTACATGTCTCGAGTACTGTGTGCTCATCATCAGGAGGTCAAAATTGTGTTATATAGCATCTGGTTTCATCACACTCTGTAGGTGGCCGTCCGGTGCACAGGTTGAAAGAGGACTCTCCCTCTCTCAACCTGTGCACCGAACGGCCACATACAGGTGTGACGATACCAGATGCTGTATAATGGAATTTTGACCTTCTGATGATGAGCACATAGTGCTCGAAACATGTAGAGGCATATAATAAATTTATTATAAAACAAGATTTTGTGTATTAAGTTGGTTAATTGCTAAGATGATTGATTGAATGTGACTTCGCCGTGCAGATTGGTAGCTAAGTACTAACGTTTCTAGCGAAGGCAAAGGAAGCCATGAACTAAAATCACGAATTTTAACCCAACAACACAGACAATGTACTTATAACGTAACACTGAGGCGCCTTCGCCTAACCATTGTTGCCTTGGAAAAATCGAAAAGTATTACATATTTTGAGTACATGTCTGTAGCCTTACGTATCCACCATGTAATGGACATGTGTCGTATTATATTGCCATCTGTGGCCTGTCCAGTTCTACAATAATTCTCAACATTATCTCACAAACGGAACGATGCGCGCCAAGAGATTTCTTGAACATAAAATGTGTGTTTTGATTTCTCTACAACTTCTGTCCGAAACTTCTGTCATCCGAAGAAGAACTGGGCGAGATATCATAGAGACACAAAGGGTGTTCCTGTAAAGTACCCGTCGTTCTGTGCGTTTCGAAATTTTGAAAAAGAACCAAAGACTGATGGAGCAATTTCTCGGTAACTATGTCACCAAACCAGTGTCACATGCCGGAGTTATATTCCTTCACTTAAAGTATATTGAAGTAAGTTTAATAAAAACTCAATCTATCGAATTGTTTTTAATTTCGTAACGTGTTTAAGAAACAAAAAAGAATGATATTCAAGTTTTCTGCCGTATCGCCTCAAGTTTTCTGCCATATCGCCGTGCCGATTGGACATCATATGTGGTTACCGTGGTAAGGTTTATGTAGCTTCAGTGATAAGCAGAGAAGAGATTCTCATTGGATGTTAGGAAACGGAAGACACAAGCACCACGACCAGCCACATAAACTTAGAAACTTTCGTGCTGTTCGACAAAGCAAAACATCTAAGGATACTTGAATCTTCAGTAACACAGCCTTGAGAACGTGATACTTCGGAAGTACGAATATATTTACGGAAAGACTTTAAGAATCGATATTTCATTAAACCCGACTACTGATTTACGAATCGTAACTTTATTAGACTTCGTTCATCGCTTTATATGTTAAAATTAATAACGTAAACGCTAGACACACAAATTTCTGTATTATTTAAATTTTACTTCTTTTGACTTTATTAATTTTAACTTATCAGAGGACAGACTAAGTGCCAAGAGCTAATAATGTTACGTTGCCATGTGCTTATGATTATTGCTGTATAATTACTTGTTACAAAACCAATTAGGCCCCGAAACACACGTGTTTTCTAGGAAATTGGAACTTTTGAAAATTTGACTGACTGAGATGTTTTGTCTACATTCAGACGATGGAAAGAAGGAATAACTCAAAAGTTTGATGAGTGATGGTGAATATCTTAACAGGAATACTTTGTCACCGATGACAAGTTTATCGAAAAGCGTAAATTATGAGCAATAATACAGGCGAGTTTTATTATTTAAAATCAAATAGGATACAAGAAACTTTTTCTGTAATCCTAAATATTTAACAATTTTAATTCTTGATTCAATTTGGTGCTCTGAAATATAAGTGTAATCATGCACACGGCAACCTCCGAGCCAAAATTCGTGTTGATTATGAAAGTTGATTGATAACTGGATAATGTTCTTCACAGAACAACAAAACTTGACAAATTGCAGGGCTGGGCTTATAATAACTGTAATGAACCCTGCGAACGTTAACAAATGTAACGGAAAATTAATTTTAACCGGAGATGGTGGTCATCGCGCCCACACCAGCAGCAAATACCGTAAACTTATTAATCAGACAATTAAATGTAATTATGTGTTCTGCCTGTTGCATCGGAACTCGAACCCTTTCATTATCTGTACATATATCGACACCAGAGTCGTTATGCTGACGTGCATATAATTACGCTCACTAAAACAAATTTCCACTGCTCTCGCGATGAACTATATTAATTACCCCGAAAATTGTGTAGTTATTTTTCCTTTGTTATGCAAATAAACCTACAGATAGCACACATAATTATGTTGTTACGTACGTGCATATTGCTTGAAAACCTACAGTGATACTTTCAAATTATGCATCCGTAGGCTACAAATAGTTTGTTGCCAGTATAAACATTATTATTTGCCGTATTCACAATTTTTTTAATATTGAAATTTAAAATGGACATATTAGTCTGTTTCAAATGAAGCCAACTGTATACACACTAATTTTTGGTATATTTATTTCAACTTCTCTACATGTTTCGGGCAACTATGTGCCCATCATCAGGAGAACTTACTGTTTCTATGCGACACTGGTATTTTTCACTCTGTATGGGTGGCTGTCTGGTCTGCTGTTTGGGATGAGACGTATGTACATATATATAGTGATCAATATTCATATTTCGGCGACATATTTCGGTTCCAAGGAACCATCATCAGGCGAAATATGAAAACACATTCCTGGTACATTCACAGAGTGCACACACTGTGGGATCCCATACTGTTTATAATTATCAATAGCTACATTGAGTGACATACCTTTCATGTCTTCGGTATTTACTGACGTCAGGATTGGGATAAACATCTTCTATTTTAATGCCATTACTAATGTTATTAACGTGTCAATTGGGCTAGTAAGGAAATAAAAATATTTCAGTGGCACTCAACATATCACCAGAAGAAGGGAAGCAAACGTTTGCATATTAGATCAAGTTAAAATGTGAACTGTGTACAGGCAAATGCTCTTGTATAAACTTCAAATTTAATTCAGCATTACTTGTACTATTATTTAATTCACATAGTAACAAAAATATCTTTTCAGTGTAAGTTGAACAAAACTGTTATATCAGAAGAGGACAAAAAAATTACCAACTTAAAGGAATTTCAGTGTAGACTCCTTTTAAAATATTTTATGAATCCTTGTAAATAACCAATTTGACGTACAATTTTTCATATATGTTTAATTCTATTCTCTACATATTTCGGGCAGCCATGTGCCCATCATCAGGAGAATTATTGTATCAATGCGACACCTGGTTTATGTCACTCTCTGCAGATGACCGTCTGGTATGCAGGTTAAACTGATGATGGGCACATGGCTGCCCGAAACATGTAGAGAATAGAAATAAACAAACATGAAAAATTGTACGTCAAGTTGGTTATTTACAATATCAATCCAGGATGCACGGTCAACAAAACATAAAAAACATAAAATTGTATGAATCTATGCCGTTCGAGAAAGAAAAAATATAGTTATTTTAGGTCAGTGTCATCACAACTGTTATTGTATATCTAATTAATAACAACTGTGTTGGAATGACCTTGAATTGTGTGGGTTAACACGTGTGCTAAAGGAGAAACGGATGGCAGTCATCAAAGTAAAAGTACACTTGCCACGTAATGAAAAAATGGCTGTTGTTGGAGTATCCGCTGCTTCTGTTTTTGAAAGACAGCTAAGTTCATACATATCATACCATTTTGCTCAGAGAGAATCTTTACTGTATTTCTCCACTTCTTGCCAATCTGTTTATTTTCTCGACAAATTAATGATGAATAATCTGGAAATTAAGTGTGAATTCACTATTCGATGTATGAAATACAATAGCCCATATGTTTCGGCGACTGAAGCAGCCGGGTCCACATTTAGCGCTGAGGTTAAAGAAAGAGCAGAGCTAAACCTCTAATCCCCTCTAAGCAGTCGTAACCTCATCTAGGGTGAAACATCATTACCTCTGACCTATATTTAATATGTAAGAGGAGCTTTCACATAATCGCCTAAGAGCCTACTACCTAGTCATTTAATTCATTCTTCACGTACCAGCACGCCTCTCACTGGACGAATTTTCGTCAAATTCGATATTGAAAACGTCTGTGCATAGCTGTCGAAAAAAATTCAGGTTTAGTTCCAACCTCGAAGTGTAGTAAGTTCCGGTAGATCTCCTTACATCTTTGTCTCTTTCAAACTGCGGTGTATTACGCAACTCTGAGTAGCGGATGCAAGGCCTTTCTTCGTTTGCTTAAAATCGTGGCAGCCGTAGGGACCGTTCGGTGCAGACCTCGCTTTAAATACACCAGTTGCAGTACACTTTTATGCTGTACGGTCCCCATCAGTCCTTCAATAATTAACTCTCAATACCTGCAAATTTGTTTCCTTCCGTCCGCACCATGGCCCTAGAGTCGATTCAACTTCCAACACAGATGAGTACCAAATGAGTACCAGGTGTATCTCCTGGGGGGTAAAGGCTGGCAATGCGTAGGGCTGACCACCTTACCACCTGCATGTCCCGATTTTCTGGACGTTTTGCGAACATCAGATTTCTGAAGCCCTAGGGGGGGATCTACCAGGCCTGTAACTGGACAACATGACTCTTCACCTGCATTTGGTTCTGCTAGCTTTGTTCGGAGAGAAATTGTTACTTGTGAGTACTTGTGATTATGTCTGTACTTTCAAATGCACTCAAGATGTGTATCTGTAAGTTCCCGGAATCGTTTTTTTTTGCCAATGTCGCTGTTTCCTTGTAGCTTAAATAGAGGGACCACGTTCTAATTATTCCCCTCTGCCTCTGCAACTCTGGGAAACATTTTTCTCCCCGTCTTTCAGATTATCCTCCAGCGACATCATCATATTCTTCCAAACGGCTTCGATGTCCGGAAGTTGTATTTCCATCGAAGTGGACTTTCATTTTACATAAAGCGAAATATAATTTGTAGCCCATTTGGGTGAAATATGTTTGCTACAATACGAATAAAGGTTGTGTGACAATGCACTGCTTGACAAATAATATTTAGTGAGCTGCAAGCTGGGTATGATACAGGAACTAACATTTGAATGTGGATTAAAGCCCTTTTATCCCACTGGCTCATGTCACCTGGTCAAAGTTTAAACAACACAAACATAATTAGCTGTTTGGCCTTCTCTGAATAAACAGGATTACTCACGTTTATTCATTTTAATCGGATTTCCACCTTTCAGCAACTTTCACGTCAATTTTCAATTGTTAATTCCATCACACATATATTTAGAAAAAGTGATGACAATTTAATGGAAATACTGCAAGTTGCTGAAAATTTAAAATTCCTAAATACTTTCGGGAAATTATACAAGCGCAGCACTTATAAGACAAAAAAATACCAGTACATTACACCAAGCCTCATTACCCCTATTACCCCCTTTCCCCGTACCGTAATTTTTTACAGTACGTCACACACAAGAGCTAATGCGCTATACCATGGATTTATTAGGAAACACCCACACGGGTTACGAAGTTCATACCGATATATACTACTGTTACAGTAACAGGCAAATATTCCTGTAGAGTTTCTGATTACCTCATTACGTAAGTACTAATTTCTTTCCTAATTTGAGCGCCATTACTTCCTGCAAGATGTGTCTGCTCCATATGATCATTATGACATTATTTTCCTGTCAGCTTATGGATTTTAGCCCACACAGCCAAACATAAATCGATGTGGGACTAGCTTTGCATGTAATTGAACATGCCAGTAGTTAAATCAAATGAACCACACAGACACAGACACACACACACACACACACACACTCAAACACACAAAACACACATACACACAAAACACACACGCATACACACACAGCAACAACACACATACACATACACATACACGCATGGACATATACACACAACACACACATACACACACATCAACTACAACAAAACACACACACACATAAGCACACACATACAAACACAACACACCACACACATACACACATACATAAACACACACAACACATACACATACACATACACACATAACACACACACCACAACAAACACAACACACACACACATACACACACAACACACACACATACACATACACACACAACACACAGATACACATACACACACAACACACACACATACACACACAATACACACACCACACACACATACACATACACAACACACACACATAGACACATAACGCAACACACACAACACACACGCACACATACACACACATACACAAACGCACACACACACATACACACAACACACACACACAACACATAACACACACAACACACATATACACACAACAACACAACACACACACATACACACACAACACACAAACAAACAACAAAACAACACACACACATACACACACACAACACACACATACACATACATATACACACACAACACACACACAAACACACAACACACACACGTATTCACACAACACACACACATACACTTACACACACAACACACACCCATACACATACACACACAACACACACATACACATACACACAACACACACAAACATACAACACACACACACACACACACACACACACACCTACATACACGCACACAGATATTCACACACCCAACACACCAGGCGTTAACCGCGAATTAGTTAAGAGCTGCACTGTTCTAGGTTATTGCGAGGCGATTAGTGGTAATTCTTTACCGACGTTTCGGGGCAACCTATCGGTCCCATCTTCAAGGTAAAAAATCCAAAAAAACAAACCAGTCTACTTTATATATTTATTTCCTTAACGCCGTTGGTTTTAGCCCCTTTCCGTTCTTTTTTTTGTGGTGCCACAATCAAACTGTGTCTAGACCGCATCTTTATTGAGGTTCTTAGATCACACACAATTAGACAAATACACCTGGTATAATCCCTCTGAACGAATGATCAGCTGTTCGAAGAAGCTCCTACCTTCACCACACGCAACAAACACAAGCCTCGAGCGGGATTCGAACCCGCGGTTTTGAAGTTGGTTGAGACGCTGAGCTACAGGTCAGAAGTTCGCAGTTTGGACTCCCCATAATGTCATTGTAGTGTTTTATTAACACAATCCATCCGGCCGTTCTATGGGCGTTGGGTGGACTCAGTCTCCAGCACGAATGAGTACCTGAGATATTTCAAGGGGGTAAAGGCGGCCTTCATGTGACGATTGTCAAGAAATTTTGGGAGCCTTACTCTCTCGGAAACCTCAGGGCCTGTTCAGATCTGTACTGGGGTTGTTTTATCGTACGTACTTTGTTAATTATTAAAGAATTTAACTTACAAATACATTTCTGAAATTTTTAAAATATTAAAATATTCACCTCGAAACAGGTTACGCCTCGACACAGGTTTATCTTGGTTTCCTTGTGTCTAAAAGAAAATGCTGAGATGGTTCCCAACATTCCAAGTTGCCACTACATGCTTCTCATTTAGCCCTCCCGACTTAAATTCAGTAGTAACCGATTTCATGTTTTGTATACATGTAAAATAACCACTGCCACTGGGTAATAACCCAATTGCAGTAAATAAATAATAATATTATTATTATTATTATTTATGTTTATTTAAGAATGTATTACAAATTATAAACGTGTGGGATTCAGAAAATATGTATTCTGCTTTCATTTGTAGCCTCTGTGTAGTGTTATTTTGATATTATATAATGAATTGCATTATCAGGAATCGTTAAATACGGCTGTGTTTTGGAACTGATGAATGACCTTTAAGAATGCAACTTTACGGTTAGCCTACAAATCAAACTAGCTGCGAAAATTGTGTCACCGTAATTAAAATGACTGTATTTCGCTTTATTTGTAGTTTCAGTAAGGGACATTTCGTCCACAATTGAATTAAAAGCCTCTGTTTTCCATCGCCAGTACCAATGTAGATTCACGGTTTGATGAAACTGTGAAACTGTATACATTATATTATGTAAGTCGCACGTATTCTCTCAGTTTCATAGTATGTTTATAATTATATGTACTTGGGCACACTACGTGTGGCACTCATATTAGCAGAACAGATGTATCTTCCTTCAGTCGTAAGAAAACCTACTGTCATAATATCCAAATTCTGCACTAGAACCCTCTTCAGAATCATTAAACGATAATATATTAATTTATAACAAAATCTTTTGGTTCTTTTTCGAGTTATGTTTATTTTTGTTTTCAATTGTAATAAACGCTGTAGTAGTTAAATTATTGACGAATAAATTTTAAGAAAAATTTGCGAATAAGATTACGCCCTGAACTAAATATGCAACCCGCCATATTTCCATTTCCTTGCAACAGCAATGGATATCCCATACGCCAGCCCAAGTGTGAAATAAATTTCGTGGATTCACGACAGTTTTACTTGTAGAATTTGAACATGTCATTGTGACAGTAATATATTCTATTAATAAACTTACACAACTCACTATTCTCTGATTATTTAATATAAATACAAAATATTTCGGCCCGTAAGTCCATCATCAGGTATTAAGAGTTACAAAATACTTTGAGGAAAATATGCTAAAACAGGAAGGTAAAAAATATAGATCTCGTTCTTTAAATAAAATAAATTTAATAAAGAACGCCGTGTTTATGATATGATACACGTTGTAACGTATTCAGTTTTCGGTGAAGTATTTAAAATATTATATAAAAAATTGTAGTCAATACGTCAACTTCAGTGCTTTGCGAATTGTGTTTTACTTTTTGACAAAGTATAAAAGTAAAATAGGGGTCAAAGTGTGGTATTCAGAACCTCGTTTAATCTAATAATTTTTCTTTAATTGAACATAATGATTCAATAGATGGACTCAATTGAACAGTAAACGGCGCCTCAACACGCACCAGACAGTTGGTTGCGGTATTCCAAGTTCTCTGCTTGCTCTACGGGTTGACTTGCGTGGGCTACGCTCAAAACCCTCTTTAATTCGTCTCACGTTCTCCTCTGATACACGTAAAAAATCTTTTGCTGCATAGTGGCAATTTTGCTCTCAACTGACGCTGCTGCACGCCTGTGCGCTAGGCGAGAGCTCTGGTGGTGGCGGTTGAAAAAATAGGACTTCTTCTTTCAAATGTTATGTAGATCATTCAATACAATATACACTTCGGGAAATGTAGACTTACGAAATTGAGTCCATCTTTTTTAATCACCCTGTGTATGTGGATAATTAAAATATCTGAAAAACTTCTATTTTTATGTTATAATTATCTGATCCGTTAGCAGCCCTACGTTTTACCGTAACGCTGCTTATGTAATGTACCTAAATTACAACGCGCACACTCAGCCACCCACCCAACTATTTTTCCCGATTCTGTGACAAGAAAATATTTTCAGCTGAGAAGAAAGAGATTTGGGCAATTCCGTTATTTCGTCCTATTCACTATAGGTACAAGGTTGCACACACACACACACACACTCGAATGTAGTCACCAGATATCTGTGTGTGTGTGTCTCCACCCCCAAGCTGTTTCCCCCAGATGGCGCACTGCAGAGAAAATTGTAAATACAAATATCGTGTGCTTGGAGAGACAACCTGCCGAAGTTATTGATTTTTCGCTTTCGACGTTTGGGCACAGCATTTCTGAAAGACCACCAAAAAAACTGAAGGTTCTACTTCACGCCTGAATGCACATTTAGTGACACTCATGCGTTTAGATAACTCTCTGTTTTTTTTGTAGTACTGCTGCTATTATTGAAGGCTCGCTTGAGCCAAGTAATTGTTTCTGTCTATGGCAACCCCGAACTCGCGCGCGGTAGTACAACTGGATTAATTTCAAAAAGTTTCCAGCTTCAGTTGCAAGTAACGTTAGCGAGCCTAGGCCGATGCCACAAGTCGGTAGACTGCGTGAAGTCGTGTGCGCGTAGATCAGTGATTCTGGAGTCAGAGCGGTGGAAGTGTCAGTATTGGTCTGCCTACGTAGCTGCTGCAGTCACGTGACGGGTAGGAGGGGCGTAGGTTTTGTGAGACTCGCGCTGAAGGTTGCCATGCAAACTGACGGTGATTTTATAGATGCAATCGTAATATAACAAGCTTCCGTCCTCCACCATCTGTAAAATGTATTCAGATTCACTGAACAATAGCCTACAGAGTGTCGTTTACGCGTGTATGGAAACTTTGACCGACTGTGATCGAAAAAGTCAGACCACAGATAGCTTTGTTCTGTTGCATATTCTGTCTACACAACCCCCTTGTTTAACCTTTCAAAATATTGCCACTCTATAAAATAGGTTTAATATTACCTGATAACGTATATTTGAGATGGGAGGACATGTAGCACGTGTGGGAGTATATACGGGGTTTTGGTGGGGAAACCTGAGGGAAAGAGACCACTTGGAAGACCCAGGCGTAGATGGGAGGATCATATTTCGATGTGTCTACAGGAAGTGGGATGTGGGGGTATGGAGTGGATCAAGCTGGCTCATGATAGACACAGGTGGCGGGCACTTATGAATGCAGTGATGAACCTTCGGGTTCCATGAAATGTGGGGAATTTTTTGACTAGCTGTAAACCGGTTAGCTTCTTAAGAAGGGCTCTGTTACTTGGAGTAAGTAACTAAATATGTAAGTAATGTATATATACATGTCTGCATTTTTTGTGCTGCCCTTGTATTTTCCGGCTGACAATGATCATACTTAAGTTAAACATTGTTGCTGTGATTTGTGGAGCTTTCTCAGCAAGGATTTAGAAAAAATTATTGCGTATTTCTCTCAGAATGCATTCTTTGTCACTGTTCCTGTCTTAAGTGTTCATTTGCCTACATGTGACAAATCCTGTACTGAAAAATGTGTGACAATTTTACTGCGGAGTGCAACTGAAACGTGTCTGAAATTTAAAATCCTTGCTAACAAAGGACAGTGATAATGAATGCTCTCCGCCAAGACCTAGATGTAGATGAGTTTATGCCCTTTTCTCTTAAATAGCCAGAAATATTTAAGCGTCTGTCGGAACGATATTTTGAATAAACACCAAAGATGTAAGGAAGCATGGGTTTTACTGCCGTATATATATATATCATTCAGGAAATATTGCAATTTTACAGATTACTAAAATAAAAGACATTAATTCGTACCAACAGTCCCACAATTCGGCTTTCCCTTTCAGTTTAGTTATGGACGGTATTTCTTCAGTTTAACCTGCTAGCTTTTAAATCCGCATTTCTAAAACTCTTGTGTTTGCATCACGTAATTAATTAACAGCTTTTTACTTATTACGAAAGCGCTTTTGGCTTCTCATATTAGGGATAATTGCTAAAAGTCATTACGTAAAAGTATTTACAGTTTGTAGATCTTATGTTTACAGTAACACAATTACCAATTTAGGTAACAGCGTTTTGTTCAACGACATGGAGTTCATGAGATGTACTTACAGCCAGGTTTACCGTAGTGGCGATGTGTGCTATTGTTTCATGAGCGAGTTTTTGATGTCAAACGCATGGCGTCACTTCAAACTAGCATGACACGCTTTCAGTACCAACAGAAAGTAAACACACACAAATTAAACATTTTTATGACACCATGCAGCCATGTTTGATCAGTGACAGCTACAAGATGTAACGTGACATGTCAGCTCATCCAGCTTAACTTTTCGAAGTCCAAATACCCTCTAAATTACGCTTGAAAGTCGATTCCTACAGCACGGCAAAATCATTGTTGTCATTCTAAAGACCATATTGTTAATGCTTTAGGATATCACAGCTTTTGTTCTGAGAAACTTGCGAATATATAAATATAATTTATAGCAAAATGTAGAGCTTGCAGTAACATAAGCATGTGATATATCAGAAGCCACAAAGGTTTGAAATGTGTAAATATTTTGATACTTATTTAAAATTACCAATGTTTTTTGCAGTAAAACAGGCTACCACATATATAATATATACTAAAGCATTATTATTATTATTAGATACAGCAATGTACTGACATGTTTCAATCCTGCTTCATGTTTCATCCTTTTTAGGCCATCTTTAGCATGTATTCAGCGAAGAAAACTACAATACATTTAGTCATCATCATCATCATGTTCATGAAACGTTAGGCGTGTTTCCTGTTCCTTGATCCTCAAGATGAAGTTGGTCCCTCCATCTCTTCCTCGGTCGTCCTATGTTCCTTCGTCCTTTTGGTTTATATTGTAGTGTTTGTTTTGGTAGTCTGTTTGTGTCC
>Ga0123354_10011401_pt1 | contig 13733 bp, 9 predicted proteins | sample TergutLab28metaG_2_FD_97872 | JGI IMG/M metagenome (GOLD analysis project Ga0123354, IMG submission 97872) | Labiotermes labralis P4 segment gut microbial communities from Petit-Saut dam, French Guiana - Lab288 P4 | ecosystem: Host-associated > Arthropoda: Insects > Digestive system > Gut ... | reverse complement strand
TGCGCGGTACGGACTGGGTCTTTATATATAATTCAGGTTATGTGTTTTGTGTGGATCTGAGAACAAACAGCGATTATTTCCCTATACAGCATTAACTGGCTGGTTTGTATAACCGAGACGGAGGGTGTTTACTGTGCGGTACGGACTGGATGCATGTAATGTAATAATGTATAAATAACGCAGTCCAACGCATCTGTTTTATTCCACAAACAATAAATTTTGCTTTTATAAAATAGCTACATTTTTGGACCTGATCGGGTCTTCACCAATGCTTTGAAACGCCTAAAGTAAGCTGGTCATATCATTACCAAATGTGTCGGTCTGTGGGTAGAAAGCTCTTACTTATTGACATGGGCATAACAGTTATGGCAATTCTATTAAAATTAGTGTCACTGTGGCTTGAACAATGTTAACAATGTTATTGTTATAGCTGTGGTTATCATGTGATGCAGCTTGGTGCTGCTGACGACCGTACAGGTATGCTGCATTTGGCGTCTAACCCCGTTTTACCGCCGACATGTATTGAAGAATAAGCTGCTGTGTACATTCGATTAACCTTCAGTTCAGAGGAACAGATACCTCGGGATCCACAGAACAGTAATTGTACCGAGTCACGACTTGATTCTTTTTGTGTATTTTAGAAGCCTGATGAAGACCCGATCGGGTCGAAACATGTAATAATTTTACGAACGCAAACTTTGCTGTGTTGACACTAAAAATAGGTGTTTTGGCCTGCGTCGTACTTAAGTTTTTACTTGAGGCATCGCAGCGGGATGCCTGAAGTGAGATTGATTTTGTGTTCAGACGGTCGCAGGAAATGTAATTTCGCTTTTCAAGAAATTCTCTTCAAAGCATCAACGATATTTTTCGACAACTAACAGGCGCAAGCTGATAGTCACGTAGCTCCTCAAGAAACTCACCTACTTATGTAGCTGTACAATTTCTTGCCATGTTTACGAGGGCCTTTCTCGAGCCATTTGAATCCACTCCTCTGCCCTACTTCTTGAAGATTCATCTTAATGTTATCCTTCACCTACGTTTAGTCTTCTCTTCAGAATTTTCGACTGAAATTCTGCATTCCTCGTATTTCTGACGCGCTCTGTGTTTTCTGCCTATCGAATCACAAGAGTCCGTTAATGGGTTTAGCAATATCTTGAAGATCCTCATTATGTAATGGTAAAGGTAAAGGTAAAGTTGTCACTGTGCGTGACGTGAAGGCATATGGTGGGACTAGACGTGTGGCTGCACTCATTCTTAATCTCAACACTAGATGGAATGAATGGTCAGCTTCATGCCCAGGCCGCTTTGACTCCGGAAGAAGGAGCCCCCAGTAAGTATGCACAGAATAGGAGACTGTGGGTCCCACACCTGTGCGGACACTTTGGAGAAGTTACAAAACCTTGTATATGCCAGGAATCGAACTGCGATTCCTCGGTTCCTGTACCCGTAACCTCAGCTGTACCCGCTCTCTCTCTCTCTCTCTCTTCGTCATGACATATTCAAGTTCAGGTCTTGGCCCCTTGTGTTTTCACAAAGACATTTGGCCCCACAAGCCACCCCCTGTCCCACGGTTCGTAACTCAACGTCATTTCTGACGGGTCTGGGTGTCGTCTGTGCGCCAGACTGCGTGCTCTGCATGTCCGATGTCCGACTGCACCGGCTTGCCCATTAGTGACTTCTAAAGTAACTTCCAGTGCTGCAACTAACTTCCCTTTTATTATCAGTGAAACACGAAGCCTGCAGATTATCATGCAGCGCTCATTTGTGCAGTAATACGACATGTGTTTGGTTCAGCTTGCGAACTGCTGAAGGCGTGTGTCAGGTTACGATATGGTAACGAACAAAACAGAACAAGTCTTAAGATTCGAGCAGCCACGACCTCGTTCTGACGCACTTCCGTACTGCATGCCGCCCAGTCCTTCCTTCTTCAGGAGCTGACATACAAAATCCTCGGATAGTCAAGAAATTCCCCGCAGTTTCTACAACCCGAAGATTCTTCAGTGTGTTTCCATCAGCTTTCCTCTTGCCCCTTTCCAAAGCCAGATGCGTCCAATTCCTTCCCTTCTGTTTCTTTACGAGCCTGTTTAACGTTACCGTCCCATCTAATTCAGGGTCTTCTAGGTGGTCTCTTTCCTTCCAATTTCACTACAAAAATCCCCGAATCATTTGCTTCGCTCAAATATTTTTCTCAATGTATTCTTCCCATAGCTCAGTTAGTTCAGTGACTAGTCTGTGGAAGGTGCGGGCTCGATTCCGGTCAAGGACAAATTATTTTTCTCTTTTCCAAAACGTTCAGACCGGCTTTGCTGCCCACCAAGTCTCGTGGTGTTTCTCTGGAGATAAGACGGCCGGGTCGTGAAAGTAATCACGCATCTTCACCCAGTAGGAGATTAAGAAAGAGTGCAGCTGCAGTAGAATGTGGTCTCGCTGTATGGCACACACAGAGAGACACACACACAGACACGCACACACGCGCGCACGCACACACACACGCACACTGCAGCAAATGTAACTGTGCGTTCTTCTCCATTCCCTCTCGCCCCTCACTGTACCCTGAAACCCAATTTAACCCGCCACTACCCCACCCACATGTATCCCCACTTCACGCAAACCATTAGCATAAGGATTCGCCAGGCAATATTTTCCTTACAGCAGTAACGTAAGTACTGCGCATAGCGAATTTAATTGGCCCAATGTGATATATGCTAGTAGCGTCTAGTTTGTAATCCATAGGTAGAAGTGTTCTTGACATTGTGCGTTTTAAGCCCTGTACAAGGGCTGCCTGTCTGTCTGTCTGCCTGTGCAGCAGATTCCGGTTGGTTCTGTGGGCAGTGCAACAGCTGTGGAGCAGCGCGTGCTTGTTGTCAGTTGTTCTGAACATGTGGAGATTGTTTGGGATGTTCATTGTGCTGTGTAGTTACTGTCTAATGATGATTGGCGTTGTGGAGATCCCTCGTTATGTTTTGTGAAATTCTGGATGTTCCATTGCGAACTGCAGGTACCGGCATCATGTAGAAGCCAGCAGGATGTTTGTGTCAAACTTGCTGTCTTCCTTCTGCTAAACTTCCGTCTTTGCTTCCTTCCTTCCTTCCTTCCTTCCTTTAATTTTATTCAGTTTTTTATAGCTTGCTGTGCGGCCTGCATGATAGGCAGGAGCAATTCTGGCGCTTCGCGCCGCTATAAAAATCTCTAGCTTCAGGAAGTATCTGGCGAGCGACACGCTCAAACTTTTATCATTGCCTCACAAAGTTTCCTGCTGTTCGACAGCTTTAATCAACTCTGTAATTAACTGACGACAACATTAGGCGTTCAGGAACTTAAGAAGTTAACTTCCCTCTTCAGAGACATTAGTGGCTTTTTAAAGAACGTGAGATGTCATTAATCATCGGCTGCTGTGTGAACCGGATGGAGCGCACAAGTAAAACTCAGTGCTTCGGTCTGCATGAATGGAGGGAACTGATAGACTTGCCATGTCCGTCCATCTCAACAGTTAAAAGTCGTTCAAGTCTATATATATATATATATATATAATTCACTTACGTGTTACAAACGGAACTTTTGCAAGAATGCGCCTGTTAGCATCGCCATGGGTATTGGACTGTTCGCTTCTTGGCATCAAAAGTCGTAATGGATTTTCATGAAATTTTATATTAGAATATTCGCTAAAATTTATCAACAAACTAGAATTTCATATCACAATGGTTTGCGCCGTGACGTGCATAAAGAATTTTAAAATTCCTTTTATCCCAAATATCGTACGGTTCGATAATTGCAATTTCATGACCTGCCGCCGTAACATAAGTGCCTCTTTCGCACAGCCGATTTTCACGAAGCTCGCAGACGCTTCACAGCATTATGTGCAGATGCCTTATACCGAATTTCACCCGAATCGTTCAAGAAACGTGGGAAAATGCGGGAACAAGTTTGTGCGGCCCGCACAGCAAAGCACAGCACAACACAGCTCGCTCTCAACCGCGTTTCGCGATATTTAAGCTTCTTAAATAGCATTATCAAGGGACTGATATACCGATTTTAGTGACAGTCTGGCAGAAGGCTTTGTAGCTGGTAATTGGCCACAGACAGACAGACAGACACTGCTGTGGTGTCCATATAACGCCTTATCAACTGCAGTTACTTGCGCTGCGTCTTTCCTCTCGAGCGTGAGGACTGACAAATGTTTTGAACCTGTGTAACAGCGCTGCGAGATAATCAGAACGTCACCTCAGAACATTTACATTACGTCTAGTGCGACCCTCCTAGTAGCCCGTACCGCCCTTTGTTTGATCAGAGAATTGTATCAACCGATAACCAATCAAATCTCCCTTTGCTCTCTGTTCCAGTGCAGTGGCAGCACGCGTTGTTTCTCAACGTCCGCGCCCCGACGCTCCAATGAATCCCAGTGTCCGATTCTACACCAACACGGTGCCAGGCCAGGTGGCACCACTAAGAAGAGCAGCATAGCGACGTTCATCCGTAGGAAGCCGAGCGCCAGGAACCACAGCAGCCCGTCGGCGGCGCCCTGCGTGACGCTGTCACACAACAGGAAGCTGAGGTTTGCTCTGGCCAAGGAACGCAAGGCGTCCACCACTCTCGGCATCATCATGAGCGCCTTCACGATATGCTGGTTGCCGTTTTTCGTTCTGGCCCTAGTCAGGCCCTTTCTGAAGAACGATCCTTCGCCCATACCTGCACCCCTGTCAAGCCTCTTCCTCTGGCTGGGCTATGCCAACTCCCTTCTCAATCCCATCATCTACGCCACCCTGAACCGGGACTTCCGGAAACCTTTCCAACAGATCCTGTTCTTCCGGTGTGGGTCTCTGAACCACATGATGCGAGAGGAGTTCTATCAGTCTCAGTACGGAGATCCAGAGCATCATTACTGCGTCATTAACAGCAGTCAGCAGTACCAGACGGCGCGAGAGGAAGATGTCGAAGATACGGCGCCCGGCGTCGAACCCGAGCGTACCACCGCCGATGAGTCCTTCCTGTGATACTTTCCAAGAACCTTCTAATTTCCGCTTTCATCGCGTCTGTTTGTACCTGAAACTAACACGACTGTCATTGAAAACCCCTTGTCATTATTTTATTTGACAACTATAATTTGCCAATTTCCGCCGTTACCGCGCCTCACGTGTGGGCGGTTGGCTGAGTGGGCTACGTTAATATGATAAACGAGCCAACAGGAAGTGGCGGCAGGTAGTCAGATAAAATGATGACCCTGTACAATGTTGCACCAGGGAAATCTCATTAAATGTTATTCATTGTTTGTTGGCTTCCATTGAGACCGATCGACAGACCGACCGAGGTATTGTGGGTGCTGTAGAGTTATGACGTCACATATTGCCTCCACTTGCCTTTTAAATCAGTAATGTGTTTTTGCCTAAGGAATTCTATACGCGATTTCCTGCGTGGTTAATTGACTGTTCGTCAGGAAGAAAGGGCACCAAAGCAAGACCTTGAAATAAATTAACGAAATTCAATATAGCAGAAGACAACGAGTACAAGAAACCCCTCAAATTCAACTTCGTGCCTGACGGCCTATGTAAATGTGTGACGTCATGGCTTTTGTACTTCCTGGGTGAGCAGCAGAATCGGCAAACACTGCCCTTGCGTACAGCTGTATAGCTATATAGCTGCTAATGTTGTGTAGCTGGCAGAACGAAACATTCCACTTGTTAGAAAACACTCCGAGGCATTTCTTTGTAAAAGACGTCGGTGCTCTGTCGAGCATGGTAATACCGCTGTCGCGGATTCCGAAGCCGCACGTGACGCCGTGACGTCCGGCACGTTACAGCGGTGGCTGGCCGCTGGACGTGACCATCTTGTATGACGTCACTCCCACTCTCCTGTACTTAATTTCTTGCGGACTGCAGTAACCGCCCCCACCAAATTCATTCTACATCACAAAATTCCGGACAGGTCACTGCTGACCAATCGCGTACATTAGCGTAGTTGATATGCTGTTGGTCACTCAGCTGGTCTAGAAATTCCCCTGCCTCTCACTGAACTCGCAACACCATTACCGCTGTCACAAAAGCCTGTCGTAGCTGTAGGGACATTATTTTATCTGACAACTGTCGTTAGTCACTTCCCGCCGGCTGGCTTAATTTGTACAACTTGGGCATGCAGTGAACAGCGTGTTGTTTAGATGTGAGGAGCCCTTTTGGTAAATATGGTGACCAACTGCAGTGCATTAGCAGTGGCGGACCGCGGTACTGCACTTGGCACGAGGAGTTGTCAGGTAAAATAACCAGATGAAGTGACCAGAATTCGGAACGGAGTGTAGTCTGATGACAGTGTCACTGCAGCTACTGGTGCAGCGTCCAGCAGCCTCAGGTCTAATTGTGGGGGGAGTCTGGCTGCTGTAAGTCCCTTCTTTTGTAGGAAAATTTTCTCAGGTATCTCTTCCGAGTGTTCGTCTTTCCTCAGGCACAAAGCGTCTTCTGTGGGCCTAGTGAGAGGCCTGTGACAGTGGCGTATAGCGGGTTTTCTGTAGAACATTGAGTGCGCGAGGCGAGGTGTTGTGTGACTGGTAGAGTGACAGACACGGCGTCACTTGTTTGTGTGTAGTGGACTTTTGTATTGCAATGTGTCAATGACTAATGACGTCTGATGACGGTCTGGGTGATTCCGTTAATTGCATCTGCCACGTATGTGTACAGAAAGTGAAGTGGTAAACGTGAGAATTACAAAACGACTAACTTAGCTTCCTAAAGCTTTAAAATCTTAATTCAGCCTGAATTGTATATACAATCTCAATTCGTACCGCGCAGTAAACACACTCCATCTTGGTTATACAAACTAGTCAGTTAATGCTGTATAGGGAAATAATCGCTGTTTGTTCTGAGATCCACACAAAACACATAAATACACCGTGTGGGCAGAACTTAGACTTGCTGAATTTTAAACTGATGGTACATATAGTGACCACTGGGACTTATGGGATGAATTCTATGGTCTACGTATAGAGTATTTTAACAAATTTTCAAATCTACAAAGGGTTAATTATTTGGCTATCGCCAACAGAAAGTACAACGTGTCTTGTGAGGGTTTAACGACATTTCGATAGGCCATACTGTCAGTTCCTTATATCTGAACACTAATTGTGACTCACTGTTCCAATTCCCAATTCAAATTCGTCGATTTCTGTTGAAGATTCGGTGTCAAGAATGCTCTCAGTCGACTGTGAGGACATTCTGTGCAGTCACATTAGCACGAAGGCACATGCTCTGACAGCAGCACACCACAAGCCTGCACATTAGTGTTAGTGCAAAGCATGTAACACAGTTGAACCTCGCTCTACAACACCAGACAGCCAGGTGCAGCCCCTGCACGGCGTTACGTCCCTCCGTAGGACAAATTGTGAGAGAACTGTAGCATTTGGATCAGGAATATTTTGTGGTAATTAAAATATGCCAAAAAAAAAAAATAGGACCGTACGTAGGATTTAACGTTTGCGGAATTTACATACCTAAGTAGATATTTGCATGAAGCAGGGTTCTTCTTCAGAGGCTGCAGCACGAGTTGCTCAGCTAACCGGCATTTTACTGCTCTATACGTAACAGTCCGCCACTTGTCCCTTTCTGAGCTACATTACTGCAGTACACAGCAAACCTCCATATCTGTTTAAGACTCATTTAAATATTATTCTCCTCTCATCTACGCTGATGTCTTACAAGCGATCTCATTCCTTCAGATTTTCCGACCAAAACGGTGTATACATTTCTGTTCAGTCACATTCATGCAACATGCCCCGCCCACCTCATACCTCTCCATTTCATCACCCTATCAGTAATATTTCGTGCGGATACAAACCTTGTAGTTCCTCATTATGCAGGAGATAACGGTGGTAAGTTTGTTACGAAGTGCAAAGTTACGGGTTGCCTAAATATTTTAAGACTCTTGTTGACCTAACACAAGATAATATTTAAAAATTCATTTCTTTCCCACATAAAACAGATCGTTTATTAATACTTCACATGAAATCTACTCGAGACTGATAGTTTACTGTTATTTAGTGCCTTCATGAAGTGCTGCTGTCACGCTCTGAACACAGTAGTTATTACGCATTGCCGTCAGATACTGTTCGTGTCACCCCTTGAACACCGTAGTTATTACACTGTGATATCAGGAAATGCTCATGTCACCTTCTGAACACAGTAGTTGTTGCACAGTGCCTTCAGAAACTGTTCGTGTTACCCTTTGAACACCGTAGTTTTTACACAGTGCCTTCAGGATTTGATCGTGTTACCCTATGAACACAGTAGTTATTACACAGTGCCACCATGAATTGATCGTACTACCCTATGAACAGAGTAGTTATTACACAGTTCCGCCATGAGTTGATCGTGCTTCCTTCTGAATACAGTAGTTCTTAAAGTGCCATCAGGAACTGATCGTGTTAACCTATGAGCACAGTAGTTATTACACAGTGCCATCAGGAACTGTTCGTATTACCCTCTGAACACAGTAGTTATTACACAGTGCCATCAGGAACTGTTGTGTTACCCTCTCTAACACAGTAATTACTACACAGTGCCATTAGGAACTTTTGTGTTACTCTCTGAACACAGTAGTTATTACACAGTGCCATCAGGAACTGTTCGTGTTACCCTCTGAACACAGTAGTTACTACACAGTGCCATCAGGAACTATTGGTATTCCCCTCTCTAACACAATACTTTTTATACAGTGCCATTAGGAACTTTTGTGTTACATTCTGAACACAGCAGTTACTACACAGTGCCATCAGGAACTGTTGGTGTTACCTTTCTGAACACAGTAGTTACTACACAGTGTCATCAGGAACTGTTGGTGTTCCCCTCTCTAACGCAGTAGTTACTACACAGGGTCATCAGGAACTGTTGTGTTACCCTCTCCAACACAGTAGTTACTATACAGTGCCATTAGGAACTTCTGTGTTACACTCTGAACACAGTAATTATTACACAGTGCCATCAGGAACTGTTGGTGTTCCCCTCTCTAACACAGTAGTTATTACACAGTGCCATCAGGAACTGTTGTGTTACCCTCTCCAACACAGTAGTTATTACACAGTGCCATTATGAACTTTTGTGTTACACTCTGAACACAGTAGTTATTACACAGTGCCATCAGGAACTGTTGGTGTTACCCTCTGTAACACAGTAGTTATTACACAGTGCCATTAGGAACTTTTGTGTTACACTCTGAACACAGTAGTTATTACACAATGCCATAAGGAACTGTTGTGTTACCCTCTCAACACAATAGTTACTACACAGTGCCATCAGTAACTGTTGTGTTACCCTCTGAACACAGTAGTTACTACATAGTGCCATTAGGAACTGTTGTGTTACCCTCTGAACACAGTAATTACTACACAGTGCCATCAGGAACTGTTGTGTTACCCTCTGAACACAGTAGTTACTGCATAGTGCCATCAGTAACTGTTGTGTTACCCTCTGTACACAGTAGTTACTCTCTCTCCTGTATATATATATATATATATATACATACATACATTTATAATCTTTATTTGTGTGCGTTCGTTTTGTAAATCGCAGACTGGCAACGAAATGAAACTGTTTGAAGAACAATAAAATGTATTTATAAAATTCTTTCCTTGAACATGGCCCGGAATTTAATTTGTCCAGTAGGAGTGGGCCCGATATGAAGTTCTTTAACCACAGTGACTCTTAAGTGTAACTAACGTACTAAATCCGTGGAACAGTCTATACCGACCGACCAGCCGGCAGGCACTTAACTAGTTCAGTATTACTCTTCATTTTATGAATCTCTGTCACCCATTACCGGTGTGATAAACCTGCCACTGGACTCTATCTTCAGCCTGATTAATCCAGTGCGCATCTTCACACACAATTTCTTTTAGGTCCGTTGGAACATTATCCCTCCCTCTAATTCTAGGTCTTGCGTGTGGTTGTTTTTTCATATTTTCTGAGTACAGCAGTACAGTAGGCCTATAGTGCACGCTGTGGTGACAGGAGGGGCTGGAGGTACAGCTTAACTCATTGTTAGCCTCTATACTAGATCAAGGTGAATGCCTACCATCACGCCCAATCCTTTTTTTCTAGACCAAACAGCCCCCTGTGCCTCTGTGAGTCCCAGTGCCGATTTCGATTTTTGCACCAGCCGGGAATCGAACATAGATTTCTCGGATGTCACTATAGTGACTGAGCTATACCGGGCTGCTAGTATGTTGTCAGTTGCTACACCGTCAGCACGTGCTGTTAGCTACAGTCTCTCCCCACAGTTCGGTTTACGGTTGTGTAATATAAACCGACAAAACAACGCTTTTTAATTGTTTGATGTCTTGTAACCAGTTTCGAACCCGAGGTTTCGTTTTCAGGAAGACGGTAGTACGTCCAGGTATGGTATAGGGCGTACTTGCATCAGTATAAGCACCTACTGGACTGCTTGTACTGTTGCATGTGAAACATGCTATACCATTGCATATACAGCCGTCTTCCTGAAGATGAACCCCGGGTTGGAAACATGTAGAAGACATCAACAAATTATTAAAAGTGTATTTCGTTGCTTTGTATTATATGTTTATGGTGCAATGCGCGGTGCAAATGACATAAAACAGAAGTTAGGCTGACGTAATTTCACAATAAGTGTGGAGATATTCCAAGTTGCTTGTGGATGCTCTGTGCTGCGATGGAATGGACGGGGAGTGTTGGCTGTATTGGTGTGCTGCACATCTACCGAATGGAACCGCAGTGATTAATGATCAAGTGTACAAGTTCAGATGTCTGTAGCGGGGGAGAGAGAATTTGAAGTTTGATTGGGGGGGGGGGGGGGTAAACTGTGAAACAAGTAACTAGAGATAAGCTTGCGGGCTGCATCGACAGGCGCTGTTCGTGTTCATTGCCACGCGTCAGGAACTGTCGATGGTCGTGCAGCGGCAGCAAAATGTCGGCCCTTCGCCGGCCGCTGATATTTAGCAGCAAAAACACTGGATTTATCTGCAGATAAATTTAACGGCCAACATTTAGACTGCTGATCTGTGAAAAGCTGCAGAGAGGTGAATTATGTTAGAGGCGAACTGTGTCGCTGTTCCGTCCCGACGCAGCGTGTCGCGGGTAGGTAGGCCAGGTGACAGCGACCGTCAGAGACTGTCTGGCTGATAATGTGGGCAGCAGTCGATACGAACATATGCTTCAGTCAGTATTGAAGCCTCCACCTTTGCCGATGAATGTTATCTGCAGCAGGAAGGCTTGTGTCGAGCTGTAACTTGCATGCTGAGTGCTGTCGTGACGTCAGAGTGTCCTGTGTGACAGGATCAGGGGCAGGTTTGTCTGTGCAAAGCGTAGCTAGAAATGAAAATTATGGAATTCCAGTAACATTTCAAAGGTATGTACCAGTTAATGATGAAGGGCTTATCATTATGTGCAAGTTGAATTATTATATATATATGTCGCCGTGGCGTCACGTAGGAATGACGTCATAAATTGAGACGCTTGGGAAGCAACTAGACAGCGGTATATGTACCTAGATCGCTCTTGCACTGTATACAGTGTTATGTTTGGTTAGCAACAGCGCACAGGCAACACTGTACAGAGTTGTTTGGAGTTATGACGATGTAAAGGCTATAGTTATTGTTTTTAATATGCAAGGGGGTTTAGGAAACGCGCGGTATACAACTGCTTGTATTGATAAACTTGAGCGTCTTCCATTTATCTTGTACTAATCTGATTAATTCTCGTTTGATATAATTCTTGTGGCTCTGAAAGGCGGCGTAGCCCAGTAACAAGGCAACTAAAGTTTTACCTTTGTTAGTCAACTGAGCTTATCAATTAATACCCAGGCGGAGCAACAGAAGTTTCCAACCCCAAAGCTTTAACCTGGCGGTCATATTGTGTTATTTGAAGGGAAGTGGCAGAAGGAACGAGGGCCAGATGACGGGTACTTTATGGGTAGGCGGGGGGGGGAGTCACTTTGTTAGAAGATTCTGACCCTTCGGCCGTTCGACCTTCTGACAGAAGCACTATGAAGTTGCATTTGGTCGCTCGAAACGAGGACTGCGGAGTTTTGGGTCCCTGGCTAATGTTAAACAACTCAGAGTTGGGCTTTTGAGCATGGGAGTTAATTTGATGTGTTTCAAATGGGAGGGCAGCATGATAGGAACTTGCGGTAACAACTTGGAACTGGGGAACCATCGTAGGAGTGACTTGGAAACAGATGAAAAACAAGAAAATCTGTGTTCCTGATGTTTTCCTAACGTATATGCTACTGCTCGCACCTTAAGCATTGTGTCTAATGTACAGCGCGTAGTTGCTACCTCACAGAAAACACAGAAAGTCTTTGTAACACAGACCAACCCGTTAATGTTGTGTGGGGAAGACGTGGTAGCTGCATAAAACACTGTGTGGTTAGGTGGTACATATATTTACCGCTGTGCACTGAAGGATTAAGTGGATCATGTCATTTCGCTTCTTGTTATATGCGTGGCAGATGTGATGAAAGATTTGCAAGTGGCACAACGTGATGTACTCTAGTCTGCGTGTTGGGACAGCCTGACAGTGTGTTCTTGTAACTTTCCGCGAAGATGGTGCGTGCTCAGAGCGAAATTAATGACGCTGCTAATTTTTCAAGAGACCCAGCAATAAAATGTCTTTGTCAGGACGTGATTAATTTTATTTTTTGACGTGATTCAAAAATTAGTTTTTTTGAAAAGAAGTGAAAAAAAGGATGGTGCTGGAGAGATAATGACGTGCATATTCTGTTTTGTAATCAATCATTATAACATAACAGCAGCAACGTGGCTCTGGTCACCATGGCAACCGCAACGCTACCAACTTAACGTGTGGTTCAATACTTTTGATAAATCTATTGCTGTAGAGCAAACTCATATTTTCATTGCTGATTTTTCTCTCCTGTATGAATGTGATGTGTTTATTAAAAGTAGATAAATGGAAATATCGTATATTGCTTCGTGTGTGTTTTATTCCTTCACGCCGAATAAATTTTAAGCAAAAAACTGGGTGGAAACACGGTGACTGCAGAGAGATGGGGAGAGAAGGAAGTGGTGAAGAGAGTTGCCAGAATGTTTGTGAGAGACGCCACTGCCTATAAATTCTGTGCGCGCGGCACGAATTACATTACCATATGTAAAATCAAAGAACCTTTGGGCCCCATCTGTGACTGTCGATGTGGCTGTACCTGTAAACTGTGCCTGAACCTGTCCCAGGCACTTCAGCTTTTAAAGACGAAAATAAAAACCTTGAAAGTAACGTCTGTGTCCGAAACTCCTGAAATTTTCGACAGAGCATCGGTTGGTTTGAAACTTTCCAGGCTTCGCCCGTTCGTCCTTCTGCTAAGAGCAACATGTAGATGGAGATGAGTGTGGAAGGAGCTCAACAGACGATGAACAGCAGTCCTGCTGCTAGCAATTTATCCACCTCAGATATTGCACGGACTGGCAGGGGATCGAACATGTACCTCCTCGGTGAGGACCTAGCAACTGACTGCCTGAGCCATATGAGACGTACCTGATTGCATAAAAATTGCAGTTTGTACCTCACAGAGACCATGGTATGCTTCCATTACAAAGACCGGTCAGTTAATGCTGTATAGGGAAATAATCGCTGTTTGTTCTCAGATCCACACAAAACACATAACTTGAATTGTATATAAAGACCCAGTCCGTACCGCGCAGTAAACACTCCGTCTCGGTTATACAAACCAGTCAGTTAATGTTGTATAGGGAAATAATCGCTGTTTGTTCTCAC
>Ga0123354_10011400_pt1 | contig 13734 bp, 11 predicted proteins | sample TergutLab28metaG_2_FD_97872 | JGI IMG/M metagenome (GOLD analysis project Ga0123354, IMG submission 97872) | Labiotermes labralis P4 segment gut microbial communities from Petit-Saut dam, French Guiana - Lab288 P4 | ecosystem: Host-associated > Arthropoda: Insects > Digestive system > Gut ... | reverse complement strand
GGAATTAAAAAACGGTCATAACTCCGTAACCGTCCAAAATCGGACACATGTTTATATGAACTTTTTTGATCACAAAGACCTAGGAAATCACCTCCTGCAGTTATGCCCTAAAGTCGTGAAACTGTTTGTCATGCCTTTCTCTTTGGCTGCTATTTCTTGCAGTGATCTTAATTTTTGAGACATATTACATGGACTTGTGTATAGTAAGGTATTATGTTTCGCACTCCTGCCACGAGCAGCAGGAAAAGTTTCTTGTACTTTGGAGGCTTGCAGTTTTGGCAGTGGTGTTGCTGAAGATTCAGGCATCTTGTATGTGACGTCGTGTTGGTAGGTGAGTGGTTACTGTTGACCTAGTGGAACTTCAAGGATAATTGTCAGACACAATATAACATTACAGAAGACTTCACTCTTAATTTCCTGTACATAACTCATGAAAGGCAAGGTATCCTGTTTCACCTGTTTGACAGAAGTAGAGATGTTCAAGTCATCGGTTTCTGTGGCCTGTTCGTATCTCACAAAGACCGCAGTGTTTCTGTTACAACAACTGCAACAGAATACATTGAGCCCTCATGTGACGCGATCGTAATTTATGCCCAGTTTTAACCAAAAGGAATGTGGTGACAAAATCGATGAAAAATCCCATATGTGGAATTCTCACACCTTGTCTTGTGGGAGTTGCATTGTTCCATACAGGTGGAGAGGCATGACCTGGCAAGTGGTCAGTATTTATTCATTTTTGTGAAAATGCCCTCAGTGTAAGGTTTATGTTACTCATCTGTGGTGTGTGTGTGTCATCTTGAGTGCATTCTTTTCCTCAGGTCTCGCTCCCGTTCTCGTCGTCGTTCTCGCACCAGGAGCCGCTCCCGATCTCGTTCCCGCCATTCACGCTCAAGGTCACGCCGTCGGTCCTACACGCGTTCCCGTAGCCGTTCCAGGTCACGCTCAGACAGCAAGAGCTCTCGTGGGAAGTCTCGTTCCCGCAGCAAATCGCCACGCGAGAGCAAAAGCAAGTCACGATCAAAGTCAAAGTGAACAGGTAATTATCACTGTTATCATTTCAGGTTGGTTTCTGGAGTGATGCCTGGGTTTGTGTATTTGTTTTGTGGCTGTGTGCCACCAGGTTGACAGACTGAACTGTGCTTTGTGGTTGTCATAGGGTACTTACTAACAACAGTTTGCTAGGTCACATCACAGAAGTATGACACAGCAATTCTGAACTGGACAGTGAATGCCTTACAAGACTAAAGACCAGCACTACCGGTGACAGTACACTTAGTGGAGCGAATCAGATTCAAGAATTAAATATTTGGTTGCTGGGGCATACAACAGAGTTTCACAAATTTTCTGTAACTACAGGAGCCACCTCGTGTTGGGTGTGATGGGTGACACATGCAGCAAGTTTCATGCTGAGAACCAACCAATATTAGGCACCACCGCACAATATTTTGATGCCCGGATGACCTACAACTCAGGATTTGTGCTTTGCTGGCATGCCAGAACAAGTGCTTGCATATGCAAGCAAATGGTAAAAGGCCCCGGATGCATCTGTGACAGAGTGTGATGATTGGAGATTCAAAGAATACTATAGAATATCTGGTGAACAGCTCAGTCAGTTGCTGGCATTAGAATTGTGTGTACTGATGGCCGAGTAGTAGACTCCAGTTGAAACGTGATGGCACACGGTGATGCATTGGAGGGGAAGTGAAGGGGAAACTGGTGAATGCAGTGGGTAGCCAGTACCCTTCGCACTACCTCGGAACATGGTGTACCCAGCGTTACTACCGCTGGTTCACATGCCTCGGCTGCCAGCATTCGACTGAACTGACGCCTCCGCCAATTTAAATGGACTGGTCCATTTTGCCAAAAGATGAAATCTGTTTTCTGTGTGAGTGTGTGCCATCATATTTCAACTGGCCTCTGCTTACCTTTTAAGTATATATTTACACACACACACACACACACACACCACCTGTTATTAGAGCTGTTAGTATTTTCTTTCAAATCAGAATTTAATATATCTGAAAAATACAAAATTATCAATTGTAGCAGCGTTGTAATTCGACTCGCACGCCTTTTCCTCCTCAGGCCGTTCTGTCACTTCGATGGTCTGGTATTGGCTTGGCCTCACTTTTTCTGTGCCCTTTTTTTTTAAATTGAATGAGGTGTCTTTTCCAAAAATAAAAAAAACTGCTACGGGACCCTCAGATCTCACACCAGCTGATCATCCATACATGTTAAGTTCTAATTCCATAAGGTGAAGAGAGAGAACCAACTAATTCGATGTTTATTATCAAACTTTCTGTCTCAACATGTTTTGGGCATCATAATGCCCATCATCAGGAGAATAAGACAGTGTCCTACTGCATGCAGTGCTGGTTTGTATTGCATGCACTACCAACCAGGTTTACCACAAGGACACTACGGCTATCACATCTTATGGTTTCATCTCCTTAGAGGCAGAACACCGCATGCAGTAGGACATGGTCTTATTCTCCTGATGAAGGACGTAATGATGCCCGAAACATGTTGAGACAGTAAATTTGATAATAAACATCGAATTAGTTGCATCTTGTTGGTTCTCTCTCTTCACCTTATGTTCATGATGCACGATCACAAAAACCTAAAACTTCTAATTCCATGTGTTCAGCCTGATTTTTTTTTTGTTTGTTTCAGGGTGATGGTGACTAGGTGATTGGTTTCTGCACTTTGTATTTAGTGGATTAAACATGGAAGCAGACTTCTGCATTCTGAAAGGTACTGATCACTTAGAGTGTTGTGCAGAAGAATGTTATTATTGCACATAACTCATTCATTTTGTGTTTCATATGACAAGTATCTAATGTGCTTATATGATTTTGTATGTACCAAGAGTTCTAAAGCCAACAGCATAGTTCTGTCTGCCACTCCTTGCCATGCTGATTATGATGCGAGTTATTTTAATGTACAACGCAATAGTCGGTAACCATTGTCACAGTTTTGCAGTAAGTCTAATGTTTTTCGAAGTTGCCATTGTCATATACAGGGTTTATCCATGATTTGTGTTGTAACTTGACGGAGAAATGTTTTGCCAAACAGTTTTGGGTAAGGGAGGGGAAAGTTGAGATGTGAATGTCACGTGTAACTGTATTGTAACATGAAATGACAGAGCATGGTTTTACATAACATTACTTTGAGAAGGGTTGACTGCTGTTACCCAAACATCCATCTTCATCTTTGGTACAGTTTTCCTCCTTGCAAGAGTTGGCGGTCGTCACACGTGGCCGTCGGCTTCACAACTCAAGTCCTCACGTCTCTCCACCTTGGCGTTCAAAATATGACAGGTTGTACTCCCACACGTGGAGGTCAAGGCAGTTGAGGTATATAAGCCCCTGGTCTCATTGGCCTGTTTTGCACACCCACATGACCTGTCCAGTGACCACGATGGCGCAACGAAAGTTGGCTCTTTTTCTCTGGTCTGCTGTACAGGTAGTTCTCACTGTCTGCAGTTCTAGAATTCCAGAAACAATTTGCCTTCAGTGAAGTCACGCAAATGGAAACTAAATTGCAAGCATCACTTTCTTCCTGTGCCGGTCTCATGATCCTTGCGGACAGCCAAAGCAAACTTACAGATGCCCTCAGGTCTTTTCAGGCCGGAGCATTTGCGTTTGGTGTGACATCATCACGTAAGCGCGTCGGGCCAATGGTCTGGAATGAAACATGAAAGGTTACATTTAATGTAGCTCTTAGCAGCAAAATATTATTTTGCTACATGATATGACTGTAGTCCCACTCCTCCCTCAGTTGGTTTAGGTTAGGGTGTCACACATACATGAATTCACACTTATTATATGTGTGCATGTTGACTGCATATATATGAAATTGTGTTTTTTGAGCTTGTACAAGCAACACATGCATGTAAAATCACGTGTAACCGAAGTAAGGGTACGTAAAATCATGTGTCAGCTGTCATTCCTTATTACAATAACTTGATGTGTCATGTTTGTATCATAGATTGCACCCTCCCATATCCAGCAGCTGAGGTGCTTGCTGCTATTGCTACAGCCCTCCTCACTCGGAACAACCCCAGGAATTGTCTCCTTAAGTTACGACAGTGTTGTGAAATAAATGTCCTGTATATGAAATTGTTTTGTGTGGTTGATTTGGGTTAAAAGTATGTGTATTTTTTCAGACAGGTGATTATATGGTTAAAATACTAGACCATTACACATCAGAAAAGTTACCTGCTTTCTTAAACATAGGCAACTAAACTACAGGTCTTTGCAGAGTTGGAGGGCTTTGTAGCGTCGTACGCCTGTACCATGATCTGTTGATCCCATTTTCGTGTGGTACAGCTATAGTTGTCCTAAATTTTCTCTTGCTAGGGACTGCAGTTGATTGAACGGATACCGTCGTCTGTTCCTTTTGTTGACGGAGAACCCGTTCAGTAATGATAAAGCCTCGTGCTTTCGGATCGGCTCGTTCCAGCATTAGTTTTAGAGTTAGCTTAGCAGTTTCTTACTTCATAGTTAGAATATACGTGGAGGTTTGGCAGGCTGGTGACGTGCCGTAGTTCGTACTTCTGTCCAAACTGCTTAATTCTGAAGTGTAAATTAATTTTTTCCTCACTTCTAATCCTATTAAGGTCTCATTTATACAGTGTACAAGGGAATGGCAGGCTTGATCATGCACATTTATGGATTTAAATACTTGAGTAGATGTCCCTTTACCCTGTAATGTGTTAGTAATAGAAGTTACACATTATGTTAAGGATCATTATGTTATTCCCATTTCTAGCTAACAGTAAGGATTAGTGACTGTTGGTATGGTAACAGTATATTGTAAAACCTAATGGAAACTATGAAGGTACATTATTATCGGAGTGACAAAAATAAACATGGGCCCACACTAAAAGGATATTTAGGTGTGAAGTTTTTGTCGTGTACTTCAGCTTTTTCATTCAGTGCCGTTAATTGTGTAAGTTACATAGCTGTAGTAAGTAATCGGTTTCTTGTTTGTAGTGAATGGTATTGTATTACATAAAATTAATGTACTGTAACATGGTGAGTTTACTTGCATTCCCCACTTCATGTGTTGGATGGTGTGCAAGGCTTAATTCCCCGCTTTACAACTGCATCTTGTGCATTCCTGGAGATGTGTCATGTTAGAAACTGAAGTGGTAAAAACCATTTAGGCTGGTCTTTCTCACTTTGTGTCCTCAAGACATTTGGAACATTTTGGTAATGGGTACAGTTTTGTGCCACAAAACCTAGTGGCATGCAATTTGAATGACTGCTTCAGTTATCAGAATTAAACATCACTTAATAGGCACACCTGAGAGTGGATGTAATTTTCTTGGGGCAGCCTTGGTGGTGAGATTTAGCTTATACTAGTCATAACTGCTCATGCAGTGCCACATACTCTCTCCCCACCACTGGATGTCACAAGCATACATGCCTGTAGATAGTGTCGAGCGTTTCAGCCCATGAAAGGGGAAGCAGGTTGTAACAGCTGTTACAGATGCTGAGTTTGTTATTTTAGTCTCCATGGTATGCTGGGAATTGAGCTTTGGTGCTCAGGCAACCTTAACATGATTGCTAACCCTGTTTTTCCAATACCGCAGGGCGGGCGGTAGTGATCGAACGAGAGGCAGTGGCAGATTGCTGTGTAAGCTGTGTTGGGGTTCGGTGTTGCGGTGGCAGAGTAGCAGTGCAGTTGCGGGGCACATGGCAGTCGGGGGTAGCGAGTGCAGTTGCGGGTAGCTGATGGCAGTGCGTGGTGGTGGCGAGCATCAACCATTTTGCTGAACCAGTACCAGTTGCAGCATTGAGCATCCATCCCCCCCCCATTCAGTACTGAATCCTAAGTTTGATCCCTTTTTCGGTATTTGAAATTTTCCACGATGTTCCTGATTTCACCAGACTGCATCTCCAGTTGACTGGTACGTTGCTGCATTGAGACCCTCCCCCAGTAGATATCACAAATTGCACAATTTTATGTGGTTTATATCACCATTCTGTAAAGCCCCCCTTTCTTTTAAGTATTTAAGTTTTTATTTTTTAAATTATGCTGCCCCCTCTGTTACACGAAGTTTGGGATTTTAGACCGTTTATTCTGTCTTCATGTTGGAGCCAGTTGTAGTTCCCTTTTTCAAGGCAGTTGGTGGATCCCTGCGAGCCTTTACATATGTTAAGTAGACCAAACGATGATTTAATTCTAGAAATTATAACCAACCGTGTACAGTTGTTGGGGTTAACCCAGCTGCCTTAGTAACATCTGCGACATGTTCCAGTCTGTTCGAGCCATCATAAAGATGTTGGGTGTAGTACAGGTGTAAGTATCGACAGCTGTACGTTTGGTAAGATGGGAAGTGCGTATGTTAACGTGGGAAGTCTGCAGAAAGAATATGAAATGTGGCTGCAAACAGCGCGCAAAATAAATTAGCATAATTCATTAAAATATTGCTGAATAGGAATTGACTAAAAATGTTATCGAAATTGATATGCTGTCTGATGTAGTCGGTGTGTATACATATGTATTTGGTGTGTATATTCGCACGGTGCGTAATTTTAATGTGTGTGTGCAGCAATTTTCCCTTAACCTTTTGACGCCTAATGTCAACTATAGTGGTCACACCGCACCGCTAACCTCTAAAGTTGCATTTTATATATTTATTCAACAAATACAGGTTCTGAATATTTTAAACATCGTATATACTATCCGTTTTTTTCTCTTCAAAATGCAGTTTGTTTCATAATTCTAACGTATGTGGTTCCTGTATTATTCACATTTTATATACAGGATGGGTAAAATTAAAAAAAATAATTCCGGTGCCAAAATGTTAAAATAAGAGGGGTGACATGGCGATTGTGTTATGTATTTACCCACTTTTTATTCTCTAAATGGAACTTCATGTTCACATACTTGCATGTCATACTGTCGTGTGTACTGCCTTTGATTCTTTGATGGGCCGAAGCACATTGGAGATGTATTCAGGGGTAATCGGATAATCCTAGCAACAGTATGATAGATTGATTTAACGTCCGTGATTGCCTGAGAGAGAGTACATTATAAAATGAATGGTCGTTTTTTCATCAGACAGTAAGCTACGGTTTATTTTATGCCCTTGTTGTTTTCAAGCCCTTCCTTTGTCTTTGCATGGATAATATTTCTGGCTGCCACTGTCCTTATTACAAACTATATGTTGGATTTGGTATGTCAAGCTCCTGATGTCAGTCCTAAGCACAAGATAGGATCGGGCTCGAGACTAATAACACAGCGGATATGTGTGGGTACACTGTACTGAGGCCACATATGAGTAGTGGGAAATGCCCCACACGAGGTCTCCCTGTTCGTTGTACCTACCGCAATCCTGTGCAATCCTCTCACCATGATACTCAGATTGTGGCAAGCAGTGCGGACTGACACAGGCGAGGGGGGCTGGGACGTAATACTACAGTACGCAACAAATACACCCTAGATACTGTCATCCCTGCCGTTTGTGTGGAACTTCCCCTTGTGGCCTTAGTACAGTACTTGCTTTGTCAGAACAGTTAACATTACTGAATGTTGGGTTATGCTTCCAGTTTTCTTCTTAGGTCAAGAGCAGGTAAGTAAGTTGACTGGAGCAAGGTTTTGGCTTAAAGCAATACAAAATTTTAAAGTTGTTCCATTTATATTGGTACTTTTTAATTGCAGCAGATATTCTTAATGTGTGACCTCACATAGCAAGGATGGGTGTGGCTGATGTGGTGACATAACCTGCCTCCTACATTGGTTGGTTAGTCTGGCATGTGAGATGAGACTATCTTTTACCGCATACTTCGCATAAGGTCCAGTAACTGCAGAACTGTCACAATACTGACATGACTTACAAGACGGATTGTTGGCGATGTAAGCTTGAGGTGGGCGGTCTGTCCGTGCGTGACGACGTATGTTGTCCGTGCTGAAGTTCAGTTAAAACTTCCTGTCCTGCGTTGGGTACTGTTATGTGGTGCCACTTTACTGCACAGTGCTAGCGTTTGGATACCCATTTTTTATTTGTGGCAGGTGGCGGTTTGCCACAACATTGTCGCCGTTATCATCGGATTTACATGTCGCTCCCTGTTCACATTTGTTTCCATGATATGTACTGCCCTTGTTATATCCATTAACCCCTTTAAAGCATTCTAGATCCTTTATCTGATACAAAAAATGCCTAAGCAACAGTATTTTTCCCTCTTTAGATGTTACTTCGCGTACTGGTGGTCTGTATGTGCAAGTGCTGCTGTTATCCGTTTGTGTTCCAGATTATTGTATATTCCAGCAGTCTTGTCCAAATTAATTTTCCAGAAACTATCTTGGAAGTCCCAAATGTGTCACTAGGCAACAGGTGCTTGGGGAAAAATCATCATAGGGCTGTCTAAAGGAACGAGTGGATTTGAGCTGAACATGGCACCTTGAGTAGCTGTAACATTGAGCTTGACATACAACCTTTTTTTTTTCAGCAATAAGATTGATTTTAGATTAGTTGCTGTCAGCGGTGTTTCCCGGTTAGGAGGTTTTCGAAGGGTCCAACCAGTGATAACTTGTGCAGGGGGCATTTGATGATAGCTGTTCATTAGGCGTAACGCAGCACATTGCTTTGAAATGTTCATTAATAATGATAAAGAATTATGGAATTTTTTTGTTTAAATCTGAGTTCTTTGCTGATAGCAGGCTAGACAATAAATTGTCATACAACAGCTCTACTGTGTATTTACCCTCACAACTTTGCAGTTGATGTGATACTAAAATTATCTGTGCAGAAATGAACCTTCCAGTAAGTGAGCTTCCTACATCTTGTATGGTACAGTGACATATTGAGTACATTTGCATCAGAAGAAAGCACTTGGGCTAAGCACACACGGGTGATTGTAGTGGGAGCAGTTATGTGACTGGATATTAGTAAGGAGTTAGGTATGTTAACACTTAACGTCGAACACAACTATATATGTTCATATGAACGAGTTTACAAGGACATGCTTCGGCCCTATATGTGGGCCATCATCAGGTTGTGGTTAGACTTAAGCTTAGGGCCGAAACATGTCATAAACTCCTTGTTAATATAAACAAATATAGTTGTGTTCGACGTTAAGTGTTAGCATACCTAACTCCTTGCTATTGTACAGAACACAAGGGGGATGATGCACATTAGAAAGAATTATGACTGGATATTCGTGTGAGGGCATCCTGAAGAGCAGCTGTTTTCTTCAATTGGTTAAGTTACATCTCAAACTGCAAGGTCGTCAGTGTGCATTTGGTTACTTTGGAAAGCTAAAGAAAGAGCAAGTGGTTTGGTGTACAACTGCTAAGGAGTCTTAAGATACTTAAAAAGAAAACTGCCCCGTATGGGGAGGACCAGTGGGTCTGTTCCAAGTATTTGATGTTTTTGGCCTTTCTTGTCTTGGGTTGAAGTTGCAGAGGGTGGTGGTAATCGTCCTGAGTAGAGTACAATAGGGTCTCATTTTGTGATGGTTCATTTTACGATGATTCACTGTTACGATGCTTGTCCAGTCTGACCGAGCACTCCCAGCTTGCGGTGCATCACTGTCGCAACTCAAGCGTCCTTTCTCTACTTAGTGCACTTCTGGCTCTTTTCCGGTGTGCATGTGTTCTTTTTCTATTTTATTGCAGTTCTTTTAAGTTCACTGTGATTTTTCCACCCATGATGTCCATCAAAAAGGCAGAAAAGAAGAAGAAATCAAACCAGTTGATGTTACATTCTTTCTTGATGTCTGCTGAACCATGGCCTGGGCCTTCTTCAACAAAATAAAAAGTGATTTGATTGGCATTTTTTTTCAATTATCTGTAATTTTCTGTATACCTAATTCATTAAATTAAAATTGTATGTCATAATGTACAGAAATATGGTAAATTATAAAGTTATTTGCCAGATTTGTTTGGCCCATGAACCTGTCTCAATTTAAACCATGTAAATATTACTCGTTTTACGACGCGATACACAACCAACATTCAAGAACGTAACCCCGTTGTAAACCAAGACCCTGCTGTAGTTTGTAATTTTTGCTTTTTTTTTTTTTTTGCTAGGGTACCACGGAAGATGACCGGTGGGTCTAAATTAACGTAACGGTGTTTAGAATACAGATGAGGTGTCTTAATACAGTATTCCTTTTTTTTTTAAATGCACACAGCGGAGCCATATTGTCTAGGCAGCAGGCAGTACAAGCGCAGTCTCTTTCTGTGAAGGTGTCCAAGCATGCTTTGTGTTCTGCCAGGCCTCATATGCAGGGGTTAGGTGATAGAGCATGGAGGTGACCGTTTTCCTCTTACATAGTTCAGAAGTAAAGAATGCCAGCAGCAGTGCCTCCATTGTGTCACGTGTTCATGGTACAGTACTGTTTCTGTTATCAGGTTCCCTTTTTCCCAGCCAGGCTATCGATGTTGAACACTCAAAAAGTGTGCTGATTTTACTCCAAAGGCATGGAGTGAGAGTTCCGATCATATCTAGAGAAGTCTGAAGTACTGTGATCGTTTCTAATGGCAGTAGCCACCTTGTGTACCGGTTCTGCCATTCGGTAGGAGTTCCACAGGAGTGCACTGAAATTGACTGCATGGTACAGTGTGTATTGCCATGTTTGTCTGCCATGAAGGTTCAGTGGCATGTACCTCTGAAACCATTGTAACCTCTATCACGTTGGTATCGCATTCCAAAAAGACCACACTAACTGCTGACTAAAGAATCTTGTATCCAAAGCTTGTCTTTGGACGGTTACAGTTGATAACCAACAAGATGCAACTATTTTGATTTATCTACTTTAGTCCTAGGCGTTTCAGGCGATGTTTTCGCCCATCATCAGGAGTATATCACTAACTACAGCTTCTGGTAATGTCCACTGATGTTGCTGCTGGTTGGTGTAGCATATGCCAGCACCAATGTGGATACAGTGATATGCTCCTGATGATGGGCAAAAACGTCGCCTGAAACGCGTAGAGCTGACTTAAAGTAAATCAAAATAGTTGCATCTTGTTGGTCATCAGTTGTAATAGTACTGGTGATGCACAGAAACAAATGAGTACCAGGAGCATATCCTGGGGGTAAAGGCGGCCGGTGCGCAAGGCTGTCAACCCTACCGCCATCCTGTGCCGTTGTCATGAAATCTGGGAGCCTTAAACTTCCTGGAACCCTCTGGGCCACTGCAGGCCTGTAACGGGACTGCTTTGCTTTTACCTTTACCACGCTTAATGTATACAGTTAACATCAGTGCACCAGCCTGACATGGGAAGAGAAAGTGTGTGTGGGGTGCAGCAGGCGCCAACCGTATGGCTGTCTGCATGGCCCTGTAGTTGTTTACGTAAGAAATAGTAATATTACGTGCTGGCATTATCCGTGTACTGAGGGCAGACAGTACCAACATCGGTACAAGTTCCGTTGTCACCAGTTATGAGTGCACACTTGGAATCCTGAAACTGAAGACAGTTGGCTGTGGCACTCAATTTGTCAAACTACAAAATGGGAAAAGTCGTTTATTCGTTTTATGACCATCGAAATATAACATTTGGACAATTCAGGTGTTTGTGGACTGGTGTGGTGTGTTGGCTGAGAGTTGTGCGGGTCGTCATCACGAGTGTGTGTTGTGTATAAGCAGGCGTTGGTTTTGGTCAGTTAACTTCAAATGTGATCTGTATGTACTTTTCTGCTATGTCCATACACTTTGTGTCGCCATTTGCTAGTAAACGTTGGCACAAAACATTTTTGTAATTTAGGAGAGGGGGGTGTATAGGGTCTTGGTGGGGAAACTGGAGGGAAGGAGACCTAGGCGTAGATGTGTGGATAATATTAGGATGGATCTCCAGGAGGTGGGATGTGGATATATGGACTGGATTGGGCTGGCCCAGGATAGAGACAGATGGCGGACGCTTGTGAGTGCGGTAATGAACTTTCGGGTTCCGTGAAATGCGGGGAATTTCTTGACTAGCTGCTCAAGAAGCACTCTGCAACATGGAGTAAGTAAGTAATTTAATAATCAGGTTTGCGTGAGGGATGAGCTGCAGAAAAGTGTCATATGGGTCATGATTTATTGATTCAAGTTCGGTTGGGGAGTCTTAAGAACGCTGAAGTGTGTAGAAGCTGATCGTTTCCTGCATGGGGGTGTGCGTAAAGATGTTTGTGTAGTGGCACCGCCAACTGTAAGCACAGAACGTGCCTGACGTGGTGAAGCTGCGGCTGCTGGCAGGATTGACGTGAGTACTTGTGTGTGTGTGTATGTAGTGTTTGCAAACTGCCATACAGCATGTACACAATGTGTGACCACGTGCTAGGAAGACGGAGGATCGACAGCACAGACCCACAGGTTGCAGGAACCATGTTCCGTTATGGTTTGTAAGGGCAGCAAATCGACTGCTTAGCGGGTCGTAAACCACGCATGGGCTGGCTGACACCCCGACCGGGGTAATTTAGGTGGTGGATGTAGCAGTTACGAGGGCTTCCTGTAGGTTGTGGTAGAGCGTGTACAACGCTATTGCTGGATGAGGGTTTTGTAGATTGCTATTCAAAATGGCGTCATACTGTGTAACCGCGGTGGTGGTGGTAGGGTTAGGTTCCTTTGCAGTATAGTGTTAACGTGTTGGCCCTCTGAAGTCCGTCGTCCTGGATACAGATGCACGTACAGCATATGTGCAGCCAAACAAATACAGGATGCTGGCAAGTCCTTAGCCCGACCAGGGAGGAAACAAGCTATTGTTTCTGTCAGAATGGCGTGAATTTGCTTCGGCGCCTTGTCTTGCAAAAAAAAAAAATTGACAGCTTGCGTCTCGATGTTGAAATCGAGCGCGTACGTGACATGCTCCCGAGCTTGTTTCCTTCCTGGTCGGGCTAAGGACTTATCACCCCGGTATACTTGATGCATTTTTCACTCATCTCGAGACACTTCTTGACGTAAACAGCAATTTTTCGTAATGTTGCGTTCCTTTGGTTTGCAAAATATTCACGATTTACATAACGAATGCGCAAAAATCTGGATAACCAGCCCGGTAGCCGTGCAAATCTGTGTGTGTGTGTCAAATGTCGCGCGCGCAAGGTACTTGAGACCAGGTTTGCAGTATGAAGCCCGCTGGTTCGTAAAAGACAAAATGCTGAATCATTGAAATTTGTAAATGTGTCGAAGTTGCGGATATTTCCAACGTAACGTTGCATAACGTAAAGAATTAACGAATGTTATTGTCTATTATTATTGCTCTGTACCACCAGGTTGAGTGTAAACATCTTTTCCGTCTTCGTGTTGCAAGAATGGCGTGCAGTTTTAAAACTGTCAACTGTGGCTGGACCGTTTAGAATTGGACTAAAATGAATATCACGTTTTCCAAAAGTCTAAGATCCTTCAAGTTTACTCGCGGCATGTCCTGAACTAGGTAATGATGGGGCAAACTATTGTCAATGATTTGATCTCGGAGAATATCTTGCGTAACTTTCTGAGTGCCCGGGGAACACGTCCCCAGTAACCCCCCCCTCCCCCCCCCCAGTGCCATTTATCCGTCTTTCGTACGTAGCAGTATACTATGTAGCATGGCATGTGAAGGCAGCGCTTCTAAACTCTCATCATGACCGTATCGCTGACAAAGAAAAACAATGGTTCGAGCAGCAATGAAACGTGCCTCTCTGCAAACACCCTCATCCCCCCCCCCCAAAATACCCGTTCGTCAGCTATTTTATTACCTCCCTCCAAACAAGGTTTTCTCTCCCGCGGCCCGGACCCGGGCCCGGCCCCCATTAATCCCGGC
>Ga0123354_10011399_pt1 | contig 13734 bp, 8 predicted proteins | sample TergutLab28metaG_2_FD_97872 | JGI IMG/M metagenome (GOLD analysis project Ga0123354, IMG submission 97872) | Labiotermes labralis P4 segment gut microbial communities from Petit-Saut dam, French Guiana - Lab288 P4 | ecosystem: Host-associated > Arthropoda: Insects > Digestive system > Gut ... | reverse complement strand
GTACTGTGCAGTCTGAGGTAAAGTGGGAGAGACCTGAGCCAGTGTTGTAGGTAGTTTGTCTGGCGTACTGTGCAGTCTGAGGTAAAGTGGGAGAGACCTGAGCCAGTGTTGTAGGTAGTTTGTATGGCGTACTGTGCAGTCTGAGGTAAAGTGGGAGCGAACCGAGCCAGTGTTGTAGGTAGTTTGACGTACTGTGCAGTCTGAGGTAAAGTGGGAGAGACCTGAGCCAGTGTTGTAGGTAGTTTGTCGTAACGAAGGCAATTGTCCGACTGTTCACTGTACACTTCGGGAGCCATTCCTAACGCGGTTAATGTGAGGAGATTGGCTTCGTCTTGTTTTGTATTGGAGCCAAAGCATTGCGGCGAATCACATAAGTATTATACTAGACCGACTGGAGTTAGAAATAGAAGATCCTGCAGTCGGCCCTGGGATCTAGATATAGAAATGTACAGCAATTCCTTTCGCCAAGTACTGGAAACTGACATCGGCATCTCTTTATAGCAATTTTGTCTCGCCAAGCACGAATTCTTAACAAGTCACATAGAAGCTATATTTGAAGCGAACTTTATGGCCGGAAGAGTGGGCCCATCATAAGTATCTTGTTGCTCCGTTGTACATGTACTAATATTTTCGTCTCTGCACTGCACTTGCATGCGATTTTGACGTCACACGGTAAGAGTTTCAGTTCGAAGTGTATATAGTTTGTCCAACATGCCGTCCTCGATTCCAAGTCTGTGAGAACAGCGTGGTAACTCCACGAGCTGGGTGTTCGGTACCGTGAATGACGCCCCGCAAAGGTTTTGTTACGGCAGCGCCTAAGACCTCTATTCGGGAGATACCAGGTTCAGATCTTTGCCGAATGACTTAGTATTCCTTGTTTACAGCACTGTTATTATACACCACAGTACTTGCTTTGTTTCTTATTTACCTTAGCGCCTAAGTACGAAGTAGGCAGTGAGGAACTTCTGCTCATCTTCCTTTACACAAAGCAAGCCTATCACGATCCATTTTCTTCTCGTTACATATCGACTGGCCGTTCCTCATGTTCATTCTGTGTCACAATCCTTCGTTCGTAACTTTTCTTGTGAATGACTTGTGGATGGAAGCGTTTCTTCTGATTTATTTCTTTTATTTTAATTAAATATGTTTAAACTCATGCTTTAGTGTATCAGTCTGTTTATTTTAACTGTGCGGTCTGGAGCAGATAGGATGCCGTGCTTAAGGAGAAGCCATTGATATGTCTCTGGTTCATGAGTGAGGGGAGGTTGGAAGTTTCTACCCTGTACTTCGAGGATAGTTAAAGTTTGCAGTTACTGCAAGTTCGATGATTATCCTGCATAGTGTTTCCTAGAACAGAAGTGCCGTCGTTCATTCCTTCTGCTATTATGAAGATAGCGAAACGTCGTTTGCTAACCGACAGTGACTTCATTTCGGCCAACACACAGGTTGCTGGCTTGCCGTATCAGTGAAGTGTGCAGAACTGCGGTCTCTTCAGAGCATCCATCCGATGTTGGTAAATGGTTATTTGAAATTGGATGTAACTGGGTAAAATAGAGCGTGTAAATGAAACCCTTTTTGGAGGCAACAGGGAAATAGAATGAGAAACTAAGACAATTATTCGTGAGGAGGAGGAGGAGGAGAGAGAGAGAGAGTGAGTGAGTGAGTGAGTAATGATATGACAGTAGTAGTAGCGTAGAATATGAGTAGCAAAATGATTGAGAAGGTAAAAGTAAAGTTTCCCCCCTGTCGACGCCTTGAAGGTGTATAGGGGAAGTATAGGTACAGCTCCGCTCATTCGTACCTTTGGTTGTAGATGGAGGCGAGCGGTAAACGTCATGCGCAGGCCGCTTTGTCCCCGGGAAGGAACCTCGGTATCCTTTGCATGTGAGGCTGGGTGGGCTTCAGAGCCGGTCTGGACGTTTTGGAGAAGAGATAGAAGTCTTGGCCCTGCCACGATTCGAAGCCTTGATCGGCTATCCCGTAGCTCATTCGTTATACCGACTACGCCGTCCCGACTCCGCTATCCAGACTTCCTAATGAGTGAGCAGACTAATGCAAATACATATATATTTAAGGACCCTCTTTTTCCCAAAAACCTGGTGTTACATGGGCACGAAATTATGTAAGGGATGTATCAAAATTTGATAAACTTATGTGTAAATTTCATCCTGTTACTTCATCCGTTGTTCAAGCTGCAGAACTGTAAGACGATGTGAAATGCTCGACCTACTGTTAGGACTTCATTGCCCGACTGGTCACGTGACAGGTAGGAAGTACCGCGTGTCAGTGATGAGATAACATTTTGCTGTCAACGAACAATGTGCGTGTCAGGGGTAACGAAAATCCTGGTGGCAGAGTGAAAGTTGCCAGCGACTTCTCGAATGTGAACTTTGTGCTGTTTCGAAGATAAAGGCTAACGACCCTTTCTTGCTCGCAGAGTATGCCGTCAGCAATCTGACGCACCTGGATATCCTGCAGCTGTAATACCAGCATGCCGAGGGCTTTCTCGGTGATGTATTCCTATAATTGGCCACACATGTTCCCGGACTTACCATTCCAGAAATCCTATGTGTTAGTGTTTTGTCAAAATCGCGTTTCAGAACCACCGATGTCAGATTAGCATGCCAGAGACTGCGGGACGAATCTCGGTTTAGACAGAGTCGTATGCTGCAGTTCTTCAGCGCGCACGGGACGAATTACAGAATCACGAGGGCGGTGTTGCGTAACTAAATTGCGCGTGATGACCATCTGCAGACGAAACTTGTGTTTCTCTGCATTTCGAAATTATTTTGTTCCATTAAATCCTTTAAGCCCCTGTACATAACGTGATAATGAAAGGCTCTGTATATTTGTAGGGATCTTCTGCTAGACTGTGCGTACCTATTCATAGGCAATAAAGCAGCTGTGTATAAGTACATACTTTATATTGTCAGACGATTGCACTACAGTTCTCTTTTTTTTTCTGGTTCACGGACCGGTAAAACCGCCTGATTTTCTGAGAACCAGTACCCCATCTCTTTCACACTCTACAGTAGTCTACAAATAAATTCCACTAATCTATTACACCTACGGTTGAACATATTTATTTGCGGCATAATACCTCTAGATGGTACCAGAGTCGAGGAGACGTCGCCATCACAATGTCAGCATACTATTACGCACTGTGCATTATATAGTGTTTATTTCGTATAGAATATACATAACAATTCTTTGTAGGACTGTAAGTGGCTAATACTTGTATATAATAACACTAGTGCTGTGTTGAACACGTTATAATGGCTTGTGCTCTGCAGCTTTTGTTGATTCCAGTTTCCTTCCATAATCTTCCTACTTCCTGTCACATTATAAATTTCTCGTAACTTGGTTTTTTTTTAAATTATTGTTACGATTTTCAAATCGTATCCATTGTATGAAGTTCCTTTGGCTGTATTGGTTTCCCTCTGTGTTCTGTGTACATCTGCTTTCGTGCGATTGAACTGAGTAAGACATAGTAATTCGAACTTTGAATGAAATTGTTTTGACAGAGCCCTCACTGTTATAAAATGTAAGAAGCGCGTGTAATTAATAGCAACTAATTGTCTTAATATTAGGGTGAGATATACCGCTGTGACGAGTAAGTAAACAAAAGAACACATGGGCTGTCATTCACAGCTGTGGCTTTTTTAGACAAGAGCTTTTTTGTCTACAATGCTACATGTTTCGGCTTATTGCCTCTTTTTTACACTTGCACTTGATGATGGCTTATGAATAATCCGAAGAATGTAGCAGTCTAAACAATAAAAGTTATTTTTTTTTCATGGTTGCACTGTGCGTTGATAATATTAAGTTTTTTATTTTTCCAACTAATGCACACAAATTGTATTAAATAGTTATTAAAACATTTACAGTTATAAAAGTTGCTGAAACATGTTTCGATTTACCTAAACCATCGTCAGGGAGCTACAACCTGTGCGGCCATGACACTGAAAACATCTATAACGACATGTATACTGGAACCAGAAATGTAATTTTACCTAAGCACAGGTTGTAGCTCCCTGGTGATGGTTTATGTAAACCGAAACATGTTGGAGCAACTTTTATAATTTTAAATGTTTTAATAACTATTTAATATAATTTGTGTGCATTAGTTGGAAAAATAAAGAACTTAATGAAAGTAATTTTTTGTTTTTTTATTCCATGTAAGTGTCTCAAAAATGTCATCTTTGCTGCAACGTTTAGAAGCAGCACAGATGAAATTGTTGAGACACTTACTTGGAATAACAAAACTAGATAAAGAAAAGAATCAATGTATTAGGCAAAAAACGGGAGCACAGAACATAGTAAAGGAAATGAAACAGTACGAGAAAAAGTGGCTACAACATGTACAGAGGGTGGACACAAAGAGACTACCAAAACAAGCACTACAATATAAACCAAGAGGACGAAGGAACATAGGATGATCGAAGAAGAGATGGAGGGACCAGCTTCATCTTGAGGATCAAGGAACAGGAACACGCCTAACCCTTCAGGAACATGATGATGATGATGATGATGATGATGAATAAAGGTTATTGTCTGAGAAAAGGTGTGAGTGACGGTCCGTTTATTCTTGTGCTGAAATAATTTTCTGAACTGAGACGCAGGCAAGAAGGAGAAGAAAGACGGTTCTTTGGAAAGTGTCGAGTCCAAGTCCATCCTAACGTCTGTATGTGATTCTTGCTTCAGACTTCAGAGCTACATGTCAACGTGATTGGTTTAGGTCTAAGAGCGTTGGAAGTACGTAAATGCAATGATTTCTTACATTTCAAATTTGTATACTTTGCACACATTTAATGTCCGTCCAGACATTCTCGGCTTACGTAACGTTTTTCGAGGCCTAGCACCTAGTCATATTGCAGACTGTATGCTCTTGTAAAGAACGTTTCGCTTTTAAGTGAAAGACTTGCTTATCAGTGCAGGTGTGTAGGCTGGACTGCTGCTGGAGTGCAGTGAAAGGTGTGATGCTGAGCGGGTAGCATAACGATAACCCTCAACGGGTTCCCGCTGCGAATTTCGGCCGTGTTACCGGCTGTCGTGACTAAGGGTTTCACGTAATTTGTCTACGTATCTCCGGACTAGTACTGACATAACACTTTTTCAACCGCTTTCTACTTACCATATGTCTGCTGCATTTCTGAGTTAGACTGTAACACATGGCATGCGCCTAGACGACAGACAGCAGAATGCTTAGGCCAACTAACTTTTTGGCGCATTCCGCAAAGGTGCATTTTGCTTCACGTTTCACGGTGTTTTACGTCCATTGGTTACAGTGACGTAAACAGCAAATTGTTTTTCGTTTGATTTAATTATATTTGTTTATTTATTTATGGTTTAGATAACTGAGCTAACGATAAACCTCACTAGGACGTAGTCACCACTACTAATATTGTTCCACCTAGTACTTCTAATCGGGCCGGGTAGCTCAGTCGGTATAGCGACTTGCTACGGACTGGACGGTCCGGGGATCGAATCCCGTGGGGGCGAAATTTTCCGCCCGATCAGACCGGCCCTGGGGCCCACCCAGCCTCCTGTATAATTGGTACCGGGTTTTTCTCGAGGTTAAAGAGCGGCCGGGGCGTGACGCTGACCCCTCACCTCATTCTAGTGCCGCGGTCAAGAAAGAGTAGAGCTATACCTCTACTCCCCCAATGGGCAGTACGGCCTGTACAGAGCCTCACTGCCTGTACAAGGGTGCACTTATTACTTCTAAATTGCCGTGTACATGTTAAAATGTGGGAAGGTAGAGTGCTAAGTGAATATTGCTGTGGGACGCATGTGGAAGGAAGCAGTTTTGACGTATTTTGGTGTTCAGACCCAGCATTTTCCGGGCGAGACCGAGAGGAATCCATGAACTCGGAATACAAAACATAGCCATTTTCTGTCAGATGCCGACCAAGAATGCTACAGGCTCGACTGTTGATGTTAATATTTGCCCATCGCAGTAAACAGAGCCTTTGGAGCTGTGGCTTGAGTGTGTGCATGGGTTTTTAATTGGAACGCGTTACTAAAGCACCTCGGATCTGTGTAGCCTCGCATACCTCAATGACGACTTCATTATCCTGACTTGCATCGTGACAGACGGCGTTCAGTTCTGTTTCTGGGAGCTTCACGTGGAACAACTGACAAGCACGTGCCTACAAGGACACAGGTGTTACCATCCTGCTTAAGTAATTTATCCTTTACAACTGAGGCAGGGCTGTGGTGGCCAAGTAGTGGGATGAATGGTGGATAAAATCATACTGTAACAGGCTTTAGTCAGAGTTCTTTGGGTTTCCCCATCTTATCATTATTCCACCCATCGTTCTGTTCTAATTTGTCCCCTTTTGGGCATACGACAAGCTATACCAGCCGCTGCTGTTTTGCATTTGCCGCCCCCTTGGGTGTGCGGTAGGCTATACCAGCCGCAACATTTGCCAGCCCATTGGGTGTGCCATGGGCTCTGCCAGCCGTTGCTGCTGTGTATGTCCTCTGTCATCGTCGTCGTCGTCATCGTCATCATCATCATCATCATCATCTTCAGTTTCCTCACTCCACAGTGCCGTAAACATGTTATGTCACTAGAATTATTCTGATAATTACTGTTATTATAATCATCATCTTAATCATTGTTGAATTCGTTTTATATTCCTTTGTTGACATTTCACGTACTGTGGTACTGTACTGTACTGTACTATCTTTCAGGTATCCTTATCATGACAGTACGGGGCGCTCATTACAGGAATGTTAGTTTTTTACATTCTATGATGTAACGTCGGCTTGTAATCGGATTAATTGCAGTGCTTTAATTCTTCTTCTTTCCTTTTTTGGCGTGACCTAACTATTATTTAGTCGTCACGCTGTTTGTTACTTGATGTGATATGCTTATGTTATGTTTTACGTGTTTTAGTTTGTAATTTGTTCCGTATTTTATATATTTATGTTTCGGAGTCGTCTGTGTAATATCTTGTGGCAGCACTTTAATAATAAAAAATAGAATTATTATTATTATTATTATTATATGCATTCTATAATTGTATTATTGACACTCTTTTTTGTTACTGCATACCAAATTTTATCTCGCTCCCCCTTGGCAAGGGCTCTCACATGTGTAATCCATGTAGGCTGAAAGCTGCAGTGTCTTACGGCCTCCATAACCAGGCCTGCCAGCGGCCCTCTGCTGGAACACAACATATCTGTAATGATTTGGTCCGTCGTTGGACACGTTTAGCGCACATGAAACTCACGCACAACGCATGAGGTAACGTTTGATGGACAAGAATGACAGAGAATGTATTCTAATTAGGATTCAACCCGTGAACATGTCGTTTCTCCTGTTGTTCAAGGTAATGTCTGGATGTGCGTATTTGCATCTGCTTGCCTGAACAAAGACTTCACTCCTGTTTTACAGCGTGCTGTGTGGCTGTGATGTATACACCTTGAAAGGTGTCCTTCGAATAGGCTCCCTTTTCTAACCCATATGTATCTCACTGGATTTTGCGTTCTGAGTACTTACCAAAGGAGAAATCGGAGAACTGAGAATGAGAACGACGAAGGAAGGAGGGAAAGGAAGGAAAGGAAATCTTACACATAACATAGGACGATGAATTATACGATCGTGTTTGGGATCGTGTAGGTTGAATAGTGTGAAGGATATAAATATCTCTTACCGCTCCTTTACTTGCAATAGTCTTGACTTCTGGTGAGGCAGGTTGCAGGGCCTTACGGGGTAGGTCAACGTCTTCTGATGTTTTTACTGCAGTCTCGATCCCGTTCCATTCCGACGTTCTAGCTCTACAATGCAGACGTAACCAGTTTAGGGTTTTGGTCGACGTCCATACATGGTAGTGTTTAGTAAGACGGTGCTTGATGCACTAGACTCGTGGAATTGACCTGTGTACGAAAACTTAGTGCATTTGAAGGAGATAAGTTCAAGGTTCATTCATTCATTCATTCATTCAGTCAGTCATTCATTCGTATCTCACAGGGTCCCCATTTAAGGAGCCCACTCACGAAACAGGGGAAAAACATATGGTGCTGTCCACGAATCCCCACACGGACGGAAGGCCTACATAGAATGGGGTGCAGCCTGGTTCCCCAAGGGGATCGTTTAGGACACTGCTGTTATTACTCCAGTGCCATACAGTCTTCGACACCATACCTTCCATCTTGGCTTGGGTATACCAGAGCCCTGTTAGGTAGCGTGTCTTACTAACACTCTACGGGGTATCCCCTTCACACCTGGTAGCACATCCCGCGTGACCCAGGGCACGGATCTCCATGATGTAACCCTGAGGTACGGATGAAGTGTTGGATTTATGGGAGGCCGTCCAGTAGGAGCCGAGTTGATCCGTTCCGACGGATGGACGGACGTACATATATAACGAAGCTTCTTTTCACAACTTTGCGAATGCGCCTAAAATTATTTGTTATATAAACACATAACTGTGTACTTGGTACGACAGCAGAATCCAAGTAATTGAAGGCCATTAATCAGTTACGGTACATCGCGGATTCAACTATAGTACTATTGTAAGGGTTTAAGTTGGATCGATATAAATAAAACATTCAGTTCGACAGCCTTTAGTACAGACGCGCAAACGAAAAGATTGGAAAAACGAAACATGGCTTCCCCATTATGAGTGTTTTATGCAATGCACTATGTCAGATAGGCATAAAATGGTTGTGATCGAAGCGTAGAACATCTCGTGGACCTTCGTTGTTGCTGTGAAAGTGTGCAGAATAATATACGGCGTCGCTCAATTGGCGGTAGAAGTTAGTGGTTTGTTATCTCTCTCTTGTTGATGCAGTGCAAATAATCGAAAGTTTACGTCGTCCCAACCGAAAAGAAGACGATCTCATAATGTTGACATCCGCCAGAGCAAGGCAATAACAAAAACCGTGCGAGTGATGACAGTGCGCACCAAAAATTGGTTATACGAGGTTCATGGATATCTCGACCAAGCTGTAGGTCCAAACTTTCGGGAGACTGAATGGAAAGGGAGGCTGTGCAATAATGAGGGAACGTTCGCTCTAAATCCCCCAGTGTAGCCGTGAAACCATAAAACAGCAGTGACCGTGTGGGCAGAATGGCTGGTTTACGATTACTCTATCCTTCAACACGAGCGTTGAATTGAGGTCGTGCCAAGTTATTAATTGTTTACTTTTCCTTGGAGTCACACGGGTCTAAAAAATGCATTTGGCTCATACGAAAGGCACAAAACTCTAGTCTGCGTTCGTATGAAGTTCTTATTGATTTCACGAAGTGAATAAAACCTATGCCGCATTCGGGAATCGAACCTCAGTCGCCTAGCCCTCAGCGAGTCCTTTCAGTAACTGCTCCAACGCGGTGCGCTAGCCTAACGAACCAGGACTGGCAACTCCCTGAGCGGCCCAGTTACTGAACTGTCCAGACATCTAATATGCATGGAAGGTCCGACACAACTAATATAAAAACCATAAATTATATCACATTTAAAGTAGCACAGTCCAGTTCAATTCTAGCTGCAAATTTTAAATATAGTCTCGTCATGTCTGCAATCCCGATGACCTCGCAAAGCGCAAATTTTTATTGCGGCATGTTCTTCATCATGTCGCAGAGTTCCGGGCTGTGTGGTTTGTGCCCCTTAGCTTGCATTTCCACTAGCCCAGCAAATCTCACGTCCTGTGGCGCCAAGTCAGCAAAGTGATAGCAGTAATTGATGAGATCATGGCCTGAATTAATGCGTTGTGTGATGAAATGTTCCGTAATCCATGAGCTCCAGTCCATATGTGTCTGTCCTATTCATTTCCCTTCTGCCGCGAGGATTAGATATGGAGATACTGAATGATTAGTAATTATTTTACTGTGTAAGCCTATAGTTGAATACTTCTGAGACAAAATACGGTATTCGATCAGGCCGTGAACCATTTTCCAGTTCCTTCGCAGTATATTTCACAAAATACATTCCAATATCCTGGTATCATATTTCCGTTTCCCAGTCACTGTTTTGTAGCCATATCAGTGGACATGCTATGCACACCACACCATCCGTGATTTTCCCGTCTGATAAGTCCAGGACAGGGGCAGATTACAGAGGTTATTACCGTACATCCTCCATTCACCATTTAATCGCTTTCCTGTAGCTCCACATATTCCTCTTGTAACCTCGTTTCCGCAGATAATAGCCATTGCACCTCATTATATCTTGTTGGGTGGTAAAAGGCAAAAGGTAAAGTTCACCCTATAACAGGCCACGAAGGCCCAGAGGTGGAATAGAGGTATAGCTCTACTCTTTCTTTAACCTCGGCACTAGATGGGGTGGGTGCTCAACGCCACGCCCCGGCCGCTTTACCCCCGGGAAAGACCCGGTACCCATTGTTTAGGAGGCTGGATGGGCCCCAGGGCCGGTTTGAACGGGTGCGGAAAATCTCGCCCGTACCGGGATTCCATCCCCGGACCGCCCAGCCCGTAGCGAGTCGCTATACCGACTGCGCTATCCCGGCCCACCTTGTTGGGTGGTACAATATTAAAATTTTAGTATAGTGCGGTAACAAGATAGGCAATGTACGTCTAACGTGACATTGTGGCGCGTTCGCGTAACATTTGTTTCATGGAAACGCAGCAGTACGTCCCTTTGTATTGTTGGCCTACATGTAGCCGTCAACAGTTAAAAAGTGTTCATTGTTGCCATGGAAGTGCAGCAGTGAGTTCCCCTTGCACTCTTCTTGGGCTGCAAAATATTTCGTACTGCTGTCAGCATTATACAGAGACTTGGGTCTTCTTGTATAGTGCCCCATATGTTGGTCAGATTGTAACCAAATTTCGAATTTCTCAGAAGATTTTCGTAGAAGTTCCCAATATCAAATTGCACCCAAATCCGTCCAGTCGGAGCCGCGCTGATACAGGCGGACCGACGGCACGAAGTTAAATAGGCGCTTTTGGCGACCTGGTTGAACGCGACTAAAAACCGCGAAACGTAACTAATTTTCGTATGTATGCCGATGATATAAAGGCACGTAACTCAGTAGTTTTTTTATGTCTATACACATAGTCGTGTTGATATAATATGACCTACAACAGTGGTGTGAATTCAAAGCTGAAGATGCAGTTTTTGTGTGTCTTGCCTTAATAACGCTGCGATTGTGGTACGCTAACCTGTCCCTAAACACCACGCCAAGAAGGCATTGTGGCGAGTGGATGTCAGCTTGACTTACTTTTAACCTCATCTGTAATTGACATAAGGTCAGGTTCACGTCCTGGCCACTTTACCCTCGGGACAACCCCCTCCCCCCGGTACCCATTGGGCAGGAGACCGGGTGGTCGCCAGGGTTGGTCTGAGCGCCGTGGAGGAGATATTCGCTTGGCCCTCCCGGCAGTCGGATCGCAAGTCCTCGGTCGTGCAGCCAGCAGCTCAGTGACATGCCAACCGATGCCAGCGTTCCTGCCATCAAGAGAGAAATTAGAAAATCGTGGACACAGATTCGCGTTCGGACGTTGCGTCAACACTTCACTGACGAGAGGGCGCCGTGATTTGGTGTACATTAACTTCTTCAGTAAAGAAACTGAGACAGTCAGTCAAATACGCAGCATATATTTTGTACATCACAGCTACGTATTTCAACCACCTCGTCGCAGCCATTATCGTGCTGTACACAGAATTATAAAAAGGAAATTACAATTCTCTGTACAGCCTTATGATGGTTGTGTTGAGGCAGCCGATATGTTTAAAATATCTATTGTGTATTTGACTGTCTCCATTTCTATACAATATGAACACATCGGGTATGCCATACCTTGAAATTATTCGGTAAATTGCACAGGCTGTACGTAGACTGGAGCATGTTAAGCATTAAACTGTAAGAGCCCTAAAATGCGTCATCCTAATGGCGAGTGTTTAGTACTGTGTGTGTGTGTGTGTGTGAGACTCCTCAGCCTAGTAACCAACGTGCTGTTCGCTGCTCAACAGATAATTGCCGGAGTGTGTGTGTGTGTGAGTGACTCTCCAGCCAAATCACCAGTGTGCTGTTCGCTGCTCTACGGATAAGTGCCGGAGTATGTGTGTGTGTGTGTGCGTGCGTGCGTGCGTGTGTGTTGGGGGGTGGGTGGTGGGGGAGTGTTCGCTATGTACTTGGCAGTCGTCGCGAGGTGCTTGCTCCGGTGGGCGTTGGCACGACAACTTCAAGGCAGTCAACGCCAGCAAGTGGCATATGGCGGATATTAAGAAACGTTTCCTTGCCAAATGCACGGATTTCACGCCCGCCCTGTCTGTCTCGGCCAGAGGTCATAGTCCCTTATCTTCATATTGAAAGTGGGTATTAATTTAAATAGAAATGAACCGGAATCCTGTTCATTTTAATCGTTGTCTCAACTGTTTTTTTTTTCCTGTTGCTGTCATTGCTTGAAGTGGGGCGGTAAAGTCTTTCCGGCTACATGTTTCATTTTCAAAACTGCGGAATATATTTGGTGGAATTTGGAATTGATATGGTAGTTTGTTTGAATTTCAGGATAGAATTGAAAGCAGAAATTTGCATTTTAAATAGGAGCACACACAGGACAGGGTTTCTCTCTGTTCCTTAGTATAAATAAATATGGCGGACAGAGGGACTGAACGCGGGATCCGAATACGTGGTGCTTGTCTGTTCCTGAGACGATGGTAAGACATTTTCTTCATCCATGAACTTGAAAGGTTAATTGTTGTGTTCAGAGCGGCCTGCCTGTATTGAGTCCTTTCCTGAGCTTGGTGGCAATCTGGTATATGAAGTTCTATCACAGATCAAGGGGGGAGGGGGGAGGGATGGGTTGATTATTGCGTTGATTCGCGCTACCTCGACTGTTCAAAGCTTCTACTGGTGCAAGGGTGTCTGACCTTTTATGGTACATGGCCACACACCGGGCTGCATCTCAGAAAATCACAGTACGCTGTATAGCGTACTAAATTATTGTGTAATTTTTATTTTTGTAGTTTATCCATGTAATTTGCCGGTCCCATTGGCTGCGCGGTCTAAGGCGTAGGTCTGCAGCCGCTCGCCTGCTGAGATTGTGGGTTCGAATCCCGCCGGGGACATGTTGTAAGTGCTGTGTGTTGTGAAGTAGAGGTCTCTGCGACGAACTAATCACTCGTCCAGAGGAGTCCAGCCGACTGTGGTGCATCGTTACGTGTGATCTAGAAACCTCGTGAAAGAGGAGGCCCTGGTCCACTGGGGGGTTGTCGCGTCAAATAAAAAAAAAAGTTATGTAATTTACAAATGTGGCTGCTGGTTGCCCACCCCTGTACTAGTGTATTAAGATCGCGAATGCTGGTTTGATAAAAAAATAACGAATCTTAGGATAAACGGTCACCGGAACGAGATTTCACCCCAGGATCTCCGTAATTTAAGTCTATTAAGAGTGCCATCCGTTCAGTTACGACGCTTGATGGCAAGGAAAGTGCTGACACTGTTTTTGTTCGAAACTTGGAACCTAGAGGACCCAATCACTCTTTAAGTGTGCTCGGACGTTTCATTGCTACATCATACTTTATTCTGACACCTCCATCGATCGCTGTGTTTGCCGGAAGCAAGTTTGCCCGTCATGTTGACAGAACCGTAGAAACGATAACTAAGCTAATACCGCACGCGTTTTCCTGTCATTGTCGTACCCGTCATGCAGTCGGTCACCCCAGGAACAGACTTCATTATAATTGTTTCTTCGGTGGTTCTTAGTTGTGTCTGCTGACAGAGGCAAGCTGGTAGTGTGATGTCAGGCTTCCGCTTCCGCTT
>Ga0123354_10011396_pt1 | contig 13734 bp, 9 predicted proteins | sample TergutLab28metaG_2_FD_97872 | JGI IMG/M metagenome (GOLD analysis project Ga0123354, IMG submission 97872) | Labiotermes labralis P4 segment gut microbial communities from Petit-Saut dam, French Guiana - Lab288 P4 | ecosystem: Host-associated > Arthropoda: Insects > Digestive system > Gut ... | reverse complement strand
GCGCGCAAGGCTCTGGATGCGGCGGTGATGAAACTCTACGGCTTTCTCAAAGACGCAACCGAATCCGCCATTGTCGCCGCGCTGATGGAGCGGCATCAAAATGTAGTTTTGAAATAGTTGACCCTGATGTGGATGAAATATTCTGCGTACAATGTAAAACTTCAAAGCCAATTCAAAAAGGAGCCGTCATGAACACACTGTTGTCTCTTCTGGGCCTGATGTTTGTTGTTTTGTTCGCCGCGCCAGCCGAAGCCGTACAACCCCCGCCGCCGCCATTGGCGGGCAAGGCCGTCGCTGTCGGGGATTTTTCCGTGGTGCCGCTGTTGGATGGGGTGCACAGCTTTCCGCTCAGTCTTTTTCAAGGCGCCAACCAGGCGACCATGCTGGCGATGGCGGGCACCTCGCCGGTACCCGGCTCGTTCAATGTCTTTTTGATCAAACACGGTCAGGAACGTTTCCTGGTCGATGCCGGCAACGGCGCCTTGCGTCCTGAGCGAACGGGGCAACTGCCCCTGTGCCTGCAAGAAGCGAAGACCGCCCCGGAGGAGATCAGCAAGATTTTTATGACCCACCTGCACGGCGATCACATCGGAGGGCTGATCAAAGACGGCAATCCCGCCTTTCCCAAGGCGAAAGTCTATGTGGCGCGGGCCGAGTATGACTACTGGATGAGCGAGGAGGCCATGGGCCAGACTCCGGAAGGCAGACGCGGGCTGTTCCCGATGGTCCGCAGCGTGTTGCGCGTGTTGGATCGCGATAAGTTGCTGGTCTTCTTTGCGCCGGGCGAGGTGGTCTCCCCCGGCATCACCAGCGTTGCCCTTTTCGGCCACACGCCGGGGCATGTCGGCTTCATGCTCGCATCCAAAGATAAAAAACTCTTCTTTGTCGGCGACCTGCTGCACGCCGAGGCCGTACAGTTTGCCCGCCCGGACATAACGCTTGAGTTCGATGTCGATCAGCCCTTGGCTAAGGAAACGCGCCTGAACACATTCAAACAGGTCGCGAAGGAGGCAATTCCGATTGCGACCGCGCACCTACCCTTCCCCGGCATCGGCCTGGTGCGGCCCGAAGGCGACGGGTACCGGTTCGAAGCGTTCAAGTAACTTCGCGTAGAGACAAGGGGTAGGGGAGAGAAAAGGCGGGGAGCGCTCCGGTTGAGCCTCCCCGCCTGACGGCCAAAAAGGAACGTAATGAATGGGCAGGGTGATGCAAAAAGGGATTTGGTGAAAGGCGCCCGATTCCGAAGTGTTGCACCATCCCGCCCCGAATGCGCCAGGGCGGGATCAAGGCCGATGCCGCCGGTTACATTGAACGCCGGTACTGGCCACCCACCTCGTAGAGGGTTTCGGTTATCTGGCCGAGTGAGCAGACCCGCACCGCGTCGATCAGTTCGGCAAAGACGTTGCCATTGTCGATCACCGTCTGCTTGAGACGGTCGAGCATGGGGCCGGCGGCCTCGCGGTTGCGAACCTGGAAATCCCGCAGCCGTGTGATTTGCGACTGCTTTTCCTCCTCGGTGGAACGGGCCAGTTCAATTTCGATCGGCGCTTCGCCCTTGGGGTTGCGGAAGGTGTTGACCCCAATGATCGGATAGGAGCCGTCGTGCTTCTTGTGCTCGTAGTAGAGCGATTCCTCCTGGATCTTGCTGCGCTGGTAACCGGTTTCCATGGCGCCGAGCACGCCGCCACGCGAGGCGATGGCCTCGAATTCCCTGAGCACAGCTTCCTCGACCAGATCGGTCAGTTCCTCAATGACAAAGGCGCCCTGGTTCGGGTTTTCGTTCATGGCCAGGCCCCATTCGCGGTTGATGATCAACTGAATGGCCATGGCCCGCCGCACCGATTCCTCGGTGGGAGTGGTGATCGCCTCGTCGTAGGCGTTGGTATGCAGGCTGTTGCAGTTGTCGTAGATGGCGATCAGGGCCTGGAGGGTGGTGCGGATGTCGTTGAAGGCCATCTCCTGGGCGTGCAGGGTGCGGCCCGAGGTCTGGATGTGGTACTTGAGTTTCTGTGAGCGTTCGTTGCCGCCGTACTTGTGCTTCATGGCCACGGCCCAGATGCGGCGGGCCACCCGGCCAATCACTGAATATTCGGGCTCCATGCCGTTGGAGAAGAAGAAGCTGAGGTTGGGGGCGAAATCGTCGATGTGCATGCCTCGGGCCAGGTAGGCTTCGACATAGGTGAAGCCGTTGGCCAGGGTGAAGGCCAACTGCGAGATCGGGTTGGCTCCGGCCTCGGCGATGTGGTAGCCGGAGATCGACACCGAGTAGAAGTTGCGCACCTGATGCTGGACAAAATACTCTTGGATGTCGCCCATCATCTTTAGCGCAAATTCTGTGGAGAAGATACAGGTGTTCTGGCCCTGGTCCTCCTTGAGGATGTCGGCCTGGACTGTGCCGCGCACCGTGGAGAAGACCCGGCAGCGGATGGCCTCCCATTCTTTGTTGTCCGGCTGGCGGCTGTTGTCGGCCACGAACCGGTCGACCTGCTGGTCAAGGGCGGTGTTGAAGAAACAGGCCAGGATGATCGGCGCCGGGCCGTTGATGGTCATGGAGACCGAGGTCGAGGGCGCGCAGAGGTCAAAACCGCCGTAGAGCACCTTCATGTCGTCCAAGGTGGCGATGGAAACGCCCGAATTGCCGATCTTGCCGTAGATGTCCGGTCGTACGTCCGGGTCGCAGCCGTAGAGAGTGGGCGAGTCGAAGGCGGTGGAGAGGCGGATGGCCGGCATGCCCTCGCTGACCTGCTTGAACCTCCGGTTGGTGCGGAAGGCGTCGCCTTCGCCGGCGAACATCCGGGTGGGGTCCTCGTTTTCCCGTTTGAAGGGAAAGACGCCGGCGGTGAACGGGAACAGACCAGCAAGGTTTTCCTTCATCAAAAAGCGGAGAAGCTCGCCTTCATCCTGGTATCTGGGCAGATAGACCTTGCGGATGGTGGAGCCGGAGAGCGAGGTTCGGGTCAGCTTGGTGCGGATCTCCTTGTCGCGGATGGTGACCACGTGCTCGTCGCCCGAATACTGCCGAACCAGCACCGGCCAGGTGTCGAGCAGCCTCTTCGCCTGCGGATCGAGTTCGCCCTCCTTGGCTTCGAGCAGTTCGTCGAAATGGGTCACCGACTTGCCGTAGAGGCCAAACAGGTCCTTGGCCAAAATCAGGGCTTGGCGTTCCCGCACCATCCTCACCTGGGTGTCGACATTGGCATGGTAACCGCGCAGGCAGTCGGCGATCTCGGCCAGATACCGGGTCCGTTCGGCTGGCACGATGGCCCGGTCGCCCGAGGCTGCGGGAATGACGGTTCGGGATAGCCGGCCCGGTTCGAGGCGCAGCCCCAGTTCTTTCAGGGTTGGGAGCATGGCCTGGTAGAGGGCGGTGACCCCGTCGTCGTTGAAGCGGGCGGCGATGGTGGGAAAGACCGGCATCTGCTCCAGCGGCGTGCCAAAGGCCTCATGGTTGCGCTGATATTGCTTGCGCACGTCGCGCAGAGCATCCTCGGCGCCGCTGCGGTCGAACTTGTTGATCGCCACGAAGTGGGCGAAATCGAGCATGTCGATTTTCTCCAGCTGCGACGCGGCGCCGAATTCCGGGGTCATGACGTAGAGCGAGACATCGACGTGCGGCACGATGGCGGCGTTGCCCTGGCCAATACCGGAGGTTTCGACAATGATCAGGTCGAAACCGGCGAGCTTGCAGGCGTCGATCACCTCGGTCAGGGCCACGGAGATTTCCGAGTCAGTCTCGCGGGTGGCCAACGAACGCATGTAAATGTTTTCGTGTTCGATGGCGTTCATCCGGATCCGGTCGCCCAGGAGCGCGCCGCCGGTGCGCTTGCGTGAGGGGTCGATGCTGATGATTGCCAGTTTGAGGCGGTCGTTCTGGTCGAGGCGGAAGCGGCGGACCAGTTCGTCGGTGAGCGAGGATTTGCCGGCGCCGCCGGTGCCGGTGATCCCCAAGACCGGAGTCTTGTGGTCGGCAGCGCCGGTGCGGATCGCCTGGATGAGTGACGCCGGCGCTTCCCTGTTTTCCAGGATGGTGATGATTCGGGCCAGCATCCGCCGGTCGCCGCCGCCAAGTTGGGCAAGCAGCGCTTTTTCGTCTGTGGGCAAGGGTGGCAGATCGACATCGGCCTGTTCGACCACCTCGTTGATCATGCCCAGCAGGCCCATCTTCTGACCGTCCTCTGGGGTGTAGACGCGGCGCACCCCATAGGCGTGCAGCTCGTTGATCTCCTCCGGCACTATGACCCCGCCGCCGCCACCAAAAACCCTGATCTCCTCGCCACCTCCTTGCTTGAGCAGATCGATCATGTATTTGAAAAATTCGACATGGCCGCCCTGGTAGGAAGTGATCGCGATGCCGTGCGCATCTTCTTGGAGGGCGGCGGTGACGATCTCCCGGACCGAACGGTTATGGCCGAGGTGAATGACTTCCACACCGGTGGATTGGAGAATACGGCGCATGATGTTGATGGTGGCGTCGTGGCCGTCGAACAACGAGGTCGCGGTGATGAAGCGGACCTTGCGGGCTGGTTTGTACTGCGTCTGTTGACCGGCGGAGGAGTGGGCCATGGTGGATCTCCTGGCAAAGGTTGAGTGGATGGCAGTGGATAAAAGGTCCAGTGGCGGATCGATCACACTTCAGGGAGAGCGCAAGCGGCTGGGGCAGGGTAAGGTACTCTTGGAAAATAAGCAAAATAAATTTGTCGCTGGGGAGCCAAAAAAAAACTCGCCCTGGTCAAAAAATGATTCGGCCCCAAAGGGCCGGGTTGTGATCCACGCCCGGCGGTCGATAGGTTGTCAAGGGCCGGCACGAGAGGTTGAACGCGCAAAGGGCGTGGACTCCATCGTCTTTGGAGTTCGCCTGCTGCACCAATACGGCCAGCTTACGAATCAGGAGGCGGGGAACGGTTGACCGCGACCGCAAGCTAGTAAAACTCTCGCGATCGTTTCTTGATTGCATTGCTTGCACAAAACGCTATCTTGGAAATATGAACAGCAAACACCGCAAAACTTTGCAGGCCATTTTTGCGCAACCCATCTCCGGCACGATCAAATGGGCGCGGATCGAAGCCTTACTGTCGGCTGCCGGCTGTGCAGTCACAGAGGGTTCAGGATTTTCGGTCACCTTTGAAAAGGATGGCCGGAGAGCCTATTTTAACCGTCCACATCCGGAGAAGGAAGCCCTGCGGTATCGTGTCGCCGCAGTGCGGGAATTTCTTGATGGACAGTTAGGAGTACGGCCATGAGCAGCATGACCTACAAGGGGTATCCGGCCCGCATCGAGTACGATGACCACGACAAAATTTTCACCGGCAGGCTGGCCGGAATGCGCGATATCGTCACCTTTCACGGGGAATCGGTCGCCGAACTGGAAGCGGCCTTTCATGAGGCTGTTGACGATTACCTTGCCGCTTGCGAGCGGCTCTCGCAAAAACCGGAAAAACCGGCCAGCGGCAATCTGATGCTGAGGGTTCCCCCAGAAGTGCATCAGGCTGTGTTGACAGCGGCCCAGGCCGCCGGAACCAGCCTGAACCAGTGGGCGACCAAGGCGTTGGCCGAGGCGGCTCGCGTCAGATCAACGTAACCGCGTGGGTATCCACGTTGGGGTTCGTGGATTCACCAACCTATATATTGCATCACCGGCCGCGATGGCGGACTGTTGCCGGTCCAGTCCGCCATAACTGTCTCGGTTTGGGTGTCCGCCGGATCGAGGATTTCCACCAGGTTGCTGTCGGCGTTAGGGTGAGGGTTGGTTTTTCCGTCGGGGAACGATGATGCTGGTGCTGGTGATTGCGTCAGGGTTCGAACGATCACCTCGCTTGAACAAGTATTTTCCGCCCGCAGTTCGGGAGCCAATCCGGAGATTGTTTTTCCGACAAGATCGCTTATTGTGCCTTTATCTCAACGCCGTGCCGGCGCAACAACCCGGCGCAAGTATTGCCGAGGTCATGCGCCATGCGGTATTCGATCATCCTTTTCTCCCTTTTTGTCCTGATGCTCTCCTCCTGTTCCTCGCGTTACTACAACGGCCCGGTTTCCGACCATTTCGACGGCGAGCGGTTTTTCAACCCCGGCAAACCGGAAAACAAACCCTTTTCCAAGGTGCTCAAGTGGTATGCGACCCGCGACCGCCAACCCTGGCCCGCTTTCAGCGAACTGCCCTTCACCGACAAGCCGCCCCAACGGGTTGACGGCAAGGGGTTGCGAGTCGGCTTTGTCGGTCATGCCACCCTGCTCATCCAAACCCAGGGGCTCAACATCCTGACCGATCCGGTCTGGTCGGACCGCGCCAGCCCCTTCACCTGGGCCGGGCCCAAACGGGTCCATCCGCCGGGCATCCGTTTCGACGACCTGCCGCCCATCAATCTGGTGCTGATCAGCCATAACCATTACGATCACCTCGATCTCGATACGCTGGCAAGGCTGTGGCAGCGCGACCGGCCCCGGTTCATTGTGCCCCTGGGCAACGAGGCGCTCATCCGCGACCGCGTTGCCCAAGCCCAGATTGAGGCCCGCGACTGGGGCGGTCAGGTGGCGGTCATGCCGGGGTTGACCGTGCATCTGGAGCCGGTGCAACACTGGTCGGCCCGCACTCCCTGGGACCGCAATCGAGCCCTGTGGGCCGCCTTCGTCCTCACCACGCCTGACGGCACGATATACTTTGTTGGCGACAGCGGCTATGGCGGCGGCGACAATTTCCGCGCTACAGCCGCCAAGTACGGTCCATTCCGCCTTGCTGTCCTGCCCATCGGCTCGTACGAGCCCCGCTGGTTCATGGCCGATAACCACATGAATCCCGAAGAAGCGGTCAAGGCTTGGAACGACTTAGGCCAACCGCCCATGCTGCCCACCCATTACGGCATGTTTCAGTTGGCCGACACCGGTTACGAGGCGCCGCTGCGCGACCTGCGGGCCGCCATGCAAGCTGCCGCCGTTCCGGAGGGTCGCATCCGGCCGCTCAACCCGGGCGGGCATTGGTGGGTGGATGAGCTGGCCGTGGCTCCGGCGACGGAACGATGATGGGGAGAGTCCGGTTCAGGGCGCCGCTGCCAACAGTGACCGCAGGGCCTGGCCGATGATGTTGTCCGGGACGTTGCTGGCGAGGCTGCGCTCGCTTGCCCAGGTGATGAGGTGCGGGTCCTTGGCCGCATCGGTGCAGAGGAAATCCGGATCCACCGTTGTGCCGGTCCGGGCAAGATCGAGCCGATCGGCGTCAAAACAGGTACGCACGGTGGCGTCGTCGTGGGTGCGGGCAGCGGTGTGCAGGCGGCAGGCGGTGAGCAACAGGCGCAGCCGCTCTTCATCCAGGCGCAACAGGCCTTTATGGTGATAGTACTCGGCAAGCATGGCGCCGCGTGGGCCGTGGTCGGGGTCGGCTTGCTCGGTGAGCCGCCGACTGTCGTGGAACAGGGCGAACAGTTCTACCACTTGCCGGTCGGCCCCGGTTTCGGCAGCCAGCCGCAGGCCGTTGTCATACACCCTGGCCCAATGGGAAAGCCCGTGCAGGCCATGGGGGTTGGTAGCCATCTGGCCGATGATCGTCTCTAGAAGCCCTTTGGTCATGGTTAGCATTCTGTGGTTGATGGTTTCAGGTGGAAAGACGCCTCTTGCCGGGACGGGGCGGCTTCCCCCTTGGCGCGTCCAGGCGCGGAAAACAAAAATATAAAAAAATCCTTTTACCCAGCAGTCGCCAGCCGCTCACCCAGTTGGACGGCCCGCTCGCAATCTTCCGGAAAGACCGAAGCCCGCCGCGCCGCTTTCTTTGCCGGATCCATGAATTCCATGACCACCTTGCCATAGTCGGGAAACTGATAGGTGTCGTAGCAGCACAGGGTCTCGGGCGGCTTGCCGAAGACGCGGCCAAGTATGGATGCGGTGGCTGCGAACATCGCTGGATAGTCCATCTGGGCGCACAGTTCCTCGTTGACATTCATGGTGTAGACGACGGCTGTCCTGATGGTTCGGGGGAAGATGGCGCGCGGCGGCTGACTGTAGACGAGCGGCGCGAACAGCAGCCGTTCCATGAAGGAGCGCATCTCGCCGGTCATTTGGCCGAAATAGATCGGCGATCCCAAAACCAGGGCGTCAACCCCGGTCTCGATCCGCTCCAGTATCGGCTGTAGTTGGTCCTTCATGGCGCAGCGGCCATTGCTCGGTCCGTCAACCAGTTTGCAGGCAAAGCAGCTGGTGCACCCCTTGTAGTCGAGATCGTAGAGGTGGACCAACTCGGTGGACGCGCCCTGGGCAGCGGCTCCTTCGAGGATCTTGGTCAGCAGGGTGGCGGTGTTCCATGTTTTTCTCGGGCTGCCGTTAATGGCCAGAACATGCATAGCGTCCTCCAAGTTTTTAGGACAGGAATCCGGAAACAGGCGTTCCTGCCGGTTAATACCGCACCGTGGCCATAACCATGGTGGCGGTCCAGTTTTCGTCGCCGCCCAACCGGGCGGTGGCGCCGCTGGCGGGGATGGCTAGTGCCCCCACCAGGCTTAAGCTCAGATGGCTGTTGACCGTCCAGTCGGCGATCAGGTTCCATTCGTCGGCATAGTGGCTGTCCTGTACCCCGAAATAGGCAGGGTTGTATAGGCTGAAGCGATAGTAGAACAGGTTGAGCGTCAGAGGTTCCACCGGCTGGATCTTGAGGCGGATCATATGCGAGTCGAGATTGGTGTTGAACAGGTCATACTCGCCGGTGATCTCGCCCTGAAACCAGGAACCCCAGTCGGTGGCGCTGTAAAACAAGGTGTCGTAGTGCTCGTTGAAGCTGGCATAGCGGTAGGTCAGCTTAGGCTTCCAAGGGATCTCGCTCCACTGGTAGCTGATTGCCGCATACCAGCCGACGCCCGCGTCCAGGCCGTGGTCGCGCTCTTCGCGGACAAACTCGCCATCGAAGGTGAAGGGGCGCAGAACCATGGGACCGTTCATCAGGGCAAAGGGCTTGACGCTGCCGCGCAGGTCAAAGACCCGCATGCCGTCGCGGTCGGGCCGGTCGGATTCGATGCTGGCAAAACTGCCGCCAAGGGTGGCTTTGTCGGCAAAGGCGTATTCCAAGGTGCCGCCTCCAGCCCGGGTGTCGACAGGGATGACGTCGTTGTCCTCGAAATAGAACAGATCTCCGGACCAGGCGCCGCTTTTCATGCGGGCGATGGCGGCATAGTCGGCGCTGTTGCGGCCGCCGAGGTAGTAGGCAGCCCGCCGGAACCCAGCACTGCCCTCGCTGCAAAAGAGGAAACCGGTCCCGGTGGTGTAGATCTGGCGGCCAAAGGAGATGTCGAGGAAGTCCTCGCCCAGGCTGCCGAACAGCGTGCCCGAGCGCCAGCCAGCATAGGCGTTGTCGATGCCCAGCCAGTTGACGTCGCCCATGCCGTCGTTGGTGCCATCGGCGTCGATGCCGAAGGTGTTGGCCAGGACCAGGTCGATCCTGCCGTACAAACTCTGGGTGTTGGGCAGCACATAGCGGCCCTCCAGGCCGGAGCGGATGACCGATTCCGACCAGGAGCCGACCGTCTGGCCGCCGAGCACACCCTTGTCGTTGCCGTACCAGGCGTTGCCCTGGCTGAAGAAGGCGAGATCGAGGCCAAGGGCAAGCTGGAGATAGCTGCCGTTGGCGTTCTCATAGAAGCGCAGCGGATTGGCGTCTTCCTCGGCGGCCGGCAACGCAGTGGGCAGAGCGAGAGCGGTCGTAAGCATGAAGAGGGCGGTTGAATAGGTTTTGCGCATAGCTCTATACAATCAATATGAAAGATGGTGCAGGGCAGGGCGGCGCTTGCCGATCCGCCGGGGCGATTTTTACGTTATCGCGCCATGTCCGTCAAGGTTTTGCCGCCTCTTTTTGTTTCAAGAATCGGCTGGATTGCCGGTGGGATCGGCGTGGCCCAAGTCAAGGCCGGCTTGCTGCGGAAAAGCCGGACAGGGAGGGCCTTAGCCGTTGTTTTGGGCATGGAGATGGGCCAGCATCAGATTGATTTCGCCATACGAGTAGCTGTCGCCGAGGGCGGTTTTCAGCGCCTTGAGGGAGCTGGCCGGCAGCGAGCTTATCTTGCTTTCCAATTCGCGTATCCGCTCCGGAGCCATCAGGTCGGCGATGGGCAGGGTTCCGTCTTTGACGAAATGAGCCAGGTGGCCCTCGATGGTCGGGAGGGTGAAGCCGCGCCGGTCGGCGATCTCCGGGAGCGAGAGACCCATCCGCAGCATCTCAAGACTGGCGGTCTTGGTGTCGAGCCGTTGGCTCGTCCGCTCTGGCGCGCCGGTTGGAGCGATGGCTGGCGGGACCGCCGCTCCGTGGTCGTTTTCCCCGCGCCAGTCGGCCACCAAGGCCAGGAGCTCCTGGCCGTACCGTTCGGCCAGCCGCTTGCCGATGCCCTTGACGGCCTGGAGAGCCTCCATGCTGTCCGGCAGATGGATGGCAATCTGGATGAGGGTCTTCTGGCGCATGACCTGGTACGGGGGCAGGCCAGCGGCTTCGGCCGCGTCGTTTCGCCATTGGCGCAGGGCGCGAAACAGGGCCGGATGGCCGACATCGGCTTCGGTGTAGAGGGCCGCGGCCGGCTTGGGCCGTTTTTCCGCGGCCATGGCCGCAACCGACAACGCCCGGAGATAACGGCCGGGCGAAAAATTTTCGGCACAGACCCTGATCGCCGCCAGTTTGCTGGCGCATTCCTGCCGGAGCAGTCGAATGGCGTCGTCGATCCGCTTGCGGATCTCCTTGTTGTCCGATTCCACCCCCAGGCTTTCGATGCAAGGTCCAAGCCCGGCGGCGAACTGCCCGGCGAAATAAGTGCCAGCCTTGGCCAGCCGTTCCCGAATGACCGGATCGGCAGCCGGTTCGCGCTGCGGCGCAAACAGCGACTGCAACTGGAGCTTAAACCTGTCGCCCACGGCGCAGATGGTTTCCTGGGCCTGCTGCCGGATCGCAAACACATCGCCCTTTCCATTCACCTGGACGATGCCGGCATTGCTCCGCAGCAGCCCGGTCAGACGGCCTAGCAGTCCTGATAAAGCGCTGAAATCGAAGCAGGTCAGCAGCAGCCTTTGCTGGTAGTGAATCCGGGCAATGGCGACATCGGCCTCGGTCGGGGGCTGGGATGCAATCTGAGTGACGAAATCGCGGACCGTCGGGTCGGCTGCCGTGGTTCGGGCCGCAAGCGGCGAACTGAGCACCAAGCCGTCGAGACTGCGGCAGCGGCTCAAGCCCACATAGACCTGACCGTGGGCAAAGGCGGCTTGGGCATCGATCACCACCCGGTCGAAGGTCAAGCCCTGGCTTTTATGGATGGTGATCGCCCAGGCGGGCTTGAGGGGAATTTGCAGGAAATTGCCGACCACTTTGGAGGTGACCTCGGCGGTCTCGGCATCTACCGCATAGTCGATGTTTTCCCAGGTCATGGTCCCCACTTCAATGGGTTCATCCTCCCCCGGACAGACGACCCGCACGCTCTGCTTCCCCATGGCGGCGACAGTGCCGATCTTACCGTTGAAAAAACGTTTTTCCGGCGAAGTGTCGTTGCGCACGAACATCACCTGGGCGCCTGGTTTCAACTCCAACTCGGCGGCGGTGGGATAGGCGTATTCCGGAAAGCTGCCCTCGATCGCGGCTGCAAACCGGCGAGCTGCGGTGGGCAGGGCATTCAGCCGGGCCTTGTTGATGGCGTCGGCCTGGCGATTATGGGTGCAGAGGGTAATGACGCCCTCCTCGGGCGCATAGTCGGGGCGATGGCGGGCGTTGAGCGCTTTCAGACTGGCGGCGTCGAGGCGGTTGTCGCGCACCTGGGCCAGCAGGTCGATGAAGCGCTGGTCTGACTGGCGGAAGATCCGGCCAAGTTCGATCGCCACCAGGTGGAGTCGTTGCAGGGCGAGGCTGCTGAAAAAATAGGGCGAATCGTAATGCGGCCGCAGCAGGCGCCACTCGCCTTCCTTGACCACCGGCGGCAGTTGGTGGAGATCGCCAATCATCAGCAGTTGTACGCCGCCGAAGGGCTGCTCTGAGCGGCGGTAGCGCCGGAGCACCGCGTCGACCCCGTCCATCAGGTCGGCTCGGACCATGCTGATCTCGTCAATGACCAGCAGATCAAAGTTTTGCATGAGGTTGCGCTTTTCCCGTCCGACCCGGTGTCGGCCGTCGTGCAGGGCCGCACCGGGGACCAGTGGGCCGAAAGGGAGCTGGAAAAAGGAGTGGAGGGTAATGCCGCCGGCATTGATCGCCGCTACTCCGGTGGGCGCGGTGACGACCAGCCGCTTGCCGGTTTGCTCTCTCAGCCGGTGGAGGAAGGTGGTCTTGCCGGTTCCGGCCTTGCCGGTGAGAAAGACGGTGCAGTCAGTCTCTTCGACAAAGGCGCGGGCCAGGTCGAGTTCAGGGTTGGGCGGCGGCATAGGCAATCATTCTGGTTTGCGGCGCAGGGTCTTGAGCCGGGAACGGCGGACCTTGGTTTCGCGCCGCCGCTGCCGAGCCGCCAGGGTCGGCTGAGAGGGCCGTCGTGGTTTTCGCGAGACCACCGCCGCCCGGATGATGGCGGCCAGCCGCTCCAATGCCGCTTCCCGGTTTTTTTCCAGGCTGCGGAATTCCTGGGCCTTGAGCACCAGCACCCCATCCTCGGTCAGCCGCTGGTCACGCAGGGTCAGCAACCGCATCTTGATCGCCTCGGGCAGGCTGGAGGCCCGGATGTCAAAACGCAGATGCACTGCGCTGGCCACCTTGTTGACATTCTGGCCGCCCGCGCCCTGGGAGCGGATGCCGGTCATCTCGATTTCGCCGCTGTCGATGACCAGTGTCGGGGTGATGAAGAATGCGGCCATGGTCAGGCTCCCGCAATCGGTCGGGCAACCGTCGGCAGGGATGGCCGCAGTCACCCAAGGTTTACCTTGTTTGCCCTAAAGATCAAGGTGTTGATGGAATGGAATTATGCTGGCGTGTTGATAGTCGATATTGGACGCCATCGCAAGCGCTTTCCTCGCACGAACGCGGCCCGGCCGATCCAGGGCAAGGCGACCAGTCCGTATGGCATCGCGCCTGGTCAGGGAACAAGGCATGTCGCCCAAATATGTTTTGCTCTTTTGTCCCTTTTGAGCCTATCCTTGGTCCGTCTCGCGGGCACAATCCGACGGCCTGCCGATGCCGCCAACAGAGGAGTACAGCTCTATTATCCCGGAGAACGCTTTTAGGCTGCAAAATACAAATTTTTACCTATAGACACTGGCTCGACCGTAGCATAACATTGATTAAAATTCCGAAATGACGGACCTTGAGCGGCGTGGCAGCCCTTATTTTGTCGGAAAGAAGAGACAGGGCGCTTTCCCGTTCATCACTTGCTCGAAAGTCGTTGAATGCAGGGGCGAGCAGTCGTCATGGCGGAAAAGAGAGAAACATGCGCAATCTCCATGCAGTCCCCCACAGTCCTTGATGCCGGGTATAGCCGTTATTCCATTTCGACCGAAAGAGCGCGACCGTCAATCACCCCTGACTGAAGTCAGAGGCTTGCGGGAAAACCTGCAAGTTCTGGGTTGACCAGGGAAAGCGGCATCCAGTCCGCTCCGTTGTAAGGAAAGTTCAAAAACCGACGTTGGGATGCTTCCTCAGTTCCAACCTCTCGAAGCCAAGGTTGCAGACAAGCTTAGGGGTAAGCGCGAAACGGGCTTCGGCATATGCTGACTTGCAACATTCCCGAGGGGAGAGCGTCGAAAGACGCCGTTATCTGGCCCGTAAGGGCTTTGTTCAGGAGATGTCGAATGGGCGCTTTTGTATTTGTG
>Ga0123354_10011395_pt1 | contig 13734 bp, 8 predicted proteins | sample TergutLab28metaG_2_FD_97872 | JGI IMG/M metagenome (GOLD analysis project Ga0123354, IMG submission 97872) | Labiotermes labralis P4 segment gut microbial communities from Petit-Saut dam, French Guiana - Lab288 P4 | ecosystem: Host-associated > Arthropoda: Insects > Digestive system > Gut ... | reverse complement strand
TTGTCCTTAGGGTTCCAAGCACTATACATGAGAATGCCCAGCGGTGACGTAACATGGCTGACTGTGGCTAGCGTGAGCTGAATTGCCGTCATATGACACCACACTCAAGGACGGAAATGGATACGATTGTCAGCTGACAGGTACAGTGTGTGGACCCGCAAGAAGACCACACTTTTCTCTGGACATTATCTCCGTAACCGTTCAACTTTGTACATAGGTGTTTTGGGTTATATCGGTATACTTTAACATAAGGAACACCCTCCCGAAGTCTGGCATATTCCTCCTGGGACACCCTGTATATACAGTATACCTCCTGATGATGGGCTACAAATATGCCCGAAACATGCAGAGGTTGATTGACGAAACAAACTTAAGGATAAATAGTGCATCAAGTTGGTTTTTATTACATAGATCAGCATATTGTCCAGGAAATATATCTGTAACCAATGAATGACTAACTTCGGCATCAAAATGTCTTAGAAACAATAATATAAACAGCCAACTAGATGCAACAATAATAACTGTATTAATAATTTCAATCAGCTCAACATGTTTTGGGCGATATTTTCGCCCATCCTCAGCAGCGCTAGGCTGTGTTTACAGCTTGTGGTATAAAGCACCGACGATGCTGCCTGCTGGAGGACCTGTGGACCAGTTCCACCTCATTCTGGTCACCAGCAGGCAGCATCGTCAGTGCTTTATACCACGATGTAAACACAGCCTAGCGCTCCTGAGGATGGACGAAAATATCGCCCGAAACATGTTGAGCTGATTGAAATTATTAATAAAATTATTACTGTTGTATCTAGTTGGATGTTTATATTATTGTATCAACGATGCACGGTCACTCAAACATCAAATGTCTTAGAAAATTTCTTCAAATGAATGAAAGAAATTTGTTCATAATAATGCTGAGTCTAGGAACCAGTGGAAATCTGTAATAGAACTAGCGGAATCAGACTTCACTGGATTTAGAAAATTGGTAGCATAAACGACAAAAGAATAATGTTTTGTTGATACGGAGAGAAAAAAAAATTACATACGTGCTTGAATGTACTTTATAGCGATGAATCTGATTTGCCTAAACAAATGACATTCAACAGGGGAGAAAAAAAAATCTAGCAAATTCTAGAGAGCTTGGAGGCACAATGAATTGCACAAAGTACGCGCCAAGCAATCTCAAGAATTTAACAGTAAAATACTTGCTTGGCCTGGGGCAGAAGGTGACAGAGAAGAAGGAAATGAGGTTGAGTCGGGCCAAAGCAGAAGCGCCTTTAAGCAAACAGAAAAATGTCGGGTTATTTTTAAAAGAAAGCAAACGAATTTCTTTTACGAAAATGTTGTGGCAAATAGAACATTATTACCTTATTATTCTATATTTTACATTTATAAAACCTGCGTTTATTTTCTTAATATAGTGCTTTGATGTATAGTGACAGTGGATGATATTGAGTTACTTTGGTAACGGCCATGAAATACGAAGAAAAAAAAATAATTTGATAGAAAGCAAGGTTCTAAAATGAATTAAAGTAAAAGAAGAGAGATTCACTGTAAGAGAATGGATACTGTAGAAAATGCCTGCAGTTATTAAATGGACTTCAGGTTTGTCATGTAAAGTTTGGTTGCAATGACTCACGGTCTCTATAGAATAAATGACTGAAGTGTAAATAAATAAGAGAGACATACGTCTTGAAACTTTCATGGCGACTAAATTCAATAAACTCCTCTCGGGGTGACAGCCGTTTAACGTTCTGATATCATTTATTTTTGCTTCAGCTGTCCTTTATCAGTACGAGCGTGTGAATGGCTTTCTACAGTGGAATCGGTATAGTTGCTAATGCTGTGTTTAACAAGCAATCTACTGACGAAGGACAGCGAGTAGGACTATGAAAAGCTGGTTTACTTTAACCATTCGACACGGTTGACAGCCAGAAAATATTACATTGAAATAAGAGAGACATTCCACCTGTCAATTCTGTTCACTACTAATAGCCTCTCTTTTGACAGAATTTGAAACTGATGATTAATGTAAACATGAAAATGTATGTAAAGAAACATAAATGTGATAATATGGATTCTGTCGTAGACTACAGTTGAAATGTGATGGCACACGGTGACTCAAGGGAGGGGAAGTGAAAGGGGAACTGGCGAATGGAGTGGGTAGCCAGTACCCTTCACACTACCTCGGAACATGGTGTGTCCGGCATTACTACCGCCGATGCGCACACATCGGCTGCCAGTAGTCGACTGAGCTGACGCTCACGCCGATTTAAACGGACTCGTCCGTTTCGCCGAAAGACGAAATCTGAGAATTAATTGTAAGTAAAGATATAGACAAGGTTTCACATAGTGTTTTGTGGCCGAATTTATTTAGCACCTGCACAAAGACTTCGTTGATATGATACATTCAAAATGCGTACACATTTTCAAAAAGACAAGCAATGTACGCATAAAGCAACATTTGAGGGTCGTTTGTGCAACCATTCTTGCCGTGGAAAAGCAATGAGTATTACATACTCCGAGTGTGTATTTGTAGCCTGCGATATCCAGGATGCAATGCGCATGCACCATTTTATCATATGTGGCCTGCTCGGCTCCACAATATTTTCCCACACTGTATCACAAACAGCACGTCTTTCGAAAAAGGTTATTGAACACAAAATATGTGGTTTGAATATGTCTAGAAATTTTGTCCGTATCCTTTCTCATTCTAAGAGGAAATAAGCGAGATGCGATCAAAAATGTAAATTGGTCTTCACGTGAAGTACCCTTTATTCTTGGCGTATTTTAATAAAATTTAGTTTTCGCGACAGATTTTCGAAAAATTATCAAATATGAAATTTCATGAAAATCTGTCAAATGTCAGCCAAGCTGTTCCACGCGAAGAGACGAGCGGTCGGGTGGACGGACAGACATGACGAACCCGATAGTCGCTTTTCGAAACTTTGCGAACGCGCATAAAAATTCAGAATTGCGCGCATAATTACTGTTCCATGAAGTAAATGGTCTGGTTTGAAGTTCTAATGATCCAGTATTTATGGAACAAATAATGATTACGAAAGAATTGGAAATTCTAATGATCTGAAGTCATAAGAAAATATTTTTACACAAGGAGAATTAAAAAATTACATGAAAATTTTATAGGACATCAAAAGAAATATGATTTACATGTGCGAAATGGTTTTCTAATCACATCTACAAGGCCACTTGCGACTGACTTCAAGCAAACGTTATGGGCATTGCTCCTCAAATTTCCTTCATGTTGCAGTACCTGATCTGGAATTAATCATTGAAATAAAGTAATTATCTTGAATTATTCGCAAACTATCCCCTATCAAGACGTTTCTCAAATTCATTAACTGTCATTTCGGTTACGCAATTTGGGGAAAGGCACGAGTCGTCAATAAACTGGAACAAATCACACAATGTGCTTGTACAGTTTATTGCACCGAAAAGTCATGAAAGTTGGTACAAGCATTTCAATCTTTCAGCTAAGTGAATGCCTCGAACTAGTAGCAACATTAGCTTACGGCACCTGCGAACAAAGGTAGTTCACAAACACAATTCATTTTAGGTCTTCCACACCGTAGGCGGATCCATGTCGCAGTATATCTCCTCTTTAAAAGTACTTCGCTTCGTAATCATAGTTAATTAATACAACATTACTGAAGGTTCGATAAAGTTTTTCACTTGCAATATTCAGTCTGGTATTGAAAGAGACATAGCAGCATGGATTATGGAATCCGAACGTTGATCGTAATGTTACAAAACTCTCACCGCGGGTAACTTTACTGTAGATATGTCTACAAAGCATCCCTCTAAAAAATTCAACAAATTTAAAGGTCGAAAACAGAAATATGCACACTGCTCAGATCGCACTAAAATATAAATCTGACGATGTGCTTGCATGTCAGTCACAGCCATCCAACACAGAGGTAACTACATTGAGAATTTGTTGCTGCTTTCAGCGCACAAGCTCTAAAACATTAACATCCTGTTATGTATAATATTTAAGCCATATACGTTTTATGTCAGCTTCAGGGAATAAGAATATAAAGTTGTTGGCTTCGCGGAGGACCCCTACGGATAGCACTAAACATCCGCCTGCGGTAAACAAGTGTGATCAAACACAGCAAGCAAGGAAAAAGTCGCGGGAAAAATTCTGTGCGGGTAATTTGTTGTGTTGCTTCAGCGATTTTCTATTGATTCACACTTGTATCATGAAGCCAATAAAAGTCTAAAGTAAGTGCGATAAATCCACCCCCCCGTTTGGACGTTTCGAATCAAATGAATGAGCTGTAATGTTCACAATTACGTATCAGGAGGAATAAAGCAAATATTAGTTAAAGTTATTCTTTATATGCGAACCACTTAAAGTCAAGCGGTAATTATATATATATATATATATTAATATATTGAGATGGGCTGGGCATGTGGCGCGTATGGGTGAGGAAAGGGGGGTGTATAGGGTCTTGGTGGGGAAACTGGAGGGAAAGAGACCACTGGGGAGACCTAGGCGTAGATGGGTGGATAATATGAGGATGGATCTCCAGGAGGTGGGATGTGGGTATGTGGACTGGATTGGGTTGGCCTAGGATAGAGATAGGTGGCGGACGCTTGTGAGTGCGGTAATGAACCTTCGGGTTTCGTGAAATGCGGGGAATTTCTTGACTAGCTGCAAACCAGTTAGCTTCTCAAGAGGGACTCTGCACCATGCAGTAAGTAAGTGTATATATATATATATATGAGTTATACATATAAGTTATATATATACCCACCAGATATGTATTTGTGGATATCACTCTTACCTAATTTCATCTGCTACTGTCAATTCGTATGTTTTGTGAAAAGGAACTGTAGAAATCACGAAAAATGTAGCACGTTAGGCTGAAAACATCGACCTTTTCCTACATTACGAGGCCCTGAAAATGCTGGAGGATAACAAATGACCCAAGTTTGCCGCGGGGTAGTTCCTAATATCTCCAGTTTATCCTGCCACTTCATATCCACTCCGTGGCTTCACAGAACTCCTAATCAACGTAATGAAATTTACTGCCAATTAATTACACAAGCCTACCAACTTAAGTCGTGCCATTTGTATGGCACCCCTGACGACTTTCCATTTAGAAAATTGCTCATCCGGTTTTTGTGTAACAGAATAACTTATACTAATTAAATTTATGGAAACAATAACACACTGTGCCTAAACTGTGTACGTAGCTGAACATAAGGCAGAGAAAACACGACAGAGTAATGGGAAATTTCCACAGTGTAGAAATTAAATTCCACTGCATCCACACAGCCACAAGATCGAGCCACATACCGGGCTGTACACGACACAAAACATCCTATGTATCTGATCTTAAGGCGATTCTTCCCCTCTGTGTTTACGATAAAACCGGCAGTATCATATACTCAGTCTAAACACAACTTTCATTTTTCAAACATACCCACCTACACGTAGGGCCGGAATAGCGCAGTCGGTATAGCGACTCGCTACGGGCTAGACGGTCCGGGGATCGAATCCCGTTGGGGTTAAGATTTTCCGCATCCGTCCATACCGGCCCTGCGGCCCACCCAGCCTCCTATACAAGGGGTACCGTGTCTTTCCCGGGGGTAAAGCGGCCGGGGCGTAGCGTTGACCACCCACCCCCATCTAGCGCAGAGGTTAAAGGAAGAGGAAAGCTATAACTCTACACCACCTCTGGGCTTTCGTGGCCTGTTATATTGTGAACTCTAACTTTACCTTTATCCACCTACATGTCTTGTGATACTATTACAAGCATCGCACCAATACACACAGGCCGGTTCTACAAAAACAAAAACAATAAAACTCGCCCAAGCTTTCCTGTTAACGCTATTAAATACTACACTTTATTTTTAACTAGTATTATACAGGATGCGGAAACACTACATGCCCAAACTTCGTGAGGTGAAGGGAGGGATCAAAACAAATATTTGTCAAGGAACTATATGTCGGAGATGAGTCCATGCAGCGCTACGGACCGTCATGTTGGGTCTGACTAAGTTTCAAATCAAGCAAAAACACTTAAGTATTCTGAAAAAAAAAAAGTATTTCGTACTAATTTACAGCAGATGTTAGAACGTACGGCTACCGACCTTGATACATAGGCGACAACGACGCAGCAGAGACTGACGTGTGAATTCAGAATGCCAGGTTGCTGCTGCCTCAATGACACGGGCAATAAGATCCTCTTCAAAATCAACATCTCACCGCCACATACAACGATCGCTGCATTGGACGGGGCGGACCTATGGCTTGGCCTCCAAGGTCACCGGACCTCACCCCAACTTACTTCTTCATATGGAGCCACATTAAGGCCGAGATTTACACGTCGCCAGTTGATGCTGAAGAGGATTTTACTGCCCGTACTGTTGAGGCAGCAGCAACCATCAGGCAACAATCTGGCATTTTTGAGCGCTAACGTAAGTCTCTGCTGCGTCGTTGTCGGCTGTGTATCGAGGTCGGTGGCCGTACGTTCGAACATCTAGTCAATCTTTGTTTCGGTCCATCCTATCATCTCACGAAGTTTGGGCAAAGCATTTGATGTATGTTTGTCCGTGCATCGTAGTATAAGCGTAGAGAAGAAAACCAACTAGATGCTACTGAAAGCTTTATTGCACATATAATCTGCTCAACATGTTACGGACACTTATATGCCCATCATCAGGAGCTCGATACTATAATTGTGTTATTGCCTCATGGTGTGTAATGCCTTGGTTGCTGGTGGTCGGTTGTTAGGAGCAGAGCAGCAGGCTATGCGTCCGGGATGAGGGAAATTGTGCGAGTCGCAATATGTTGAGCAGATTATAAGGGCAATAAAGTATTCAGTAGCACCTAGTTGGTTTCCTTCCCTACGCTTACGCAAAGCATTTTACAACTTAACGTATACTTTCTCAGTTACTTCTAAACTTTCACGACATAACTTACAAATTCATAAGAATTTTATTCCTAAGGCTGCATACTTATGATTATTATACTACTGCTACTCCATGGCTCTACAGTCCTTGTAGGACCTTGGCCTCCTTCACGACCATCTTCCAGTCGTCTCTTCTGTGTGCAAGTATGCTCCAGTTTGTGACACCCATCCTCCTCAAATCCTCCCTCACGTCGTCCATCCACCTTAACCTTGGTCTTCCTACACTCCTACTTCCTTCCGGAGTGGTATGAATATTATACAATAATATATTCATTTGATTCGAGGTCACAGAGCATTCATGCAAATGTTAACTTCTTTTTATTATTGCGATCAGCCTAATGATGGCCACATATTAGCCGAAACACGTAACTGTTTAAGTTCCAAAAATAAATATTTTTGTTTTCAGTGAGTGTATTACACACCTGGCTATTAATTCACATTGGCACTAATTCTATCAATTTGTAAAGTTGTGCCCAGCTTGTTGCCAATTAGGTTATAGGCTTTTCACGACAGCCAGACACTTGCAGTCTACATCAACGTTTGGAGACATTTGACAATTAAATTAGTTTCAGAAGTCACAAAATGTCTGTGTAACCCACCTCCATATGTTTCCACCCTGAACATAAGAAAATAAGTCAACTCAGAAAACGGCAGACGTAAGTAAACACAACAACAACAAAAAGTGCATAATGAGAAGCTCCACGGTGATTTTGAACTAGGTGAGAGCCACTGACGTTTCAAAAGGAATTGTTACGAAGCCAATAGGATTGTTCCGAAAAACGTGCTGCAGCCATCAAAGGAATTTAGAAGCTTATGTGCTAATGAATTCTAGGAACATAAAATTAATTTTATGCGCAGAATACCTTGAAATGAAATACATGAATAGTTGAAAGATTTAGTCCAATTAGAAGCACCCTTCACGTATTTAATAAACGTGTCCTTTGTGATTTCCTATATCTGATTTGCCTAAATATTTATTTACTTCAAGTACAAAGCTAATCACGCTACGTATAACACAACGCTGACAATTTCCTCCGTATTTCATTAAATATTCACCAAGCAGAAAAAGTATTCTAAGAATATCTGTAGAACTTAAAAAGGCCTATATTTTCCGCTTTGAGTCTTATCTTTTGTATGATGAAGCATTTTCTGAGAAAAGTAATTTTTTCCAACGGTCCAAAGGTTTCCTTACTCCTTCAGAACAAAATACTACCGCTTAGGTCTTAATACATTTTTGCAACAAACTTTCCATCACCGGTGAACGTTTAAAAATTCAAATTCAACAGTAATTACTTTAGTTTACGATCGACAAGCCCCTCAGTCCTAACAAACACTGCAAACGACGGCCGTCATTATACGTAACGTAACGATTGTCCCCCATTCTTTTAATCTTCACACCTATAAGAAAAATTTCTTCCGACTCGCAAGGCTATCGCCATAATTAAGAACTCCTCTTCTGTAATTTTCTCTAGTGTTCACGTCGTATAAGCGCCACTTCCCCCCCCCCCAAAAGGTGATACAATATATGTATTGTAAAATTATAAAATGATATAGTCAAACACAACTCTCAATTTATTAGAAGTATTACTTGTATTCCTAGCTAGAAACACAGCTACTGCTTCTAATAAACTGAGAGTTGTGTATGACCATATAATTTTATAATTTCACTTTACATATATTGATCATATGTGGGCCGGGTAGCTCAGTCGGTATAGCGACTGACTACGGGCTGGACGGTCCGGGATCGAATCCCGATGGGGACGAGATTTTCCGTCCGTCCAGACCGGCCCTGGGGCCCACCCAACTTCCTGTAAAATGGGTACCGGGTCTTTCCCGGGGGTAAAGTGCGGCCTGGGCGTGCTGCTGACCACTCACCCCCTTCTAGTGCCGCGGTCATGGAAGAGTAGAGCTATACCTTTACCCACCCTCTGGGCCACGCCGGGTCGGTAACGGGATCACTTTACCTTTTTTTTATATTGATCATATACAACACAACAGGGACGCCTCACTTTAAAAAAGGGGATACAAGGTACTTGGTCTCCTGACATGCATTCTATCAAGGCAGCCGCCCTAATATTATGACCACTGAGAGGCAATGAAAAACAGTTAGGTGTGAATGAGAAAAAGTAATGTGTGCCAACTTTTCAGTGCTGCCAATATCACTTTCCAGGCAAATTAAATTCACTTTACTGTACTAATTTCCGTCGTATATGGTGCCGGTATACGCGAAGTAGCAAAAGGCAAGGAAGGAGAGAGAAGACTGTGATTTTATGAGGGAGAACAACAAGGAAAAAGGTAAACGTGTGTGCTATACAAGAGTAAGAGCACAAAGAACTTCCATAATTCGGTGCGGTATAGGGGATTCGAGTAAATCCGTTGAAGTTTATGAGTTGTAAGTCCCCTAACGTTAACATGGCATATAAAAGATACCATACGAGCTAAGCATAAAACACATTACCAAATGAAATGGCACTCGACGTCAGACGTCACTACTGAGGCAGAAGTAACGACGTACAGTTTTCTGCAAACACACGTAACACAAATGACCGTGGTTTTTACCGTGGCACTGAAACATCAAACAAGATGTGTTCCGGTGAATCAATAGAGACAGAAGAGCGTCGTTTGTCCAGCTTCATCAAGCATACATTACGGTATATGCTTATACATCAGAATTAATATAAAAGAAACTTTAATGGCTTGCAAGAATTTACGAATGAATGATCTTATACATATGTAGACTAGAGAGTCATACACAGTATATCATATCACCAGATTTCTATACTTAGTACTCTTCGGTGTACCGTACGTTTAACAACGAGAAACAACGTACATACCTGTAATGTGGTGTATCACATTAGTAACAGTGCTTTTGTATTTATATGACCAATGACGTACGTAAAATTGTAAACGAGACATTTCAAAAATATCTGTGGACACACTAAAACCACTGCATTCTCGTTTAACTGAACAAAGTTTTACGTTAATCCACTGTTTTAAGGGGGGCGGGCACACAACTATGTATGTTGTACTGTACGTCTGTTGTAACTGAATACTGCGTCCCTGTTTATCTACGCATCACTGGTGTGCTAATCAACCGTATTCTCCATTTGTAAGAACTACAGAACACACCATTATTATTATTATTATTATTTCGTAGGAACAACCAATTTTTACAGTCAAAATCCCATTCAGTAACACCCACATTTTGCGAACTAGTACACATTCCTTGTATTCATTCTGAAATGCAAGGAATGTAACAAAAATAGGTTCACTATGTAACTTGCAGTGAAATTGAATATAATGGAAGTAGTTTTAGATATATAAATACAACACGTCAGTCGATAACACAACACTTTATATACAAAGACAGATCCAAGAGCCTCTTGGATCTGTCTTTTTGGAGGGCCTGAGGATGACCTTATAAGGTCGAAACATGTCGCCCTGACAAAATATACTATTTTTGTATATAAAGTGTTGTGTTATCGACTGACGTGTTGTATTTACATACGTTACAACACTTCGGGATGGAAAACATTAAAAAAAATAGTTTTAGATAGTTTACTTAAAGAAGAAAATGCTCGTGCTGCTGTAGTTTTGTATGTAAGCAAGTAGTTATAACTAGAAGCAGAGGATCGCAATAGTGGGGGTATGATCGAGTTAGAATAATACTGTCTGTCTCTGAAAAACAATAACAAATCAAATCCTCCGGACAGCCGTGCCGCTTCAGTACATATCATCATCATCATCATCATCATCATATAAACTTAGCATTCGATATATATTTTGCTCTTTCCAGAATTTTGCAAGTTAGTGCGGCAGGAAATTTTAAAAGATTTCAGTTTCAACTTTACCAGTGAAATTTAAATGGACAAATGCCAGTGACACACGGCCAGCTACATACTGTACGAACATGTAAATCTACAAGGCTGAAACCTTCAGTGGGATTTTTGACTTAATCCTACCGGCCGCACTATGTCTGCGGTCTACTCAGCCCTTACCCGAAATGAGTACCGGGGATGATTCCTGGGGTGAAGGCGGCCGGTGCGTAGGGTTGACAACCTAACCACCTTCATATGCCGACTGTCTAGAAATTCTGCGAGCCTAAAACTCCTACAGACCTAAGGGCATGTCTGGGCCTGTAGAGAGATAGCTTTACCTTTATTCCCATATTTCCTGCAGTATTCAGACACAAGGACAAGGATACGAGAAGAAGCAAGTGTTCAGAGGCGGAGGTTAAAACAAATTTCCTCTCACAGAGGAGACAGATTAGCCTTTAGACGCCTAACGTGAACTATAGTTGACGTACCGCACTGTTAACTTCCAAAGTTGCATTTTATATATTTATTCAACAAATATAGGTACTGAATATTTTAAACATGGTATATAATCTCCCTTTCTTTCTCTTAAAAATGCAGTTTGTTTCATAATTCTAACGTATTTGGTTCCTGTATTATTCACATTTTATATACAGGATGTGCCAAAATTAAAAAAATAATTCCGGCGCCAAGAGGTTAGTTCGCTCCTTACCACACTTGCTGTGCTAAACCAGAACATTCTCGTTAACTATGTAACTGTGTCCGATTTTGGTAAACAGGGCGTGTGCTTCGTGATTATTTGACTTTCTGCACGAGGTTAAGATATCACGACTTTCTAAAAATGGACTACTAAAAAGGAAATGTACATAAAAACGTATTCATGGGCATTAAAACACTTAAAAAAAAACTAGGTACCACATCAAAATTCTATGCGCCAGAAGGGCGATATTAAGCAATATAATGAGGTTCCACAAATAACATGGGCCACCGTACAAAATTTAGTCGCCAAGGGTGAATTAGCGCCAGGGACATGTGCGACCCTCATTCAGTGCCTAAAATTGGACGACGTGTCTATTAAAAGGATATATTAGTGCTTCGAAATATGGTTACGAAACGGAAGGATCTAGGAGAATGGATAGAGAGTTCAATCCACGTTCCACAACGATCTGTACAAAAATCTATTCTTAGCAATCAAATGAACAGGAAGAATGAACAGTCGATTCAGAGCAACATTCACCGCAGAAGGAAATGTTTAAGTGAGGATTCCTGAGTGTGGAGTACAACGCGATGTCTTCCGACTGGTGTGATGACGGGAACAATTTAAAGTTGGCTTCACTCGTCCATTCACTTGTTTTTGTTCAAAGCATATGGAGCTGCATCAGCGAACAAATCGGTGCCTATTCACATCCAACTTCTAACATTTAGCAGAACACTGGAAACCACTTTAAAGTTGACGTGAGTTGGAGCAAAGGGTCAACGAGCAGAACAAACTTATGACGTCCCAGAAAACGAATTACTATTAAAGTTTCACACAAGAGACGAACTGAAATTCAAACTTTTATAATTCAACACTTTCATTAAAAATGACAATGCTTCACTGGATAACAAGATTCAAGCTCAAAGACTAATACTTAAATATACTACACACTTTATCTTAGACTAAAAATGATCTAGAATTCTTCTGGAATAATAAGAATTAGCACTTGGAAGAATTTATATCACCTATCGCTCAGTAAAATGGGTCAGTACATATGGCGACGATACGAATTAAATTACACTGCACCCTAATCCATTTCTGTCCATAACATTTCGCCAGAAGGCCATACAAATCCAGACTACGCAGAATTTCCCCCACAAAATGTCAAAAATTCCCACCATCGTAAAGTTTAAAGTTGCTAACATTGTGTAAGACACACACATACAGTTTTGAGCACATGCGTATTTCGTAACCATGTCCGCGATTTCAGTTCCCTAGATCCAGTGCTTCATCAATTACAGCCATCAAACGCAAGTCCGAGTGCGTATTTTTATTCCTCAAAAGCACTACTTTAACAAAATTGCTTTCAATAAGAAACAAAGCCCGCCAGTTTCACAACTGTATATTAGGCGGCGTAATCATCATATCCACCTCAGAAGTTCGTACGATCACACTGTTCATATTACTGACGGTAGAAAGTGAAAAAATACAGAAGAATCAAGAGTTTTCGTGATATTTCGTCAAATTATTCAAAAGGTGTTACAAGAAATAAATATGCAAAGGAAAGACAGCAGTGAAAATATCTTATCCCGTCAGGACCAACGGGTTTTTCTCTTCTTCAAACCGTCCAGACCGCATCTGGGGTCCACCCAGCCTGCTATTTAATGGGTACACGGGCGTGATGTTGACCACTTTGATCCACCCAGCACCCATATTAAGACTTGCACACACACACACACACACACACCGCTACGCGCCTTCGCGTTGTGAACAGTGGCTACATTCCGTTACTTCTGCGACAACATGAGCCCCTTGTTAGACCAGCATTAGCTATTTCAAGAGGTGTTGCACGTAACCGAATGGCAGTCAATATGGATGATTATTTCCTGGGCATTTCTATACTGAAGTACTGAAACGTTTGAGCAATCCGTCTACATATCACGACATTTTACAATGCGGATATTGGGTGTACAACAGCTCAAGCAGATGTTGGCTGCTTACGGCAGAGCCTTGGGTTCAGTCACGGGTGACTACATATGGTGCAGCAAATGGTATCGGAGAAGGTGTCACTCACAGATTCTCCTCTTCTCCTGCTAATCATCATTCCACCAGTGCTTCGTCCTCATCAGTCATTGCTCCTGAAGTGTGCGGTTACCGCTACACGCAGCACATCGGCATTTCCCCTACGTTGGGGGGGGGGGGGGCAAATCCTTCCCCCGGCACTACACCCGATAGGAAAAAGGGACGTAAAAGTTTTTTCATAGGCCTTCCAAATTTATGC
>Ga0123354_10011393_pt1 | contig 13736 bp, 7 predicted proteins | sample TergutLab28metaG_2_FD_97872 | JGI IMG/M metagenome (GOLD analysis project Ga0123354, IMG submission 97872) | Labiotermes labralis P4 segment gut microbial communities from Petit-Saut dam, French Guiana - Lab288 P4 | ecosystem: Host-associated > Arthropoda: Insects > Digestive system > Gut ... | reverse complement strand
TATCTTCAAACTAAGAAATTAACAATTATGGCGTAGTATTTGTGAACGTTTATGAATGCAAACTTTATGAGCGGGTACAGGAGTGTACGACAGCATCATACAAAGAATCCATCTCCACGAAAACGGGGGGAGGGGGGGACAGATTAAAAAAACAGCTTAGGAAGTTATATATATATATAACTTTTATAGCAAGCAAGTTGTCAAAACCTGATGATGATGGCCGCCACAGGCTGAAACATGTAGTTTTCCGTTGCTAATAAACACCATCATTTAACCATATATTCATACTTGTGTTTTTGACTGAATTTACCTCACCTTATAGTTTAAACACACAACAGGGGTGGCACACCTCAGAACAGCGAACCTTGTTTTGTGTCATTTACAGATATGTATTGCTGCCAGTAAGCACAGGAGTTTTGTTTCAAACCTATTAAAAAGCGCTTGTTCACATTTCCTTCTAAAAGTGACATTCTGTCTCCATTTCTTTGACATTACCGCATTTAATGGTTGTACAAAGGTCGCTTCTGGCGCCATCGGAGAAGCTTCACTACAGTGCACTGTTACAATGGCTGCCAAACGTAACGCAGAGCGGCGCCAACATTGGATGCCGGTGAAACATTCCAGTGTCTGTTGAATAGTGACGGGGACAGGAGGAAGACCGGGTATTCGTGTTTCCCTGCAGCTTTAAATTAACTGTAACAAGCGTATTGAGCCCACTCAATGTATCTAGATTGTTACGGGCTCAAGAATGTCTGTGTCGTTTCTTAGTGTGCTGTCCGTCTTGATCTTCGAGATTTCTTTCGTCACGGCAACTATCTGTGTGCATAGCCGCCAGGTGTACGACTGGTCTAAGGAAATGTCTAACTTGTTATTACTCCGAGCTGTAGTGTGAACCCAGAATCGGTAGGTTTATTGCAGGAAACTGAAGAAAGGAAAAAAAAAAACTATCGACTTTATAATTAAGGAAAATAAGTTCTGTGATGTAACTACTTGTAATTAAAGAAAGTCATTAGGAATGTGCGAGCAGTAAGTTGCACCTATCTGTGACAAACTACGGAACCACATACCTGCCGAGCACACCTCCACAATAGCTTTACTTTTGTAAATAAAATGTCCGTATGTAGAGATATCTACACCACGTATGCGCGCACAATGCATATAGTAAGATCCTAAGCCAGTTCTCTTAAAGACAACCTGAAGATGGCCAGTACGGGCCGAAACATGTAGTTGTCCATTTAGCCATTAAATACCCACGCAGTTGTGTTTGACCATATACAATTTCCAAGTTTCACACACACAACGGGGATGACACTTTTCCTAGACTGATGTGAAGTTTAACTCGTGTGACGGTACTGGTATAAGGGCCTAGTAGGTGGTTTAACAGCGAATTAAAAGTGACGAAGCTTAATTAGAGGACTAACAAAGTGTATGAACGAAACTACGTATTATTAACTTAACTGGCTTTGTTATTTTACCGCGCTGCGCAACACCATCTTAAAAAAGAGTAAACAAAATGATAATTCTGTCCAATTAGCCCGTATCCAAATGTGAACTCGGATCTGTCAGAGTCTGAGGTGAAGTATGGTGTCTTTCGTGCTTCCTTTTCCGTTAGTACAGTGTTTGCCGTGCTCATTTCCGTGATTTTACTCCGGTTCCTTGAGGGGCTTCCACCTGAGCACCGTGGCTCTTTCCCGTCCCAACGACTGCCGTCCATTATCATAATCGCTTATCTCTCCTGACGCTGCGGCAGATGGCCAAAGTGGCAGTACCATGAGTTACCGTCAGTGGCTAATGGTGCTACAGCCTTACTTTACCATGAGTGGATAATGGTGCTACAGCCTTACTTTACCACGAGTGGCTGATGGTGCTACAGCCTTACTTTACCATGAGTGGCTGATGGTGCTACAGCCTTACTTTACCATGAGTGGCTGATGGTGCTACAGCCTTACATTACCATGAGTGGCTGATGGTGCTACAGCCTTACTTTACCACGAGCGGCTGATGGTGCCACATCTTTACTTGATACACGCCTGTCCGCCAAACGGCAGCTGTAATTCTCTGTCTTCTCTGCCACTCCAGAGGATTTGAAGTTAATATCCAGCAGCACATAGTGGATTTCAAGACCATGAAATACATATAGCCGTAACTCATAATACTTTCGTTAACAGAATTTTCGCCCCTCATTCCAGTCTTCTTCTCTAGGCCTTTCTTCTCCCCTATTCTCTGAAATCAGTGTGTTACATTTTATTATTACCCATGAGGGAGGGAGGGACGATGCTGCACCGTGTACAGAACTTCTCGAATTTTCCCTCCAGTTTCCTTTTCTGTTTTGAATTCTCTCATGTCTTCTCTTTATCGTATCCCTTCTCTGCACTTGACTTAGTTCTCACCATCTTCACTGAACTCTTTCACGAAGAGAGAAAATGGCAGCACGATATACATTTTCTCTTTCTAGGGAGAGTAGAATGGTCCTGGATTTGTTTTCCTTTTTTCGGAGACGGTGCCGTAGAGAGAGGTGGGGGAGATCAATATTTGTGCGCCTGTATGTCTTGGACATGGCGCCAGGACTGCTGCTACCACCAAAAGCTCAATGTTTCCTCCCGTTACACTGTGGCACCCACCTACCCGCAACTTTGCATAACTGTAGTCTTAACCTAACCTCACTTTTGTGTCCGAACACTGGTAACACTGATTTTGTGTTTGCAGTAGACCCTTCATCAGCGCGACCTGTCCTAAATTCGTTATGGCAGGAGGTGTTTCACTGCTATACATTGACAACTGATATTTATACCTAATGAAAGGTGCTCTTTTTATGGTCATTGTTTCATTGTGCTTGCACATGTGAAGAGGCAGGCTACTGTACTTATGAAGTTGTCATAAAGTCATGCTTAACCTTTAAAAGACGAAATGTATCTGTTATATAAGGACTCTGTGCTTACCGCGCAGTAAAAACTACACTGCGGTTATAAAAACCCAATCTCTTCATATTGCTTAAGACAAAATTTGCTGTTTGTTCCGAGATCCATACACAACACACACATTCCATGAGATCACAATGTAGAATTTTTGAATGTCAAACCCTTTGGTACGTAAAGTTACCGGTAGGCTTTAAAAGGTAAATCCGCGGGTGTCGAATTATAACACTTTAAGGGAAGAACACGCTTTATGTGACACCATGTATAGTCTGGTGTACATACTACGAAGTTTCGCAGGAATTACTGATCCCTTCTTCAGGGTATGAAAAGAGTAGCACAGGAAGGCGCAGTGAAAGGGAGGACAGAACCGCGGTCTGCTGGCGGGCCAAAGAGGCCACTAGCCTTGTGATGAGAGGGACGTCCACTGGTGCTGCCAGACGCGAGAGACGGAAATTTTCACACAATACAAGCGATGAACTGTTCGATAAGATGTATCCTTTGCTGAGTTAATCCAGGCGACTGAAGCGTTAAAACCTTCAAATCGTCTGGAACATGATGGTAGGCAATCCTCATCAGTAATCACCCTCAGCTTCGTCACTAAACTACCGGCTCTCCTGACTGAAATGTTGCGTAGGTTACTTGCGTGTCGTCAGGTGATTAACAGAAGAAATTACAGGTAAAGTTATCACTGTGCCTGAAAATCATATGATCAAAACGTTTAATTGATATAAGTGGAAACTGCAGGAGTTGCGGAACGGGATGAGTCGTTAGCTTTACACTTCGGCCACTCTATCTAGCCCTCGGGTAAGAGAATCGGAATGGGCCGCAGTAGCGGTCTATTTTGTAGCGAACTGCCTACCCGTAAGGCGATACTAAGCGACGTGAATATCATAAACTGCCGTCATAACCACCTTCTGTCAGGTTCTTAACTAGATCTATGTCTGAACTACTGTTAGGATATTGGTAGGTGGTCCTCCAATTGTGACGGGAAATTATCTTTGTTTTGCTCGACGTCTCCCAGAAAATGGCGGTACCCCGAAATCGGAGAAAACCCCATACTCAGAATTCTTACCGACTCACATTCCCGGCCTCCTTCCCGCTTCGTTCGTTGAATTATAACGTAAGGATAGCGAAACACTGCCTTTAGATACCCTAAAAATCAGTCATCAGTCACATTGTTCATTTCCTTATTCCACACGAACTTTTGGCAGGCCTCTTTAAATTTGCTTATAAAACTCGTATTACGTGTCTTACGAACACACCTAAAAGACCCACTATAATGACATGTCGATATTTTCATATACAGAGGGAATTAGAATCTTTGTGCAGCTTTAACACAGTGACGGTTTACTTTGAAAGTAAATGGGGCCTATAATTCGTGCCAAGTATTCCACATTTGCATTACAGGAAATAAAATTTTAATCTTTGGGTAAAAAGTGCGTGAATAAACAGAATATAATGCGCGACGTGAAGCAATTCGAGTGTGAGGCGTTCGGCAGTCTCGTCACGTTTTTCAGCCCGTGTGAAGTGTGACGCGCGGTACAGCGCCAAGACAATAGAAGAGCGTACTGCGGGTGCACTCAAACGGATGGGTTTCCTCGTTCTTAATTAACGGCCTATCAGCACTGGCGCTGCACAGTTAGTGCTGTAGGAATGATATCCGAGAAGGTTTAGTAACCCGACTTAATCGAGTATTGCTGCATCAGTTTGTAACGTGACTCGCCCACAGAGTCTTGGGCCAGGCTTCAGTTTTCGACGAAGTGGTGTGACGTTTGTTTCACAACGACGACGTATATCCAGGATAGTGGGCTACAGTGTGGTGTCTTCTGCTGTCTAATAGCCTCCGACAGCTTGAGGTTAAAATGGTCGAAGCATGAAGCTCTGCACTCCCCTGTAGTTGATGCAGACTTTAACGAGTTCAGAAGTGTTTGCAGAGCGTAATACTTAGGGTCGATATCTGTTACTGTCACCGGAATTTTAATTCGCGATCTTTTAAAGAAAAATAAAATCAAAATGCAGATGCTTCTGATATGCTTTTCCAAGCTTCACTTAGCATATTCTGTAGGTTTCCTTCGTTTAGTAGCAACATTTACCACCCATAATAATAATAATAATAATAATAATAATGAGCCACTGGAATAGTAACGAGAAGTTTAAAGAAAAATTTGGAAACTATACCAGGAAACCACTCGATAGATTCACTACAAAAGACTGCTATACTTGGAACATCACACATAATACGGAAAGTACTGCAATGTGAAGCTTGAAGCCTGAGCGGTGGGATCACCGCTGGTTCAAGAGAAGTACCAGGAAGAAATTCCTGTGACAGGAGACACACATATTGTATAATAATAATAATAACTCTGAAACCGGGGGGGGGGGATTTCGCATGTCATATGCTTATCTCGTAAACCCTGAGATTGACACTTGACCATGATCGATTCTTATGTTTAGATCGATTGTTTCTTTGCACTCCGCTTCAAGGCGTATCATAGGGTGAAATTATCTTTGCTGCTGAAGGCTAGTTTTGCACTATGATTCTGATACCTGCTGTCCTACCAGTGAGTGAGTATAAAAACCTGTTTGTTTGTTTGTTCATTTGTTTAACATAATCTGTGAGGCACAGTAATGATTGGTCTAAAAAATTACGTGACATTCGTTGTCTTCTGCCTCAGTTCGTGTCTCATCCTTGTGACTTCAGAGAGGTTTTTAGAATCTGAAGTTAAACATTCATTTTGTTCCACATCGATGCAGGGAAGTGTCCTTGTACATTATTAAACCTGCGACTGTGTGATGCATTGCGACCAACCTAGAAGTGACATCGGTCTGATCCCCGTAGGTTTGGTTTGTTAGAATGTCAAACTTCACTGCCATTATTTAGTCACACTGTACTTAATCGTTTGGGAGAATGCACACTCGGTAGTAGCATTGTAACATAAAATACGGTGAAAGGTAAATCACCCCTTGTCAAAACATAATAAATGATGACACGGGGTATGTTGAGGCAAAGCTCCACATATACCTAATCTCCACACTAAATTCACATGATCTGCGAGCTTTACCTCAGGTGCCAGTAGATAGGTAACTTTGTGCTGAATACACTGCAGATGCAACTAGAAATTTGTTTTCGGAAATGAACCTATCTCTCTAACGTACAGACTGATGTGTGGAGATACAATTAAACTCCGAAAATATCAACAGACAGTCACAAATACATCTGCAACTGGTGCAGTCATCACTATACACAATGCGTCAGCTGGCGTTTAGATATTCGGAAGCACTGCAAAAGGAACATAATATGTAAACCAATTGTTATTTTAGAATCAGTTCCACTTTCAGAACATAGATTTACCATCCTTTCCTTGCTTCCGTACTGTGAAATATCGTAGTAAGAGGATTTTATTTTTATTACTGGCAGATTTTATTATTTTTTTTATATATATTTGGAATTAATGTCTTTTAGCAGAAGAGCTTGTCTACTGTACTACGAAGGGCGATCAGTCTTTTTACAGGGATTTTGCCTGTGTTTATGCAGTATACGTTGGAAAATAATACTGTTAATCCAGAACTAAGAATCTTATGTTTATTGGACCGTGCATCATCTTGATAGTTGAATAAAGAGAGACCAACTTGATGTCACTTGCTTTATTATTTCATTATTTACTGCTCAACATGTTTTGGATGTTAATGACATCAAGTTCGTCTCTCTTTATTCAACTACCCGAACTAAGAATTTTGCAAATACGTACTGAAGAACCATTCGGTATTTTGGCTTCAAAATAAGGGCAACAAATTAGTATCGTTCTGGGTTGGTTATGCCCGATTTATATTGTGTGCAGCAATTTACTGTCCTTACGGCATGAATAACTAAATAACTAAATACTGTGTCAGTAAAGAGTAAAAGTGTTATGTAGTGGGCCCGTTCACTGCGGTAATTGCTTCGTCTAAATCAGGAAGGGTTGTGCTTTAAAAGTGTGCGTGCAGAGTGTTATATTACTGCCCATAAACTACAAGCAAGACCGAAAAGTAAGCCAAAGTTCGACGTGTACTTCATAATATAAACTTAGATGCTAAACTTACTCGACGAATATCGGATGTCGTCTCTACAGTGTTTATATCAGGTAGCAATAAACTACATACTGTATTCTCGATGCGTGTTTACGTGGATAATACAAACGGTTGTACTCTACAAACAGGCCAAATGCCCACAGAAAGACGGCGTAAGTACATCGAAATAAGGACTAGGAAGAAAGACTTTCAATTGCAGCAGATTTCAGCAATCGATAATGCGATTAGTTTGAACAGTTGTTACTGAGTTATAATCAGTTTCGGTTTTTCTGAAGAATTTTATTTACTTAATTTACCTCTCTGTACTAAATGCAGAGGTTTTGAAACGTCAGACGTTAGCGTGAAAGATGAAAAACACAGTCGCCTTTCTGGAACATGCTGTTGGCCAAAACTAGTCCTTACGTTTGGAACAGAAGTTCAGAACAACGTCGTACCAAGACCTCAGCTGATTACTTATAACAGTAAAATATGAAGTGATTTAGACCAACAGCAGTATGTGGAAGGTACGTGTTCAAGAAATGTACAGATTATAAAATATACAAAGTTATAACTATTCCTGGCGGTTGTTATGGCCGTGAAACTTAATTGCTATCTTAAAGGATGAGCACAACTTTAAGCGTCTAACCGGAGGCTGGATGAAACTGCATTGTGATAATCTTCATAAAATGTAGGTACCGTTTGCTGAATAGTATGCTTGCATGAGGGAGGGAAGTATATGCGGCGTGTGTTTACTCGTGCGGGGCACACTGAAAGTGTGTGCACAACAATAGTTACAAATGGGCAGGGAAGAGACCAGTTGGAGAGTCCTAGGCATAGATGGGATGCTAATAATATTAAAATTCGTCTTAAAGTAGTGGGTATTAAAGTGTGGATTGATTTGATGTGACATCTGAGAAGGACAAGTGGCGGGCCGTCGTGAACGTGGCAATAAACGATCATTGCTGTATTATGGCTTGTTTTCTGTGGCGGCGGAATTCGAACCCCGAACTCACAATACCAGCAAGCGAGCGGCAGCAGACCCACGCCTTAAGGTGGGTCCACACTTGTAACGTTACCGCGTAACGTAACATCGTATCGTGTCAGTGTGAACGGGGCTCGTGACCGTGTAACGTATCGAAAGTTGGTTACGCGGTCACGTTACGGGCTTGTTCGGTGCGCTGTCGGTATTTGGCTGTCACATCAAAGGGACGATATGGTTACGGCCGGACATCCCTTTGATGTGACAGCCAAATACCGACAGCGCACCGAACAAGCCCGTAACGTGACCGCGTAACCAACTTTTGATACGTTACGCGGTCACGAGCCCCGTTCACACTGACACGATACGGTGTTACGTTACGCGGTAACGTTACAAGTGTGGACCCACCTCTAGACCACGCGGCCATTGGGATCGGCACTCTTACGGAATATGGCGCCATGTGTGTTGGTAAACGCCTACCGACGTTTTAAATCCTGCCGCCACACTTACCGACGTTCTAGATCCTGCCGCCACTGTCCGGCATCCGCTGTCATTACGTCAAAAGTCACAATATTTTTTTTGCGTTTTATAAAAGGCAGGGAATTTCTTCATAAGCAGAGTGACCGTTAGCTTCTCAGTGAGAAGTATCACCTCTGGAGTGAGTTCGTAACTTGAAAGATGCTATGAAGCAGCGAGTGGTGTTGAAAGAGCCAGTTATGGTTGTTCGTGTAATTTGTAGTCATTTGGAGACGAGTTGCTGTTTTAAATACGAGTCATACGTACAGTGTGACGGTAAATGTGAAAGTGAAGTTCCTGTGTGTGCCATGAAGACGTTTAGAGGAAAGAGAGGCATGGCTCCACTAATTCTTAACCTCCGTACGTGATCATCATCACTGCCAGACCGCTTTAGCCTCGCGGAGAAAACCCCCAATACCGAGTGAATAAGAGGCTGGATAACTCAGTAGCGGTCTTATGAATGAATTTACTTACGCGTGACCGAAGTGTTATATAAGGTACTTGAAACGTGTCGCTATTCATGCTGTCTTCTTTCACTCCTGAAACGTGTCTCGATTAGAGCTGGTCATAGTTTGGAGGGGATGTGAGGCTGTTTGAATTAATGTCCTGACATTTACGCCAATAGACTAGAGGGACTGCGAAAGTAATTGGTTAGAAAGTTAGGAATGCAAGTCAGACGGTCTGCTCATCCGGTCTGAGTTTGAAAGTGGCGCAGCCTGTGTCTCGGCTAGCACAGATGCCTGCTCCTCGGATTCGACTAGACGTGAACTTGTGCCCCAGAAAGAAATCTCCCGATCACCCCATCTTGTCGACCAGGCAGACAGGTGTTCGATCATGAATGAAGTACACGCCCTACCAAAGTGTTGTTAGCTGCGTGTCTCTACTCTAACGACTCGAAATTTAACGTAAGAATGAAGGGCAGAAATGTGTGTTCGTAGTTTCTGCGTGCCCTTGTTTTGTGGTGTTTCTTGTCTCGTATGTCTGTATATTCATTTATTACACCCCATTAAGTATGGCAAACCTAATAGGTTTAGTGCCACAGCCTGACACCACAGAGTATTTATCTAAATTGTTACCGTATCGACAGATGTTCCTGAATTACGGTATCTACAATGAGATCCCCGTCTCTAGCCAAGTACATATTTTTTGTTGAGCAGATTTAATCTATACTCATGTGTGTTGTTTGTGGTTTTTGCAAATCCCTTCCTCACTGCATGCCTTTCATCTTGAGACTAGAGCACGAGTGTTTGACAACAAGGTTCCTGAAAAATTTTGACGAAAAGAAAGGCTAAAGGAAATTGCATAATGAGGAGGTACTTGATTCGTGTTCTTGATACGCCTATTTTTAGACTTAACGCCGCAAGGAGGATAAAATGGGTTGGAAAGGGGCAGATGAGAAATAATTTTAATACTTTTATCAGAAAACATTGATAATGAAGCCAGTTATGGAGACGTATATGAATAAGCATGATGACAGTGTTAAAATAAATCTTACATGAAATAGCGTGGGATGGCTTGGACACCCAGGTTTGATGGTATAATTTTGTGGTGGGTCTTTTTGAGTGCGATTATGAAGCTTCTTGTTGCGTACAGGCTGGATAATTTGTCGATCAGCCAAGCGACTGTGGCTGCTCAAGAATGGATCTGCTACATACAGCGAGTTAATTAGTTGCCAGATTAAAGTTTTTTCACAGCGGTGCTGATGAAAAATTTTTCTGGAATAAGACGCCGTCTAGATTCTTAAGCAGTTACGGGCTTGCCGCTCTGTCTTCAGGGTTGACCGAGAAGAATGGTGTCCAATAACTAACCGGTGACCATATACAAGTCTACACATTCCACAGTATTTGATATTCAATGTTACTTCCACTCGCAAGGAGTGACTGGCAGGTTCTTGGTTTGTGGCGACAAGGAACCAATCCCCTTTTAGCCAAAATTAATGGATCTCTAGATGTTTCGATGTAATACTGTGTGATGAGGTGCTGTGAATGATGAGCAGTTAGGAAATTGCTTGGTGTTGTGGAATAATGGCTCATAATAGTAAACGTAAAATAATATGTGAACCGAAGTTAAAAACAAACACACAAAATGCGTGTCCCCCAAATTTTTGACAATAAGATTGCATGAGTATTTTTATTCCGAGTACTAAAATTCACGGAATGATTGGCATATTTAATTCATATTCAGAAAATGCGTTTGTGATTCCTCCCAGAATGACTGTAGACTGCGCTGACCATTGTGTTCCTTGGTTTTCTTCAGTCCCTCCAGTAGGCCTATATTCTGGAACCATTCTTTAATTTCGGTGATTACTTTTTCCCACGTCCTGACCAACGCTGTCTATACTCGTAATTGTATTTCCCATTCAGTGCTGTAACCTTAGCAGTTGACATCGTTAAGCACAATGGGGCTCTCGTTTTCGCCGTCTTCTCCATCTCGAGGTCTGCGACCTATAGCCCACACCCAATCCGTAGACACCAAGCTTGCAGATTCGTGCCGGCTTCTGTAACCCACATGAATCGTCTGGCCGGGCACGGAGACTCGTTAGTACCTCGCCTACGATAGTGGGAGCTATCATAATTAGTAGACACGAGAAGCAGTAATGTTTATGACTCACAGGGCAGTAGAGAGGGTGTGGGCTGTGCTAATGGAAGTCTTTATTGGAAGGTGGAAGTGTATTAGAGCCTAGAGCCATGGGCACGGCCGCAGAAGTTATGTGCATTACGATATATAAAATGCGGAGTGGTTCATCACGTGTATTGTCCTGTACCGGCTAAGGTGTCTAATTTAATTACTGGGAATCGCGCGTTGGCTTTAAATTTAGTTTGCGAAGAGAAGGTACCGTCATAAGGCATTGAACGTATGACCTGTACGTTATTGTGTGTGCACCTTCCACGATTAGTATGACACCAGATGAGATAAATTTGATGTGAATGAGTGAGAGAGAATGTGGAAGGAGATTATAGTGACATTCGTGAAGGCTTTCGTCTGGAAAGATGAATCAGAACAGTGAAAAAGCATATGTTCTCGCTTATTATCCTGGTTTGCTGAACAAGGGAAAGCTTTGATAAATCCAACCGAGCCAGAGATCTTGCAGATTGACACCAAACATAAGGACTTACGTACGTTCTGTGTTTTATATGTCAGAGCCACAACTATAGCCCTGGCTGGCCAAATAAGTGCTACAGCCACTCGAAATATGAGGAGGTTAGAGTTTTATGAATTTGTGCAGTTCAATTTTATTACTCAGGCAAGTTATAGTGCTCACATAAATCCATAGAGTTCCGCTGCACACAGTTCGTAGTGAGTTTTTGGTATTTTGTTGCAATAGTTTTATTGCTTGAATATTTCAGCAACAAGCAGAATCTGAAGATAAATATATTTCTGCATTACTTCTGACGAGATAAAGCGACGTTAGTTCTAAAACATTATTCCTCAATATAGCCATTACCCTATTTGCTGGTTTGTAAGGACGTAGCTGACACTAATTCCCATTTATGTGTTTTTTTTTCTTTGCTTCCTGCAACGCAAATATTAGGAAATAAAGAAAAGAGAATAGTTGGGTGTGTGTCAAATTAACCAGATTAAGTTTACTAAACTGTAATTTTTTTTATTATAAAGGGAGTGTAAAATTAAGAAGTGAAATTTGTAATTTACAGATATTTATCATCTCAAGAAGTGAGGAAAGAAGTAACTGAAGTGCTCGTAAGAAATATGTCGAAAAATTAATTTCAGTATCAGAAACGGGTAGGGTATTGCTGTAGATTTTCAGTATTTGCTCAGTAGAAACTTGATCCATTCCCCGGAATTAGGTCCACCTCTTTAAAACACAGTGTGTGACAAGTACATATACTGGTCTACGTAATGTCCATAAGAACTCGAATCTTTCAACAAATATACCCCTATAATTGTACTTAAATTTGGATTGTGAGCGAAACGTTACGTCCTTTCTGGTGACACAAGAAGTGGGATGTTGTGTTTACTCGTGTACAGTTACGGCTTGAGAAAAATAAGTTATAGTGGTTTCTTTTTTTAAAACAAGAAAGAAAGGAACGAGCTTTTCATAAAGAACAGCTTACGTAAACGAAATTCCTCGAGTTTATTTTACCAGAAGCACAAAAAGAACGTTTCATATAATTGGCTTTTGGCATATAAAAGTAAACAGGTAGTTCGTTTTATGCAGAAGAACAAAATTGTTGATTTGTTTGCAGTGCAGTTAGGCTCCATCAAGTTTAGTTTTAAGTATAGCGTATGGAAAAAACAGTATTCAGAGTTTCGTGTCAGGAAGAGAAGTGCGAATCTTACAGTGATTAACCCGCAGTACTATATCATTTGTGTAATGAAAGAAGGTGCCCGTTTGTCTGTCTGTTGTTTGCCTGTCTGTCTGTCTCCTTAGCAGCCTGAAATCGTCAAAAATTAAATGTAGGAACTTGGAATTTTGGGTGTACCTTTAGGGCACTAGTGAAATGAAAATCGGAACTCTGACGCGTGACGTCAGTGCTTGTAGTACCAATATTATTGGTATTAAAATAAGTTACTGTACTTTTAACCTTGTAAAATTTTTGATATGTACTTAATTTAACCTGGCTTTTGGTTGCACATGAAAACGAATTATTAGACATACAAACGAAAGTGGGGAATCAAGATGCTTGCATTTTTAGCAAATGTTAACAAAATGGGAAGTGAATAGAGAACTTCTTATTTGCAAAATAGGGTCTTCTAGTTGTGTTAATTGCTCTCAGAAGCGTCCTACAAAACTTTCATTTTTGTTTAGTTCAACCTCTTCTATCAAGCAGTTGTTGTTACACTTGATCTCATTCAGTGACACACTTAGCTGGGCTCCCCTGGACGGTGATCGGGCCCTGCACAGGCCTCTGCCTGCGCAACACACAACAATCGCAAGGGACAAACATCCATGTCCCCGGCGGGATTCGAACCCGAAATCCTGAAAATCGAGCGTCCCCAGACACGCCAGAGCTTTCATTTGTGAAGAACAACGGGCACAACTGGTTCTGCGGACTGTTAATAGAGTTTAGAACTGAATAGCGCGGAAAGATCGAAATGTTATGTTTAATAACGTCTTGGTATTCGTAGGTGTAATGGAATGCTTAGTTTCTGTTATATACAGGGTGTTTCAAAAAGAGCTTTACAAATTTGAAAGTGTATAGAAATTTATACAGAGGACATACACAACGTTTTGAACTGTCAAAATGTAGCAAAACACACCGAGTTTTACCTCGGATAGTTATGGTTCAGTGTGACTTCCATTGGTAATGCGGCAGACG
>Ga0123354_10011392_pt1 | contig 13737 bp, 12 predicted proteins | sample TergutLab28metaG_2_FD_97872 | JGI IMG/M metagenome (GOLD analysis project Ga0123354, IMG submission 97872) | Labiotermes labralis P4 segment gut microbial communities from Petit-Saut dam, French Guiana - Lab288 P4 | ecosystem: Host-associated > Arthropoda: Insects > Digestive system > Gut ... | reverse complement strand
GGGGGTGGTTGTGGGGGGGGGGGGGGGGGGGGGGGGGGTTGAAACGGGATTTTGTATTGTACTGATTACAGTTAACTGTGGCACATGGAAGCTTTATTGTGAGTTACTCTGTGGCAGGCAATACAAACAAGGGCAACAACCCACAGTCTGGTCAGCCTCCATCACAACAACCTCCACCATCACAAGCTTCATCCTCACAGCAACAACAACAACAACAGCAGCAGCAACAACAGCAGCAACAACAGTCGCAGCAGCAACAGCCACAACAGCAACAGAATGGTTCAACTTCTTGGGCACAGGCAGCTGGCAAGGGACTACCGACCAATCAGCAAGCAAATACAGGGGGCTCTGGCAGCAGCAGTAGCAGTAGCAGCAATAACAACACCAATCCAGGGACTGGAAGTAGTGGCAGTTCTGGAGCAAACAGCAATACAGGCAGCAATTCGACCAAACAGCAGCTCGAACAGTTAAACACGATGAGGGAGGCACTTTTCAGTCAGGATGGATGGGGAGGAGTAAGTATTATGTGCCGAAACTACCGGCCTTTAAATGATAAGTTAATGCCATTTTTTCACTGTATCTTACATTTTATTTGTATACTCAGAACATCTGTGCATATCATTTGTGTAAAAGTACAAGTTTGATCTGTGCCTAATTATATTCGAAGTAAGATCAGTACTGCCTAATCTGAAAACATGAGGCCACTCGCATACCACATACTGTTATTAGCCAAGCAGGGTTTTGCAGGCCTGATAATACCTTCACGTTGTCTCTTTTCTGTGCACTTCTCTTTAGCGGTCACCTGCTTGATGCCAGGTGCACACAGATTGGTGTTAGCTGCGTTTGTGTTGAATCACACCGATCTCAGACGTCTCATTTTGATCTTACCATTGTATTATGTCCAACTTATTATTCTACACACTCGGTATCTTAGGTGTGGTTATTGCTGCTGTTTTAACGTATTTACCCACATACCAGACGATTCTAATCGAAGACGACCCCCCACAACTAAAGCATCTGCTAAGATTAATTTCACACGTGATGCACAAAGCATGTCTGATTCTATCTCCCTTTACCAGTCAGTGTCACTGTCTCCATCTTCACAGTCAGTGTCTTCATCTCCCTCACACTTACTCCTAACATCCCCATCCTCTTCACTGCCGTTCCACAACATATCATCATCAGTCTCACCCGCTGCATTGGATATACAGCACTTTTTGTAACCCTTCACAGTCATTGCTAGTGAGATGCACTGCCATGCTGTTACGATTCACATTGCCTACATATTTCATTTATATTTCTTGATTTACAAACTTATTTCAACCCATGAAGAAGATTCACATTTTTTATCCACAAATGGTGTTAGTTGTGTAAAGAATTTAATTACATGTGTTCTGGATTTTTGTGTCATGTCTGTGGTCTTAACAGTCTTGAGTTCATTGCTGTTTTAATGGTTTGTAATTTGTGGATTTGCCTGGGTTTCATTTTTGAGTCTTGTACTTACCTGTAATTTTTCAATAGCCATTTTTGTGTTACCTCTTTTGGAGTAGATCGGTTCTCAGGTGTGTATCTTAATAAGGTTACTGTTTGTGTGGTGCCCAGTGATTGAGAATAACTTCATCCGAAAGGTGGACCTGGTTGGGTGCTTCTTTGCCTGGAGACTGAAACAGAGCTGGCCTCCTAAATGCTGTGTTTCCTTAATAAATTAGATATTGTAGAAAAGAAGGACAGTTCATGTGTTACTGGCATTATTATTCACATAAGGTGTTCCTTCATAAGGGTATATTCTAGTTTGTTACGTGCCACTACCAGCTGGATTGAGCCTTCATATCAGGCTGGACAGGTGGAAATAAGAGATGCAGTGACCAACTAGATGCACTAATTTCTCAATTTTTTTTGGGGGGGGGGGGACAACTGCATGTTTTGGACATTTCCTCTGTCCGTCAGGAGTTTTTCACTGTGCACAGAGCAGTGGTATACGTTATACAGGTTTACTGACTGCTTGCGAGCTGTTAGCAAAGCTGTATGTATTGCTGTGTATACAGTGAAAAACTTCTGATCATGGACAGAAGAACTGTCTGAAATAGTTGAGTTTTATTCCAAAAGTAAATTTTTGAGATTAGTGCATCTAGTTGGTTTTGTTATAAGAATTTATCATGATGCACGGTCACCTGAACGTCAAAAAAAATATGCAGTGACGTGATGCATGCCATGTTTCTTAGACAGCATTGTTTGACATTAGGTTTGATTAAGACTGCGTGTTTTTTGTTTTTTAGCAATATGTGAACCAAGATACAGGATGGGACATCCCTGCTTCACCAGAACCAGGTGCAAAAGACGGTGTTCCAGTTTGGAAACCGAATGTGAATAATGGTAAGGAGAACTGCCTTTAAGTGCAACACTGATTACAGCAACTAGTTTTATGGGGTTGGCAGCTGTGTTGTAATGTGAGGTGGTGACCATTCTGCTGTCCACAGGGTTTGGCAATAATACTGTAATTTCTACATTGCAATGTTAACACAATTCCCTGAAAGATGCATGCTTACCACAGTAATGTGACAAAGCAAGTAAAGGTGCAGGCATGTGTTTTATGTTATTTTATTTGTTCCTTGTCAAAGCCATATAAATGTAATGGATATCTTTTTAAGTCTGAACATTCTGGATTTATTGTTCATTGTGAAATATTTTGATACTTGACCATGAACTTGTTTCGTTATTCAAGCCGTGTGGGATGTGACGCTGTGTTGCTGGCAGAGTAAAGAAGTTCTTGTCCAGTGACACAGCATTACATTCCAGACAGCTTACTGTCTCCAGTAAAGCTGCTGTGAGAACCTTGTACGTTGCACTCCAACACGTTTTTCATGAAATGAAAAGGCATTTGATAGTGAAACATATGTTGCGTGCGTACACACACATTCAGCTTTGTCTGTAAAACATAATATTATTTTGGTGAAGTAGCATGCCGTGTGTTTGTATGGATTATTGGAACAAGTTTGTTGCTAGATTACAGTAATGTCTACAGTGAGTGGCCAGATTTGTTTCCCATTAAAATAGTTCTGAAAGAAGGAGAAGGAGATTTAAACAGTTTGCATGGGTGAGAAAGCAAACATGGAGGAAGGGATAGGATTAATTCAGCAAAGAGCTTGGTCACCTCTCTCCCTGTCTCTGGAATTTGGGTGTGGGAGGGGGGGGGGTTAGGTTTTTATCATTCAGTTTAACCTTTTAAACATGTGCATTGGCATAGGAAAACACTCATAGAAATTAAATTTATGTATTTTGACAAATTCACTACAATTTTAAGGCGCATGCTGCCTAATCTCTCTCATTTTCCACAATATGCTGTTTATTTCATAATTTTGTCTATTCTGCAAACAGTTTTCATATTTTATGTAAATCATGTGCCAAAATATAAATACCCACCCTATTGGATAATGGTTGAATTGATCTTGTGAAGAATTGTTTTTGGGCTCTAGCAGAACTGTCATATGTCCTGTCCCTGACCTTTCTTATGGTATGGGATATATATATATATGGTCAAAATTTCACATGCATATTAGTAATTGAAAAAAATTTTTTTTTAACACACTCAAACTGTGAGGAGGTGCTTTTAAAGTGTGCCCCCCCCCCACTTAGTGTAAACCATCACAATCATCAGAAGTACTAGAAAGTGTGACATGAGTGTTATATTGTCAGTGGCATGCTGATATCTATCAAGTCAGCACAGTTCTCATCACAGGGTTAAAAAGATGCTGTCGCTTGTATATGTAGCATTTGCGCTCCACCATTTCATATGAAATTAACTTTGTAATGGATCTAGTCCTGTGTGATGTCCACCTCCCCCCACCAAAATTTGGTGATTGTCTGGACTGACAGTGCTTGCTGGTCATAACAGTTTCCTGTGTTTATTTCTTTGTTTGGTTTTTTTTTTTTCTTTTTTTTGTTTTGTAGGTACAGACTTGTGGGAAGCAAACCTCCGTAACGGTGGACAGCCACCCCCATCACAGACCCAAAAAACACCATGGGGACATACCCCTACTTCTAACATTGGTGGTACATGGGGTGAAGATGACGATGTTGGTGATAGTTCAAATGTGTGGACGGGCGTTCCATCCAGTGCTGGCCCAGGGGGAGCGACGGGGCAGTGGGGAGGAAACAATCCCGGGCCTAGTGGTGGTATGTGGGGAGGTGCGTCTTGTAGGGCTCTGATGGTGGAGTTACACTCATTATATATTTGAAGTCTGATTCATGGTTAGCTCATTAACTTTGTTATTTGTGGTTGTGTTTGTTGATTGGGTATTTGCGTAGGTTTATCATACAGTATAAAGTTGTGGGTAAGTTTGCTGCTACTGGAGCAGTTAGCTGAGTTGTAACTTCTGAATAGACACAGTACATTTGTGTGTGAATAGAAGAATATATTGGTAAGGTGTAAACAACATAACACGTCTGATATTTAGACATTTTTTGGCTTGGATGTTTGTTTAAAGATATTGCTCTGCTCTGATTGAGCTTTTGGTTAATGTGGGGGTTCATGCTTCTTATGGTAGAATTTTTCGTATAGGGAATGGGTGCTTAAACACTGACACAGACACATGGGTTGGTTAATGGTGTTTCATTTATGGTAATTTTATGATTTTGTGTTAATAGCCTATGTACTTTCTTCAGCCTGTTAGTTTCAGTGATTTGTACTGTACGTTATCCAGACACTTTTGACTAGTAACAAGGATTAGGTTGGGGACCGGTTGCGTGCACTAGTGAAAATGGCCGGTTAAATGTACGACCTCGTAGGAGGCATGGAATTTCTGTACCAGCGGAACGTTGCCTGCTACTGAGGAAAGACGTTGCTCCCTGTAGTGATATAATCTTGGACTCCATGTTGCACATGTTCAGATTATCATATACTTAGTTCACAGCAACCACAAATAGTGCCATACAGTTGCAAGCTAACCAGAAGCAGACAATAAGGGTCTTTCTGTAGTACTGAATTGGCATTCTTTTGAACACATTGCAAGATTTTGCTGGTGGGAAAAATTATCAACATAAAACTCTTCGCAAAGCCGGTACTATTGGTATAGACGTGTTTGTAATTTCTGTTCATGTGGCTCGGAATAATTGCCAACATGAATGTGGCAAGAGAGGGTGCATTTAAAGAAGGATTGTTTGTGGGATACAGTTTTTACCTACAGAGTGGATTCCAGCAGAAAAGAATGTACTGTAAATACTTCTTAGGAAGTCCAGGGTAGACAAGTACGTTACAGAACAGGAACAAAGTTGTGAGAGTTTTGCAGGATTTGAGGTTCTCACAGTGTTGTTGATTCTGCAAGTATTCTGTGATGTTTTGTTGTCTCTGCTGGTAAACACGTACCGATGTTTGAAAGGAGTGTATTGCCTTCGTCTGTAGGATGGAAGAGTGCAATGTTTAGACCAGTATTTCTCAACCTTTGTGAGACCGCGGCCCGGTAAATTCTTTTTTTATAAGACAAGTGCCTGGTCCCAACAGATTTACTCGTCAGTACCTTTCAAATTTTTTTTAAGTTCGTACATTAAACTAACATAAGTATTAATAATTATTTATGACATAATCATAAAGAATATTAGTATGATTATGTGTACAGTGTGGCGTGTTGACAAATATAAAATTACAATGAAATTAGTTGTCAATTCCAGGAGAATCTCTCTCAGCCCGGTATAATTGATGCCAGGGCCTGTTACTGGGTTGCGGCCTGGGGGTTGAGAAACACTGGTTTATACTGCTTGTCCTTGAAGATAAAGGAACTATGCTCGTGCAGATTGTTGGTAACTCTATCGGACGACAAAGCATAACATCCCAGATTAGACGAATCTAAAGAATATCGTTGTTGACCAGTTTTTTTTTTCCCCCTTTTGAAACTCCTGAATTTCAGAAATTGACTGTAGTTCTTTTGTAAGGTAAATGAAACATATTCTGTTGGACTCCTGGGGTAGAGCTGCTCCCATGCCATGGATTTTTGTTGAGGATTGTATTTGGTAGCATTGGGGATATCAGACAGCTTCAAAAATTTTGTCTTGGTGTATTACACCAACTTCAAATTAACGTGAAGAAAGATTGGGAGAAATTCTTCATTCGTATGCCATTGAATTTATTGTATGCCACATTTTCTCTCTCTCTCTCTCTCTAGTATTTGCCAAGAGTTACATAAAAAGTAAGGATACAGACTCCGTCCATCACTGCGTTTGACGACCTCTTGTAAATGCTGGGTAATGTGTCGGGCTTTATGGTAGAACACCTTTTGCTTGAACGAGATTAAGGTTCTGGGATGCAAATGTACATGATGTGTACTTTGCTTCCACAGTTATATTGGTGCTGATCTTTTTCCTGGTATTTGAAGTGTAGACTGCTGCCTGAACTGCATTGGTTCGTTGTGCACTGTTCTGATTTTGTATGCATGTGGGCTTAGCCCCGTATTGCAGAGTGTTGTGGTGGTACATTTTGTTGCAACCACTAATTTGCTGTGGGGTACTTCATAGTACACGCAGACAACTGCTTTGATCTCCTCTTTCCTGTGTAGTGTTTCAAAGTGTTTTCTTTAAATAGCCTTTGAGATGTAGGTGTAAGATTTTATTTCATGTTTATATGTTAACTGGATTTGAATGTTGAGTATGAAATTGTGTTGACAGCTATCTGTTACATGACTACCCACAACAGGTGAGGGCATGGGATTTTAATCCCCCCCCACACGCGCGCAGACATGAACACATACACGCAACATAGTTCACATATACCAACTTGTCATGGTGCACAGTGATTGCATTCGGATTGCTTGGTTTCTATAACCACATTGGTATTTCTGCTTCTCTGGACTGTGCCATGAACTGGCAGCTGTAATTTTTTTTTGGTGTAGTAGAGATTGCAGCATCAGAGTGTTGAGAAGAAAAACACAGTTCAACCCAAAATGAGTTTTGCATTAGGTATTTAAAGGCCCTGCAGACTGAACCCCAAATTCCCTTACCGTGGTGAATAAAGCACACTTGCCTGGCTGTCTGTGCCACTGACGCAGATGACATGCTGCTCGTTAGTACATGGTTCATCATATATATTTGAGATTATATGTGTGACAGTGTTGGAAGAGCTTGGTTGGCTGTGCTGTGTACAGTCCACTGCCCGAGAGAATGCAGTGGGAACCTGCACATTGTGAGTAGTGTCCCTTACACACAAGATTGTTGGGGCAGAACTGTAGGTTTGTCAAAAATGTTTGTCTTGATTTCAAACTTTCGCTGTGTTCTGAATGTTGTATGCTTTCTTTTGGGTGATTCCCCGGCATCTGACTTTTATATGCCAATGTTTTTGAGCACTGTCTGTTCTGTCTTCATAGGCAGTGAAAGTAGGAAGAATAACGAGGATGAGATTGTTGGGGTTTTTATATGGGAAAAGTTTTGGCATGAAAGAAGCCTCAGCCATTCGGAAGGAGGGTGATAGTGGGGAGCAGATCGGAGTAGAGAAATAAGCAGTGGAGGGCAACGACCCCAAGTGGAGGCCAGTGGTACATATGTGGGAGAGAAACGGCACTGTATCAGAGCGAGGAAGGTGGGCTGTGGGATGGTAGAGATCAGACTGTTGTGTGTCAGGTGGCTGTCCTCTTTCCTTAAGCTTGTGCAGAAGGTGTCGCCAGGATTTGCTTTACCCTTAGCTGCCGAACGACATATATATGTTGCGCAGTGATCCCTTTAAATAGCCGAACGGCCACTGAAGTGGCCGGGGGGGGTTTAATTCTGGCGTCTAAGATTTAATTCCGGCGTCAAAGGGTTAAGGTCAGACCATATTCTCTGTTCATGTTGTGTGGGTTCATTTCCAGTTCAGTGGCTTCCCTTTTAAGTCACTTTATATATCCGGTTTTAGTAGAAAGAATTTCTTTTGTCCTGTAGTTTAATAATATGGTCACTGTTGATAATGTGTTTACTACTGCTGATTTTGTCGGTTTGTGCTAGTCTTGTATACGTGTTGTGTTCTTCTTAATCTCATCCAGGTTGTTTTTCCTACTTACACCGCCTCTGAAAATGGAACAGAGTGTTCCGAAACGTTGGCATATAAAATTCAGATGCCGGGGCATCACCCAGAAGAAAGCATACAATAATGTTTGTCACTTCATGACCTTCTATACACTGGTTGCTATTTGTTACGTGTTTTGTTTGTAACAAGCCCAAATTCAAATTTATGTTGGCTCTGAGCACACAGAACACTACAGAAAATAATAGCACTATCTGACATGCATAAAACATGACTGCGCATCAGCCGAATGTCTTTTTAACTGTAGTACATTGGCTACCTGCTGCTAGCAATGCAGGGTCCGCTTCCCCAGGGCGAACAACAGCCATGGTCATCTGCAGACTCCTCAGTCAGGATCAGTGCCTACACCTTGCCATAAAGGAATGCCTGGCTGGTATAGATAAAGACAGTTAATTTACAGTATTTGATTGGGAAAAGCAGGTGGTGTTGTTATTGGTTCTCCAAGTGTGGGTACATATGTCACACTTAGGAGCATAATTCCTGTGTACACTAGAACTTCTTTCTTTTGTTATGTTCATCGTATCATGACCTTATTAGACTAGATAGTGTGATTCCTGTGCTAGTTATGATTATGTTTGGTACAGTGGGATACACTGAATTCAATATTGGTGATTGTTTCGGTGCTTGCGCAGAGCACCCTAAGTTTACCATATGGGGAACAGCGTGCACAGTAGTGCGTGTGTGTGTGTGTGGTTTTTTTTTTTTTTAATTATTTTACAAATTGCATGGTGCGGAGTCCACCTTGAGAAGCTCAACTGCTGAAACTCCCCGCATTTTATAGAACACAAAACTTTCCATTGGCGTGTTCGCTTGTGCGTGTTGTTTGTATGGATCTGCAGGGTTGGATGATATTTCAAGAGGCCCCTTCCCCATTTTTGCCATCTGACTAGTGCTGACAGTATGTCTAAATTAACACTACCAGTTTGTTGCGACTGTTTTTCAGCGAACCTGATGTCTTATGTGTGTGGAGTCCGTGCTTAAAAGCCTCATCCATCTTACGTTTTGTAGTTCTGTCATGGGTGCTTCTTTCAGTTCAGAATTTTGCCACGTTAAAAACTGTCGCACCTAAACGAGTAATGCGCGTGCTTTGGTATGCTGCCGTGAAGATATTAACGGCTGTGGGGACCCGTTGCGCTGACCATGTGACACCCCTCTATCCGCTAAAGTTGGCACTTACTTCACCGACCGGCGGCGGCCGCTCTGTCGGTATAGTTCGCGTGCGGACTAAGGCCACGGAGTTTAGTTTTAGTAGTATATTCAAGTCTCAAAACTTGCAGTTGGGCAGACTGAGGCACAGCAGTTCGCAGTGTCCCTTTAAAATACCATGGAGTAGCAGTGTCTGTCATCCAAGAGGTGTTCTGCTGTAAGCTGTAGCAAATGTTCTTGTAGTTTGCATTCCTTAATCACTTCATGTTTTCTGTCCTTAATGGTCATTTACTCTTGTTCTCATTCTCACACTCCATAATTGTCATCCTTGTTCCTCTTTCAGTACTTGCCTGTTATCCTTGTACTAGATAAAAACTGACCAGGTTGTCACTGTATTTGTGTATGCTGATTGTCATATATGTTTATCCATAAAATTAGTTTCTGCAGAGGTTTGTGGCTTCAGGCTAAGGGTGAAGCGAACATGAAGTGCGTTGGACAAAGTAGTCTCTCTCACAATAGGTTTCCCCATACCTCAAGGCAGAAATATTTTTGATTCCCATCATATAATGTTTTGAGAATAAACTGAGACAGAAATGTCCAAGATGGCAAACTGTTCTGCTGCGTGTTTATCGTAAATTGTTGAAATGATCGCTTCTGTATGTTCAAGCCTGTGAGATTACAGCATTTGATTCAGAGTGAGTTATTTGTTCCCATTATGCTACATTGGGTTGGGTCGACACAAGAAGAGTGATATGGCAGTTTTTATTCAAAAGGCCATATCTTAAAGGCTTCTGTAGCATTTCAGTAAAAGTACTGGACACCTGTGATGAATGGCTGCAGTTCAGGTCTCTCCATATATTGTGCCCGCTTTTTTATGATGCGTGAAGTGTGATTCTTAGTCAAACGTCCTCATGGAGTGAATGTTCCAGTAGTGAGCTTTGAACAGTATGTGTATGTGGCAGTACAGTCTGCCGTGAGGGTCCTCTGATTGGTCTATATGGAGTGAACTTTGTCCAAGTATATAATTTTATAGTTCTGTTTTTCTTACATTGATAGCTGGCAAGAAAGAGAATGATTGGAGTGGTGGAGGAAGTGGTGCAGGTGGAGCAGCGTCAAATTGGGGTGATCCCCGTGACCCACGCAGTGATCCTCGCGGGATTGACCCACGTGATCCTAGAGATCCTCGCAGCATCGGGGCGGTTGATCCTCGCGAAATGCGAGCAGATCCACGTGATGCAAGAAGTGGAATTATGGATCCACGAGATCACATGCGAAGTGTGCTGGATCCGATGCGCGGAGACGTTGGTTTGCGGGATCCACGTGATATCCGAGGGATGGGAGATTTAAGAGGAACTGAAGTTCTGCGAGCGGACCCACGGGGCATTAGTGGCCGCCTTAATGGCGGGAGCGATGCCGGAATGTGGGGGCAGCCACCCCAGCCTCCGCATCATCACGGACCTCATCACCAACAGAGCCAGCCCCCAGGCAAGATGGTTGGGCCAGGTGGAGTGTCTGGCAGTGGTTAGTTTCCTTGGAAGGTGTCTCGCGTTTGTTACAGAGGGTCTAAATTGTGCTGTGTTACTTAGAGTATGGTCTGATTTGTCCAGGTATGAACCAGTGGGTAGGCCCACCACCAAAAGACATGAATATGTCTGGCACTGGGTCAAATAAAACTGGATGGGAGGAACCATCACCTCCAGCCCAGAGACGCAATCTGCCAAACTATGACGACGGCACATCCTTGTGGGGGAATCCGGCACAGCAGCAGAGTAGGATGGGAGGTACTGGCATCTCGAAGATGTCACATTCATATGTGGCTCCTCTGCTAGAATGTAAGATACTGCAGCTACAAATTGTACAAAATAAAAGGGAATAAATTTTAGTCATTGTAAATCAGTGAAAGAAGGTGGTTTGGAATGTTTGACCTGAGAGGGAGGAAGTAACAGGAGACTGGGAAAAAACTCCTTGCAGAGGGATCTGTTAATTTGCGTTCCCCATGATAAAATCAGAGGAAAAATTGTGTTTGTAGGGGAACGCATGGGATAAATGAGAAATTATTACAAAAGTTAGGTTTAAGGGGGGAGACCATATAAATCAATGAAAAAATTGTGTTTGTAGGGGAATGCGTGTGATAAATGAGAAATTATTACAGTAGTTAGGTTTAAGTGAGGTGGCCACATGGGTAACTGACACTTTGATATGAGTGTCAAAGGAATTAGGTGGTAGCACATAGACTGGGTTCATGTGGTGCAGTGGTGAAGTTACGTGAACTCAGTAACTTCAAAAAGTGATGGTTTTCTTGACAGGCATTCCACCTTCTGGGTATAAAATTAATCAGTAATGTCTGGTTATAGGTTACTGCATACTAATTCAGCTGATTGCTAGTTGATCTGTAGGAGTAACAGTAAGTGGCATTATGCAGGTAAAGTGTCCCATTGGAAGGAGATGCCCGCACCCACCATGGGACGTGGTAGCATGCAGTGTCCTCCAGGAATGCCACAGAGCAGAATGCCCAGCAATGGTGCAGGCAATATGAAACCTGAAGGAGGACCACTGTGGGGACATGCTCCAAGGTAATTATTGTTTTGAATATTAACCTTTATCTTCTGGCCATTTAATTCACAGGCTTGTGACTGATACAAGCCTTCATGTTGGACCTTTAAATCATTCTATGCACGATTAAAAATAAACATTTATATCTTATGAACCAAAAATGATGAAATAATGAAATGAGCTGCATTGTGTGTGGGGAAGTAAAACTTCAAACTTGGTGTTCTGTCGTCATCGGTTAAACGTAGTTATTTCTTGGATTGCATGAGGTCCAAAGATGCTGGAAATTATTTTGTTGTGTGGTTTATCAGTACCTGAAATTTTCAGAATGGAGGCCTTCTAGTGAGATAAGACACCAGTGTAGAAACACCATTGAGGTGAGGTGATGTGCTGGTGATGGTGATAGCCTCTTTGTGGTGATGTAAATATTTTCACTCCCATTACCACGTTTCATTTTCATATTATCGGCATAGATATGGTATGATTGTAGATGCTGTCAGTGGTGTGTTGCAGGTAACATTGAGTGGTAGGATTTTTGTGAACAATAAACTGGAAAGGATGTGAACGGAAGCTTTTGTAGCCTACTTCAAGGTATTCTTCCATTATTTAATTGGTGGTGCTGAGAAATGCAATGAAAATGGTCAGGTAGTTAATATTCCAGCCTAAATCTGAACCACACACCTATAGAATGCTAGAAGTAGTGCCGCTTGAGTTAGCAGTGTTTGTTGTATGGTGTGGGTGCATTGTGTGCTGCTCCATGTGGTTAGTCTACACTAAGCATTCTACGTAGTGTCATGTCCAAGGAGACCAGAATGTGAAAGTTACCAGCTGTTAAGATGATGTAATTTTGACATGCATTTATAACTGAAGTTAACATATAAATTTACAGAAATGGATCTTGGGTAGATGGACCTCATGATACAGTGAATTCTGGTTGGGGTGATGATTCGAAAAGCGGCATAGGAACGGTGAACTCATGGAATGAAGCTCCTCTTACTCCCACCTCTTGGGGAGGATCGAAGCCAAAGAACTCTTTGAATCCAGGCTGGGTGGATGGAGACCTGGAAGCTGCATCCTGGGGACATGCTCCTAAACAGGTGAAGGTTATATCATTTATGTCAGATTCTTTAACGTTATTAAGAGATGAATGTGGCCGATGGTTTATTTTTTTTATCACCACGCACTAATGCTTTGCTATGGGTATGAAACCAACACGTGCATGTGAAAATATGGGTATGCGCTTCATAACGGCATTTCAGTCAAGGACAAGACTGCATATATGGCAGTGGCCCCAAAACATTATGATATTATATTACTTACTCCATGGTGCAGAGTCCTTCTAGAGAAGCTAACTGGTTTGCAGCTAGTCAAGAAATTCTCCGCATTTCACGGAACCCGAAGGTTCATTACCACACTCACAAGCATCCGCTACCTGTCTCTATCCTGGGCCAGCCCAATCCAGTCCATATACCCACATCCCACCTCCTGGAGATCCATCCTAATATTACCCACCTGTCTACGCCTAGGTCTCCCCAGTGGTCTCCTTTCCTCTGGTTTCCCCACCAAGACCATATGCACCCCCTCTCCTCACCCATACGCGCCACATGCCCAGCCCATCTCACTCTTCTCGATTTATCACCCGCACAATATTGGGTGAGGAGTACAAATCATTTAGCTCCTCGTAATGCAGTCTTCTCCATTCCTCCGTTACCTCGTCCCTCCTAGGTCCAAATATTCTCCTCAACACCATATTCTCAAACACTCTCAGCTTCCTTTCCTCCTGCAATGTTAATGACCAAGTTTCACACCCATACAAAGCAACAGGCAAAATTATAGTTCTATATATCTTGATCTTTATGTTTTTGGACAACAACCTGGAAGACAAAAAAGATTCTGCACCAAATGACGGCAAGCATATAATACCATTGTGTTACAATTGCCTACAGTATTCAGTACAGTAACATGCTGTACAGATTTGTAGCCTAGGAGCAATAGGCTAT
>Ga0123354_10011391_pt1 | contig 13737 bp, 4 predicted proteins | sample TergutLab28metaG_2_FD_97872 | JGI IMG/M metagenome (GOLD analysis project Ga0123354, IMG submission 97872) | Labiotermes labralis P4 segment gut microbial communities from Petit-Saut dam, French Guiana - Lab288 P4 | ecosystem: Host-associated > Arthropoda: Insects > Digestive system > Gut ... | reverse complement strand
GTATGTGTGTGAGTTTGGCATGTATGTGTTTCTGTGTGTGGTGTCTGCGTGGTGTGTGTGGGTGTGTAGTATTTTTGTGTATGTTGTGTGATGTGAGTGTAATGTGTGTGTGTGTGTGTGGTGTGTTTGAGTGTGTGTGATATAGGTGTATGTGTATGGTGTGTTGTGTGTGTGTATGGTGTGTGGTGTGTAGTGTGTTTATGTGTGTGGTGTGTGTATCCCTTTGTTTTGCGTGATTTTTTGTGATTTGTGCGTGTTCGTTTGGTGTGTGTGTTGCAGTGTGTGGTGGAGTGTGGGTGTATGATGTGTTTCGTGTGTGTGTGTGTGTGAATGTTCTGTTCTTTTGTGTGCGTGTTTTGTGGGTATGGTCTGAATATTTGTGAGTGTGTGTTGTAGGTGTTTGTGTATTGTGTAGTGTTTGTGTGTGTGTGTGTGTGGTGTGGGTGTGTGTGTGTTTTTTCGTAGTTTGTTTGTGTACGTGTGATTGTTGAATGTTTCTTTTGTATATGTGTCTCGTGTATATTGTGTGCGTATGTGTTGTGTGTTTTTAATGTTTGTCTGTTGCGTGTGTTTCTTTTTGTGTATATTTGTGTGTGTATGTGTTGTGTGCGTGTCGTGTGTTTTTGGTGTTTGGTTATGGTGTGCTTTGTGTGTTTTTGGTTTATGTTTTTGTTTGTGTTTTATGTTTTTGTGTGTTCGTGTTGTGTGGGAGTGTGTGCGTTTGTGTTTGTGTGATGGTTATTGTTTTTGTTTCTATGTTTATTTGTGGTATGTGTTTATTTGTGTGTGTGGGATGTGGGTTTAGGTGTGTTTTTTGTGTGTGGTGATGTGTATTTTTGTGTTTTTTGTGTCTGTCCCCCCTGTTTTTGTTTTAGCGTGTGGTTGTGGTGTATTTAGTATGAGTGTGTGTGTGTTTGTGCGTATTTGTTTGTGTGTGTGTGTGGGTGTGCTTGATTATTGTGTGTTCGTTTTGTGTTTTTTTGTGAGTTTGGTTTTTTGTGTGTGTTGTGACAGTTGTTTGTGTGTTGTATGTGTTTGTGTGCGTTTGTGCTTATATATTTGTGTTTGTTTTATTTATTTGAAATTGTTTTTATTGTATTTGTGTGTGTGTGTTTGTTGTGGGTGTGGTGGTTGTGTTTGTGTGGGTGTGGTTTACGGTGTGTTTTTTGTTTGGGGTTGTTTGTGTCCTTTTTTTTGTGCTTAAAATATGTGTGATATATTTGTATGCATGTGTGATTTTTGGGTTTTTTTTATCTGAGTATTTGTGTGTGTGTTTATTTTTGTGATGTGTGGTGTCTGTGTATGTATTTGGTTGTGTCTGGTGTATGTTATGTTGGGCGGATTGTTTGTGTGGTTTTTGTGAGTACGTTTGTGTACATGTTTGTGTTTGTGTGTGTGGGTTGCGTTGTTGTGTATATATGTGTTGTGTGAGTGTTTGTGTGGATGTTCTTATGTGTGTTTTTGTGAGTTAAATTGGTGTATATATGGTTTGCGGTGTGTGAGTTTTTTGTGTGTGTGCGTTTTTGTTTGAATATTTGTGGTGTTTGTCTATTTGTGTGTGTGCTTTTTTATGTATGTTATATGTGTATGATGTATGTGTTGTGTGTGGATTGTGTGTATATTTGTGTATATGTGTGTATATGTGTATTTTTTGTGTGTGTGGTGCGTGTGTGTGAGGTGTGTTTTGTTTGTTTGTGGTGTATGTGTTTTGTGTGCTTTTATGAGTGTGTATATATGTATGTGTATATGTGTGTATATGTGTATTTTGTGTGTGTGTGGTGCGTGTGTGTGAGGTGTGTTTTGTTTATGTTTGTGGTGTATGTGTTTTGTGTGTTTATATGAGTGTGTATATATGTATGTGTATGTGTGTGTGAGTGTGTGTGATGTAGGTGTGTTTGTGTGTGCTATTTGTGTGTGTGTTTGTGTGACGTATTTTTGGTTTTGTAAATTTTTTTGATTTGTTTATTTGTGTTTGGTGTGTGGTTTGTGTGTGAGTGTTGGGGTGTTTGTGGTGCGTGTGTGTTTTTTATATTTGTGTGTTGTCTGTGTTTGCGTTACACTTTGTTTGTGCGAATGTTTTGTGTATGTGTGTGTGTGTGTGTGCTGGTTGTGTGTGTTTGTGTTGACTGTGTGTGGTGTATGTGTTGGTTGGTGTGTGTGGTGTTTGTTTGCGTTTATTTTTCTTTGTTTGTTGTGTGTTTGTATGTGTGTATTTGTGTTTTTATGTGCGTGTTTTGTTTTTGTTGAATCAGGTGCCTTTGTTTTGTTTTTGTTTTTTTGTGTTGTGTATTTTTCTGTTTATATTTGCGTTTTTGTGTGAGCGTGTTTGTGGTGTTTGTAGTGTGTGTTTGTGGTGCGTATGTTTATTCGTGGGTTTGTGTGTGTGTGGTGTGTTTTTGTTTGAGGTATAATTTTGGTTTTTGTGCTGTGTGTGATATATTTGTTTGTGGTTTTTTGTTTTGTTTGTGTGTGGTTTGTTGTGTGAATGGTTGTGGTTTTGTTTGTTTTTTATGTTTGTCTGTTTTGTTGTGTGTGGTGTGAGTGTTTTCGCTTTTTTGGGTGTGTATGTTGTGTGTATGTTTGTTTATGGCTTGTTTGGTTTTGTGTGTTTTGGTGATTTGTATTTTGTGTGTGTTTGTGTAGTGTTTGTTTGAGTTTGTGTGTTTTTGTGATGTGTGTGGTGTGTGTATTTGCGTGTGGTTTTGTATATATGTTATTTATTTTGGTGTGTGTGTTTTGTGTGTTTTTGTGTGTGGTGTTTGAGTTGAGTGTTTTTTGTATGTGTTGTTTGTGTTTTGTGTGTTGTGTGTGTGTTCGTGAGCTAGGGGGTTTTGTGTGTTTTTGTGCTTGATTGTGGGTGTGTGGTTGTGTGTGTGTGGTTTTTTGTTTGGTTTATTTTTGTTTTGTGTGTGTTTGTTGTATTTTTTGGTGTGGTGTGTGTGGTTTGTGTGTGTTTTTTTTGTTAGTTTGTGTGTTTCTCTGGGGTGGGTTTTGTGTTTGGTGTGTTTGGTGATTTCTTTTGTGTGTGTATTTAGTTGTGTCTTTGTTTTTTGTGTGTGTTGTTTTTGTTTTTTGTTTGTGTGTTGTGTTTGTTTGTGTGCGGATTTGCGTTTGTATGTGTTGTGTGTTTGTGTGTGTGTTTTTTTGGTGGTTGTGGTGTGTGTTATGTGGTGTGTTCGTTTTGTGTGTTTTTTGTTTGTATGTGTTTGTGTGTGTTTGTTTTTTTGATTGTTGTGTGAGTGTTTGTGTGTATATGTTTGTCTGTTTGTTCGAGGTATGAGGCCTTTTTGTGCGTGTAAATTTTTGTGTGTTTTTTGTGTTTTGTGTTTGTGATTTATTTGTATTTTGTGTTTCAGTTTTGTTTGTTTCTATATTTGTGTGTGTGTTTGTGTGTGTATTTGCGTTGGTTTATGTTTGTTTTTGTGGTGTGTTTGTGTTTGGTGTGTGTTTGTGTGATTGTGTGGCACCAGACTGAATATTTGAAAATTTTTCTTCCTGTATTTATGAAAACGAAGAAATTAACTTATTAATTGTAAAGAGGATTTTCTTCTCACTGACGCAGCAGGTAATAATTTGCCAAAGGTGCTCCTTTGCTAAGTTTTATAGGTCACACACACACCCAGTTTATCTCCTCTGGAGGAATGTTCGTCCCTTCGCATCCGTTGCTACATTCAAACATATGAGACATTCCCATGCTTTCCGTGGTATTAGAACCAGCGTTCTCATTTACCAAGTGACTTAACAACATCACCTTAGACTGCGCGGCCACCGGAATTCGCGTAAATTCAATTATATTTCTCAAGTGTTCTGAAAGGTAAAATTTATGTGATTAATGGCAGTGTGATTGCATTCTAACACAAATTTTTTATATAATCAATTTTTTACGGTTCATATACACATGTTTCAACTTAATTTGAACTAATTTCATTCTTCGATATAAGAGAATTATATTTTTAAATAAAGACGTCTTGAAGTGACGAGATCTCTTTTACTTTCATCAATTAATACAATATGTTAATACATAAATTATAATATATAATATAATAAAAGGAATATAAAAATTAAATTTGAGTGTTTTTTAAACAGCGTAGAGAAGTTTACATAAATACAAACAGGTAAAAAATTGATATTTATGTACCGATCTCTCTCTAGATATTGATACATAACATACTGCCATTTAAATATTTGTGTTTATTACGTCTGTAGTCACGTTGCTAGATATTCCATTTTGACTCTGCGAAAAGTTAAGAGCTTAGACACAAGGTGTTCTAGAAAAGCCTAGAAGGACATGAGGCCTACTTGAACCCATGAATTAAGAAGTAAGTGTAAGGTGGAGAAAGAAGAAAAAAAGGGAGCTGTTTTCCTTCTATTTTATTATGAACATATGTATTATAGTAAGTGTTGTGACGGTTTGTCTGTTTTTCCACACAGGTAAGACGTGGTGCCTAGCTTGGAAGAAGAACATAGGCTGAGGGTGTTCGAGAATTGGGTGCTGAAGGTGTAAGACGTAGGAAGGGATATAAGGCTGCAAATATTGCATAATGGAGAATTTAACTCTTTGTTAGTCTGGTTAAAGTAATAAAGATTTATTTAGCTTGCCCTTTTGCGCGTATGGGATAGGGAAAAGCCAATACGATTCTTGTTGGAAAACCTGAAGGAAAGAGCCTTGTAGTTGACCTAGATATTAACGCGAAACCAGTTGAGACCACGTGGTCGCTACCCCGTGAGATGAGAGGCCACTTGATGACAAAACGATGGTTCGGCATTATGAACACCCCTGCCGGTTGTTTGGGCGGATGTGTCTCAAAACCATGAAATCGTGTGGGGTGGAATGAGTAAACGAGCCACGCAATACAAAAGAATATAACACAAAATTAAAAAGGAATATAGAAAATGTATTCTGAGTACAAGAAATCGTAAGTTAAATAAACACAAAAAATAGGTCCAAGTTAAACATATCGGCCTTCACAATGGATAATAAAATATTCCTAATTTTCTGCGTAACACTACGATGCAAACACGCGTGCACCTAAAGACCTAAATAAAACATTCAGCTTCCAAAAAAACCTCAATAAATAATATATCACTTAATACAAATTAGAGAAAGATTTGCAAAAAAAAAAGTCGGCAAACTTGACGCAGGAATACCCTAGCGTGCATGAACATACAAAACCAAATTGAGTCGTAAAAACTTCAGTGTATCCCGCACAAAAACACATACTAAGATTACCACGAAAACAGTTAAACATAACAATCCGTACGTACACCACCTGAAAATATTACATTGGCTCGTATCAATTCTGGGTGCTTCTCGAAAAAAAAAAAAAAAAAAAAGAAACAGACACTACCAGGGCAAGAGTTACAAGAAAAGAATTACTTAAGTACATCATAGGACACATTATATTGGGACGTAAGAATTCAAAAGTTTTCTCGTAAAAATACATATGCTGACATTATCAAGTCGACAAGTAACAAAATATTCTTAAGTATATTACCTGAAAATATTACATTGGTTTGTACCAATTAGAAGTGCTTCTCGCAAAACAAACACTTATCGAAATTACTAGGACAATAGTAAAACAAAACACTTCCTACGTATATTACCTGAAAATATTACTTTCGGTCGTACAAATTCTTAAAACTTGTCTCAAAAAAACGCATACAAACATTACCAGGACAAGAGTTAACGAAACATTTCTTAGTACCTTACCTGACATAATATATTGCGTCGTAACAATTCTCAGTATTTCTCGCAAAACAAATGCATATAAACATTATCAGTACAAAAGTTACCTAAAAGAATTCTTACGTAATTTAACAGAAAATATTCCATTGGTTCCTAATATTTCTTAGTTAATGTAGAAAAACAAACACATACCTACATTACCAGGACAGCAATTAAAGAAAATATTTAATATGTACACTACCTTACAATATTACATTGGCTCGTAAAATTTCCCTGTGAATCTCTCACAAAAACACATACCGACATTACCAAGACAAAAGGTAAAAAATAATTTTTACGTGCATGACCTGAGAAATTATTTTGCCTCGTACAAATTATCAGGGCTTCTCGCACAAAAATACATACCGACCTTATCAGGAAAACAGTTAAAATAATATTTTTACTTACATTACCTGACAATAATAAATTGGGTCGTAAAAATTCTTACTTAATCTCGCACAACAAACACATACCGATATTACCAGGGCAACAGTAAACAAAAAATTCTTAAGTACATTACCTGACAATATAACATTTGGTCGTAACAAATTTCAGTGCTTCTCTGAAAAAAATAAATAACGATATTACAAAGAAAACAGATAAACAAAATAATTCTTACGTACATTATATGACAATATTTAATTGGCTCGTAACAAATCACAGTGCTTCTTGCAAAATGAACATTTACCGACATTACCAGGACAAAAGTTAAACAAAGAATTTATTACGAGCATGACCTCACACATTACAATGGCTCGTAACAATTCACATTGCTACTCGCACAGCAAACGTTTATGGAAATTATCAGGACAAAAACTGAAAGAAAAAGTTTTTAGGTATATTACCTGATAATATTACATTGGTTCTTACCAATTACTAGTTTTCACGCACAACAAATTCATATCGACATTTTCAGGCCAACAGTTGAACAAATCATTTTATTCCGTATATTAACTGACACATTTCATTGGGACGTATCAATTCCCACTGCTTCTCTCGCAACAAACACGAACATTCATTACCATGAAAACAGTTAAACAAAACATTTCCTAAATACATAAACTAACAATATTACATTGGCTCGTATAGAACCTACCTGCATCTCGCATAAAAATCACATACCGACTTTACCAGAACACCTACATAATATTTCTTACGTAAATTACCTGTCATTATTAGTTTGGCTTTTACAAATCCTAAGTGTTTCTCGCACAACAAACACCTACCGACTATACCAAGACAACAGTGAATCAAAATATTTCCTACGTAATTTACTTCACACTATTACATTTTCGCGTAAATATTCTCAGTGATTCTGGCCCATCAAACACACACCAACTTTACCAGGACAATAACTGCACAAAACATTTCTTACCTGCTTTACATGATAATGTTACATTGGCTCGTAAGAAATCTTCTTGGTACTCACAAAACAACCACTTACCGACCTTAAAAGGAAAACAGATAAAAGAAAGAATTCCTACTTAAAATCCCTGACAAAAATTCATTGTCCCCTAAAAATACTCAGTGCTTCCCGCACAACAAACACATACAGACATTACCAATTCCTGATTTGAAAAAATAATTTTTTCCTACATTACCTGAAAGTATTACATTAGCAAGTACCATTTCTCAGTGCTACTCGCACAACCTACATACACCGAAATTACCAGGACTTCAGATAAAAAAAACATTTCTTAAGTACATGACCTAATATAATAAATTGGCTCTTAACAATTTAAAATATTTTTCGTATAACAAACACATACCGACATTACCAGGAAAAGAGTTAAACAAAAAAATTCTTACAGAAAATACTGAAAATATTACATTGGCTCCTAATGTTTCTCGCTGCTTTGCACAACAAAACATTTCAACATTATCAGAACAACAGTTAACGAAATATTTCTTACATATATTACTTGAAAAAATTACATTGGCTCGTTGCAATTCTCAGTGATTCTAGCACATAAGCCATATACCAATATTACCAGGACAACAGTTGAACAAAATACTTCGTGCTTACATTACATGACAATATCATAATATCCCTTACCAATTCTCACTTCTTCTCGAACAAGAAGCACATACCGGAATTACTAGGAAAAAACAAATAAAGTTTTTAATTTCATATACTGACACATTATATTGGCTCGTAACAATACTAAGGGCTTCTCGCACATCAAATACATACCGACATTATCAGGAAAAGAGATAAAAACAAACATTTCTTCGCTATATTAACTAACAATAGATCATTGGTACGTATCAATTCTCAGAATTTCTCACATAACAAACAAATACCGAAATTAACAGGACAACATTTAAAAAAACTTTTCTTACGTACATTACCTGTCAATAGTACCCGGGGTTAACCGAATTCTCAGTGCTTCTCGCACAAAAAAAAAACACATAATGTCAATAGCAAGAATACAGTTAAACCAAACGTTTAAATACGTAACGTTACAAAACTATATTTGCTTGTAACAATTCTCATTGTGTCTCGCACAACTTACATATACCGACATTACCAGGACAACATTTGAACAAATATTATTTACGTACATTAACTGAAAATATAATTTTGTCTCTTAAGAGTTGTAAGTGGATCTCGCAAAGCACACATACCGAATTTACAAGGAGAAATTTAAACAAAACATTTATTAAGTGCATGACCTGACACAATTTATTGGCTCGCAACATTTGTCAGTTTTTCTAAAAAAAAAAGAGACATTCAGTTATTACAAGGAAAATATTAAATAAAAAATCTTACGTAAATTACCTTAGAATATTCCATTGGTTTGTAACGATTGTCAGTGTTTCTCTTACAATAAAAACATACCGATATAAACAGGACACAAATAAACTAAATATTTCTTACGTACATTAACTGACAATATTTTAATTCTTCGTAATATTTCTTAGTGATTCTCGCACAACAAACTCCTAATGATGTTACCGGAAAAACAATTAAAAGGCAAATATCTTTGTGCATGAACTAACACTTTCGTTGGTTCGTATCAATTCTCAGTGATTTTCGCACAACAGACACCTACCGTTATTACCAGGACAAGATTAAAAAAAAAATTCTTTCTTAAATTTCCTGCAAATATTAAATTTGCTCTTAACATTTCTTGGTGCTCCTCGCACAACAAACACATACCAACATTACGAGGACAACAGATATAAAATTTTGATTATTTACAATACTTGACACATTATATTTAATCGTGACAATTCTTAGTTCTTTTCGCAAAAACAAACTTTTACCGATATTATCAGAACAACAATTAAACAAAATATTTCTTACGTATATTACCCGACAATATTTCATTGACCCGTAACAATTCTCATTGCTTCTCGCACAAAAGACACATACCGACCTAACCAGGGCAAGAGAAAACAAAACATTTCTTTTTTAAATTACCTGACAAGAAATGATTTGCTCGTAAAAATTCTAATTTCTTCTCGCACAACAAACAAATACCGCTATTACCAGAAAAACAATAACACAAAACATCCCTTACGATCATAACCTGTCTTATTATATTCGCTCGTAACAAATCTCAGTGATTCTCGATCAACGATTACATACCAATATTTCAGGTACAATATTTAAACAAAACTTTTCTTACGTACATTTACTGACAAAAATTCATTGGATCGTACCAATTCTAAGTTCTTCTCGCACAAACAAACATACCGAAATTACCAGGAATCCAGGTAAACAAAACCATTCTTACGTACTTTAAGTGATAATATTACATGGGACCGTAACAGTATTCAGGGTTTCTCGCACAACAAACACATAACAGCTTTATTAGTTAATAAATTTATTACGTGCAAGATCTGACACATTATACTTAACCGAAAAATTTTTCAATGCCTCTCGAACTACAAAAACAAATCGACATTACCAGCGCAAGAGTTAAACAAAATATTTGTTACGTATTTTAACTGACATCATCACATTTATTTGTAATATTTGTCAGTACATCTCTCACAACAAAAATATATCGAACTTACAAAAACATCAGTTAAACAAAACAATTTTTTGCTGTCATTATCTGACAATATTCCATTAGCTCGTACCACATTTTATGCTTCTCGCACAACAAACACATACCGATATAACCCGGAAAACACTTGAACAAAACATTTCTAACTCACATTACCTGATTTTATTACATTGCCTCGTACAATTTCTTTTTGATTCTCGCACAAGAAACTCATACCGACAATTCCAGGACAAGAGTAAAAAAAAACATTTCTTACGTGCATGACCTGACAGTTTACATTGGTTCGTAAAATTTCTCAGTGATCCTCGCACAACAAACACATACTGATTATCGAGGAAAACAATTAAACTGAATATATATTACGGATATTATATGAAAATAATCGATTGACTCATACTAATTCCACATCGTCACGCACAACAAATCCATACCGACCTTACTAGGACAAGAGTAAAACGAAACATTTCTTACATACATTATCTTACAAATTTATATTGGCTCGTAACAATTTTCAGTGTTTCTCACACAACAAACACATATCGTCTTTACCACGAGAACCGTTGATAAACATTTCTTACGCACATTACCTGATAATATTATATTGTCCCGTAACAATTTTCAGTTTTTCTCGCAAAAAAAATTTTCATGCAGACATTACCATGAAAATAGAGAAAAAAATTATTTTTAAGTGCATGAATTGACATGTTTCATTCTCAGTTCTTCTCGTACAACAAAAATATACTATCCTTACCGAGACAACCGATAATCAAAATATTTCTTACGTAAATTACCTGACACTAATTAATTGGTTCGTAACAATTCCTAGTGTTCCTCGTACAACAAACACATACCGACATTAACAGGACAACAGTAAAACAATATATTTCTTACGTATATCACCTGACAATATTTCATTGGCTCGTAATATTTCTCAGTGACTCTCGCAAAAAAAAAAACACATACCGACATTAACAGGACAACAATTATAGAGTATAATTCATACGTGCATGACCTGACAATATTATATTGGCTGCCACCTATTTTCTGAAATTCTCGCAAAACAAACACATACCGACATTACCAGGAAAACATTTAAATAATCATTTCTTATGTAAAATTCCTGACATTTTACATTAACTCTTAACATATCCCAGTGCATCTCGCGCAGGTAAAACAAACCTATATTAACGAGAAAACAGTTCAACAAAACATTTGTTACGTACATTTCCTGATATAATTTTATTGGCGCGTAATATATCTCAGTGTTTCTCGCACAAGAATATCATACTGACATGACAGGTACAACATTTATACGAACATTTCTTCCTTAAATTACATGATAAAAATAATTTAGCTTCAATTATTTCTCAGCGAATCTCCCACAACAAATACATAATGAAATTTGCAGCACAACAGAAAGCGAAATATTTCCTACGTTCACAACCTGACATATTACATAAGATTTTAATAATTCTCAGTGATTCTCGAATAAATAAAGATACTGAATTTATCTTGAAAACATTTAAACAAAATATATCTTAAGTAAATTACTGACAATATTTCATTGGCTCGTATAATTTCTCAGGGTTTCTGGCACAAAAAACCCATACCGACATTAACGGTATAACATTTGACCAAACAATTATTACTTATAATACCTACTAATATTGCATTAGCACGTACAAATTCTAGGTGTTTTTTGCACAAAAAAAGATTTACCGACATTCCCAGGAAAACAGATAAAAAACATTTATTAATTGCATCAACTGACACATATTTCTGGCTCGTAGTAATTCTTAGTTCTTCTCGCAAATCTGACACATACAGATCTTAAAAAGTCAAGAGTTAAACAAACATTTTTATGCTAATTACCTGACTTTATTACATTCGCTCGTAACAATTCTCAGAGATTGTGGCACAAAAATCACATACGGACATAACCAGGCCAAGAGATAAAAATATATATTTACATGATTTTCCTAATATGTTATATAGACATGTAACAATTCTCAGTATTTCTCGCACAACAAACACATACCAAATTTAACAATACTAGAGTTAAACAAAATAATTATTACGGGCATTACATGTCAAAAGTATATTGGATCGTACCAATTTCCAGTGATTCTCGCAAAAAGCTTAAATACGAAAATTACCAAGACAAAAACTAAACGAAATATTTCTTACGTACATTACCTGACAAAATTACATTGGATCGTACCAATTCCAGTGCCTCTCACAAAGAAAAATTACACGAATTGCCACAACAGTTAGAAAAATAATTTATTTCGTACATTATCAGACAATAAAATATTGTTTCGTAGAATTTCTCAGTGCTACTCACACAACAAACCCATATGGGATTCACCAGGACAACAGACTTTTAAAAAAATTTTAAAAGCACGACCTGACAGAGTTAAATTTCTCGTAATATTGCTCAGTTCTACTAGCAAAACATAAACATGCCGACATTACCAGGACAACTGTTAAACCAACTTATCTTACGTAAATCAACTGACACTATTACATTGTTTCGTAACAATACTCAGTGATTCCCGAACAACAAACACACACAGACATTAAGGAGAAAACATTTAAAGAAATCATTTCTTACGTACATAACCTGACAATAATACATTAGCTCGTAATGTTTCACAGTGATTCTCGCATAACAAACATATACCGACATTAACAGAAAAACGTTTAATGCAAAATTTCTTACATAAATAACAAGAAAAAAATTTAATTGAACTTAAAATTTATCAGTGATTCTCGCAAACAAACACGCACCGATATTACCAGGACATCAGACAATAAATAATTATTTAAATACTTCCCTGTCAATATTTAATGGGCTCGTAATAATTCTCAGGCCTTCTCACACAACAGACACATGCAGACCATACAAGGACAGGGTTAACCAAAATATTTCTTACGTACATAACACATATTATTACATATCCTCGAACTAATCCTCAGTGATTCTAGCACAACAACACATACAGAATTTACCATTACAAGAGAGAAACAATTCAGTTCCTACGTTCATACCCCGACATATTATAATGTCTCGTAACAAACGCCTACCGACATTCGAAGGGCAATATTAAAACAAATATTCTTTACGTAAGTATCCTAGAAATATTTCGTTGACTCGTAAAATTTCTCAGTGATTATTGCAACAAAAAACACATAGTTATTACAAGGGAAACATTAAATCAAAATATTTATTACGTGCAGAATTTACACATTATTTTGACACGTACAAATTCAAAAATCTCCTCGCACAACAAACCCATAACGAAATTATCAGGACAAGATGTAAACAAAACATTACTAACGGATAATTACTGTCAATATTACATTGGCTCGTAACATTTCTCAGCGCTTCCCGCACAACAAACACATACAGACCATAAGAGGACAACAGTTTAACGAAATGTTTGTTACGAAAACTACCCGAAAAAAAATTGTCTGTTAACATTTCTCAGAGTTTTTGCACAACAAAAACATCACGAAGTTACCAGGAACACAAAAGAACAAAAAAATTCTTATATAAATTACCTGGTAATATTTAATTGTCTCCCTAAATTTTCAAATGCTTCCAGCGCAACAAACACATACCGATATTACCACGACAATATTTAAACAAAATATTTCTTACAACATTTCCTGACAATATTTATTGCCTCGTAGAAATTATCTGTGGTTCTCGACTGACAAACACATATCGAAATTACCAGGAACGAAATATTTAAATCGTAATTACGGTCACAAAAATACATTGTCTTGTAACAAATCACAGCGATTATCGTACAATAAATTCATGCCGAATTTACCAGGGGAACACATACACAAATGAATTTTTTTTTAATGAATTGACACATCATTTTGGCTCGTACCAATTCTCAGTTCTTCTCGAACAACTCAAACATACCATACTCACCAGGACAATATTTATACAGGATATTTCTTACGTACATTACCGGACAT
>Ga0123354_10011386_pt1 | contig 13739 bp, 9 predicted proteins | sample TergutLab28metaG_2_FD_97872 | JGI IMG/M metagenome (GOLD analysis project Ga0123354, IMG submission 97872) | Labiotermes labralis P4 segment gut microbial communities from Petit-Saut dam, French Guiana - Lab288 P4 | ecosystem: Host-associated > Arthropoda: Insects > Digestive system > Gut ... | reverse complement strand
TTTTGAATTCGGTAAGAATTTTTGCACACTGTGCTGTTGAGCTTTTGAATTACAGTAAGAATTTTTGCACACATTGCTGTTGAGCTTTCAAATTCGGTAAGAATTTTTGCACACTGTGCTGTTGAGCTTTTGAATTACAGTAAGAATTTTTGCACACATTGCTGTTGAGCTTTCGAATTCGGTAAGAATTTTGGCACACTGTGCTGTTGAACTTTCGAATGGCAGTAAGAATTTTTGTACACGTTGTTGAGCTTCCAAATTTCGGTAAGAATTTTTGCACACGTTGTTGAGATTTTGGGGTTTTTTTTTAAATCGTGGCAGGAATTTCTATACATTTGTTATGGGCTTAAATGTAATTACATTTGTGTGAGTACCGTGAAAACTTATGGTATTGGGAAGTAGGACTATGGATCGCGCGTGTCAAGTCTTTATACTGCATCGTGGGCTACACCCTACGCGGTTTGTTGTATGAGGTTGGAATGAAGTTACCATTCCCCATCATGCACAGAAGTCTTACAAGTTAGAAAATCAATTATACATGAACTTTACTTATTATCGTGTTACATAACAGCACATGAAATTTGTTGGAAATCGGTTGACACGTCCCCCTCCCCCCCCCCCTAACACGTGTTTCCTTTTCTATTCCATTTGCCGAAAGTTTGACTCTCAGCGATATTGAAATTTACTTCCCCTTGATCATGTGCGGTAAGCATGGCTGTTGCTGACTCAGACTTTTTTTACATGAGCCTGCGTTTACCATTAAAAAATATTTTGCTTTGTTTAATTTTAGTGTTAGTCTCTTTTTAGTTGCATATCTACGAGTTAGATATATATGGATGTGACGAATAACTGTACAAAGTAAGAGACACTAGTTGTAGGTATGAGAATGTGAACACCATCTCTAATGTCAGTTCTGTGAGTAAAATAATTAGATTAGCATACACTGAGAGTAGGGTTCTGTTCATCCGGTGTTTAAACAAAGGAGAAATATCAGTTTAATATTTTCTTTGTTTCAGGTGAGTGCATTTGGTTACTTCCTCTGGGAAGGTCTCATAAAGGGTAAGTTTTGTAACCGTCTGTTTAACTTACCCGACTTCGGTTACGACCATTTATAGCTCGGCCTAAGCACCGATCCCTCTCAAGGAACATACAGGAGGAATTGGAAGCCGCTTCTCTCTTTTAGTGCTCTTTATTCAGTGAGGTTCCAGCACCAACAACCTTTGGTTCCAGCACCAACAACCTTTGGTTCCAACACCTACAACCTTTGGTTCCAGCACCAACAACCTTTGGTTCCAACACCTACAACCTTTGGTTCCAGCACCAGCAATCTTTCATTCCAGCACCAACAACCTTTGGTTCCAGCACCAACAATCTTTCGTTCCAGCACCAACAACCTTTGGTTCCAGCACCAACAACCTTTGGTTCCAGCACCAACAATCTTTCGTTCCAGCACCAGCAACCTTTGGTTCCAGCACCAACAATCTTTCGTTCCAGCACCAACAACCTTTGGTTCCAGCACCAACAATCTTTCGTTTCAGCACCAACAACCTTTGGTTCCAGCACCAACAACCTTTGGTTCCAGCACCAGCAATCTTTCGTTCCAGCACCAGCAACCTTTGGTTTCAGCACCAACAACCTTTGGTTCCAGCACCAACCATCTTTCGTTCCAGCACCAACAACCTTTGGTTCCAGCACCAACAATCTTTCGTTCCAGCACCAGTAACCTTTGGTTCCAGCACCAACAACATTTGGTTCCAGCACCAACGACCTTTGGTTCCAGCACCAAAAACGTTTGGTTGCTCGTTGTTCATCTAACATTCACAACCACGAACAGCATACATCTGAACACAACTCTACCTCGTAAGCAAACATCAAATCATATATGGAAAAAGAAAGAAGCCAGCATTCTATCCTTATCTCTCTCTCTTCCTTCTGTCAAAGAACAAGCTACTTAAAAAAACACGAACGGAAAGACGTTTGCACGAACAATAAACACTTGCATAAACTGTAGTGATACAGATACCATCAGTGAACACTTGCCCATAGCTGAGATCGCAAACAGAGAATCGATTCATGTGTGTGAGGGGAAAATCAGCAATCTCATCCATATAACCTGGCAAGCGCACGTGTGCACACCAAACAAACTTCGCCTCTTCCCTTTCAATATACAAACAAGCCAATGCTCGACGACCAGTTTATCTCCTCACCTTCTTGGTTTCCTAGTCCTGGATTTGAACTAGGACCCTGGCCCGTTACAGTTTTTGCCTCAGCTCTTAGTATCGTCTCCACTGAAGGGAATTGTTTTTTTATGTCAAACTGCTACAGTGTTTCCATAAATCTTCCCTGCGCCTTTATTAGCTATAGCGATTTGGATGATTTATCGGGACTGTTGTCCTTCGGATGCAATTTCTAAAATGCTGAAGGTTATATTAGGCGCTTTCGCAAATTTGTGAAAAGCGACTACTAGCTTCGTCATGCCTATCAGTCTCTCCGTCCGCACGGAACAACTCGGCTGCCACTGGGCGGATTTTGTAAAAATTGTATATTTGAGTACTTTTCGAAAACATGTCGAGAAAATTCAAATTGCATTAACCCTTATCCTGCTAACGTGGAGAATATGGTGAGCTCCTAGTAATGCCAGCAAATGGCAGATGGGATTTAACTCGGCGTTCAAATGGTTAAACTCTAACCTTAATAACGGGTACTTTAAATGGGTACTTGTGTACATTTATGATATTATCTCGCTGAAATCTTCATAGAAAGAAAAATGTCTCAGCAAAACGTAGTAAATAAAAAGAAAACACATACGTTATGCTAAATAACGTTTTCGATAAACTATGCCGCTTAAGAGATAATGTGAAAAAAAATGTGATAGAGCAGGACAGGCCACATATGACAGTATATAATATGGCTTATGTGCTTCCTATGCTGGATATGGAAAACTAAGGTTACAGACACACATTCAGACTATGTAACACTTATTACTTTCCCACGGCAACAGAATTTACACGAACGCGTCTGAATGTTACTTTGTTTTCCCCCCCCCCCTTTTTTTTGAATCCACTATTTTAAAATAATCAAAATTAACTCTTAACGCCAAGTTAAATCCCTTCTGCCATTTGCTGATATTAATAGGAACTCGCCCTCTTCTCCACGTTAGCAGGATAAGGGTTAATGCCATATTTATGTGTAGCTTTATCACTATCCTTTTTACATCACACACCTTTCCGATTACATGATAAATAACTCCATTTAAATTATATAATAAAAATGTGAGATGCAGGTATGTCTGTACACTTTATTCTCTGATTTATATAGAGATGTGTATCAGATATAGAGCTCAATTCACACCGTTGTATTTTTCTATAATAAATGATTGGTCGGAGCAAGTTGAATTAGTGGTTATATGCACATAAGTGTAGGAAGTACTGCCCCAGCGTTGCTTGCTTGGAGGTAGATCCGTAAGCTATTCACCGATCCTTGCGTGCGCTGGTGGGGCCCGTTGCAAATTGCGTGGCAATTTTCGTGTACTGATCGCGTATATTATGTAAAATAACGCCTTGTACGTGAGATGACAAGCACGAAATTTTGTTTTAGTGAAAGAGGAATAATGACAACGGACTAAGAAGGGTGTTATTGCTTTGGCAGGCTGTTTGCCTGCGTTTCCTTCGCTTATTGAAATATTAATATACAGCAAATTTAAAGTCTCGATTTCTTGAGATGGTTCTACGTGGTGATAGTAGTACAGGATATCGTAATGCACACTTTAGTTGATATCATTGTGTCTACCATTCACATAATATTTTTCTCCTAGATCAGACAGTAACTATTCTCTTTTCACAAACCTTTTATCCTTTCAAACCTGTCGTATGTATTTAGGAGATAAGATACATATAAGCTTCAGGAAACTATAATAATGGAATACAAAATTTTGCCAAAAATATATTATTATCATCATCATCTCCTTTATGCAGGGTATTTATACTTATATTCCTGAGACAAACTATGTCTCTAGGGAATACAGTGTTGCAGCTATTCTGTTGTTACTATTCATGGTGCTTTTATCGCTAGTTTCAGTGTTGAATCTACTGTATTTTTACATTAGTACTTTCCGAAGTATGTGTGCAGTGCCCAATATGGCTGTTTTCTCTAGTTCAATGACTGCATGTTTTCCTGGTTTGTTGCTCACGTACTTCCTAAATGACTTTGAAATAGTCCCAGTCGCCCCTATTATTACTGGTATCACCTTTGTTTTTACATTCCACATGAGCTTATTATTATTGTTATTATTATTATTACGGTGCTTAATGATCTGTACTCCTCACCCAGTATTGTTCGGGTGATACGATCGAGCAGAATGTGATGGGCGGGATATATAGACTGTATGGGGGAGATGAGAACGCATAGATGATTTCGGTGGGGAAACTGAGGCATAGAGACCACTTGGGAGACCCAGGCGTAGATGTTAGGGTAATATTAAAATGGATCTTCAGGAAGTGGGATTTGGGGTTATGGACTGGATGGAGCTGGTTGAGGATAGGGACAGGCGGCGGGCACTTGTGAATAAGGTAATGAACATTCAGGTTCCATAAAATGCGGGGAATTTCTTGGCAAGCTGAAAACCGGTCAGCTTCTCTAGAAGGACTCTGATCCATGGAGTCAGTTATTATTATTATCCTTATTTTCAAGGTTTCTTCAGGTTAGCAGCGTGCCTATTCAGGGAATCGTGATATCTCAAGTTTTTCTCAAGCGCCATATGTGAAGTTAGTCCAAAATTTCCGTTCAATTTCCAGAGTGCGTTTCAGCCATAACGGAAATCTGAACAAAAGTCTGGATGAAGATGAAAGCTATGTGAGAAAGAACTGCGTAGTTAGTGCTTTTACAGTATTCTTCTTCTTCTTATTCTTCTTCTTCTTCAGGCGCTGAACCTCCTTTAATTGGAGGTTTTGGCCTTCTCAACGACATCCTTCCACTTTGCTCTATCCTGGACACAGGTTAACCAATTTTTTATTTTCATTTCACTAAGGTCCTGTATGATGTCCTCCCATCTATATCTGGGTCTTCCTCTTGGTCTCGTGGTTAAGGGATTCCATTTAAATATCTTCTTAGTTGCCCTGGCTTCAGGCATTCTTTGTATATAGTCGAACCTGCTTAGTCTCTGGGCTTTGATGTAGTTAACTGTATTTTCGTGCTTTATCAGTTTGTCCAATTCTTCATTGTTTTTAATCCTCCATGTTTGATTTTCTTTCGTAGGCCCAAATATTCCTCTTAAGATTTTACTCTCAAAGACTAGCAGTTTCTGAATTATATTTTCTTTCAGCACCCAAGCTTCTGATTCATAGGTCACTATTGGACTTATTACTGTTCTATATAATTTTACAGTAGTATTACGGTGATTAAATTAACGTGGGTAAGACAGTTCGAAGGGTAGGAAATGAGGGGAAGCAATTCATTTTGATTTTTATCACTCTATGCCTGAGATACCGGAGAAACGTCATGCAGATACTGTCTTCAACCGCTTATAGGCTTCTGGTAAATATACGAGTATGTACCGTGCTTCATATGATTCCCGCAATCGCACTTTTTTTTCCGTGGTAAGACGACCCCTGGTGGCGAGGACTCATCTTTGTCGAGGCTTCACGATCACATTCAGACACACACACACATCATTCGGTAGGATTCCTTTGGACGAGTGATCAGCCCGTCTGAGAGACCTTTACCTGGCAACACACAAAACCTACAAGAGACAGACATCCCAGCCCCTGGCGAGATTCGAACCCGCAATCCCAACAAGCGATCGGCTGCAGACCCACTTCTTAGACCGCGCGGTCACTGGGACCGGCTTGTCGCGCATTACTTACCTCATTGGCTCAAAAAGGGAGACAACGTACTCTGTTAGGGACCAACCGGTACGGTACTTTTAAATTAGGAGAATCCCAAACTGTAAGTATTCAAAACATTTTCACCTTTCATATGCTACTAAACGTAAAGGTAAAGTAAAGCAGTCCCATTACAAGCCTGAACAGGCCCACAGGGTTCCAGGAAGTTAAGGTTCCCAGATTACGTGACAACGGCACAGAATGGTGGTAGGTTGTCAGCCTTACGCACCGGCCGCCTTTACCCCCAGGAAATGCTCCTGGTACTCATTTTTGTTAGAGGCTGATTCGACCCCAGGGCCATAGTGCGATCGGGGGGATTTTATGTCAATGAAGAATCCACTGACACCAGCTGGGATCGAACCAGCGCCCTTCCGAATTGTAGCACAGCACCTTAACCACTGCGCTACCGCGGTCCCCTGCTACTAAACGTGGAAGGTTTATTTTGTATCGGCTTGCGTAAGTTGCAGATTCAGTCCCCCTGCAGAATTTTCTTCCGATTACGGGCACGACAGTCGTGTTGGAAACGCTGCCGCCCTATCACGGCGCCACAATCAATCTCGAACACACCATGTTGTGCCTATAGCGGTCACACTCACATGCTTATCGGTTTCTTGGATTACGCTTGTTGGTCTGTTCTTTCTTCAGAGGAAGCCTTCAACCCGTCTGGGTTTAGGACGGCTTACATATCGCTGACCTGCAGATGTATGTGACAGAATTACACATGATGCTTCGCCAGCCTACTATACTACGTGTTACCAGAGCAGTGTATTACATATATAATTCTGCGCGGATATCAGTATTATGCTGGTGACTGATTAATTCGTGGCCAGCTAAGCTTCTCAATACTTTTTAATATCTATTGTTTTTGTTTTCCGTGTACCGATTTTAAATAGTGTCTCGTTCTCGCAATTAAATATTAAAAGTTGCAAAATCAATTACTGTCTATAATTTAAGTTGTATTCTTTTTTTAATGCTTTCGAATCAAGTGTTCTTTGTATGTTTCCAGGCATGTTTACTGATACTGACATCAGAGATCCGCAAGAAAATCCAATTGAAATGGGAGTAGATTTGAGCTTCGGTTTTTGTGTACGTGACATGTGATTTCTGTTTCTAAATATGAAGTTAAATAACACGTTTGATTGCGTACTGTTGAACATTTAGTTATAATTATCCTTAACGTGCGGTTTCATTTCCATCTTTATGTATGAAAATTATTTTTTTTTTTCAAACGACATATCGGCGCTTAATTACAATAACACCCAGTCTTAAGACTAACCAGCTATTTTACTCTGAATTAATTTGTTAAGTAGTATTAACTTGAGGTGTCACCCATTGGTTCGACCTGTTTAGTTTATGAGAATTATGTTAGGAATTCCATAAACGTAATTTACTGCGATAAAGAATTCCCTAGTCGAATCAAATTGTGACGCTGCCCTAAACTAAATTTTCTATCTAGTTGTCCTTTCGGTTACTATTTTTACGATGACTATTTTTTACAGAGTTTTGTGGCCAATTTTTTATGAAACTTATTTACTGCAGGAATAGAACAAGTTTGTGAAGCGCTGTGTTTTAGTTTACCACCATTCTGGGCCATTGTCTCGTAATCTGGGAACCTTCACTTCCTGGAACCCTTTGGGCACCTCGAGCCTGTAATGGGACTGATTTACCTTTTTTATTCTTTTACGTGTGTTCAAAATAACCTGCCCGTAGCCGTCATCACCGGTGTATAGCAAACAAAGTATTTGTTTCACACATAATTGTGTTCCAACTGGCGAAGTTACAGCAATAGGATTAATGTCTGTTTCACCACAAACAACCACATCAGATTCGTAACCACTTTGATTCTTAATCGCGCCATTTCTTTCCTATTGTCTGTAACAAAACTTCGCAAGTTACGTGCTAACCTGTTTTCACCTTTCAACCAGTTCCACGATAATCCCGCACGTAAACACTGATCGTTTCTTCTGGATGTATTTGACTTCTCAGAAGAACAGTGAAAAATACCATTCATAGGACAATTTCCATTTGTCGGTAGCAATGTGAAATATACGTTAGCGTGAATATAGGTAAAAAGGTAAAATGCACCCTTGTACAGGCACTGAGGTTCTGTACAGTCCGTACGGCCCATAGAGGAAGTAGAGGTATAGCTCTATTCTTTCTTGACCACGGCACTAGAAAGGGGGGTGAGGGGTCAACGCCACGTCCCGCCTGCACTTTACCCCCAGGAAAGACCCGGTACCCCTTGTACAGGAGATTGGGTGGGCCCCACGGCCGGTCTGGACAAGTGCGGATAATCGTGCCTCCACCGGGATTCGATCCCCGAATCATCCAGCCCGTAGCCAGTTCCTATACCGACTGAGCTACCCGGCCCACGCGGATATAGGTACTGATATAAATATCGGGGTGGAACATTTAACTGAATACTTAAGGTTCGTCAGAACTTGGCATGACTGTCTTAAAGACCGGAAATTGGTTCACAGCTGGACCCGGCTTATTATTCTTCGCCATACATCTATATTGTCTTTCTCCGCTTCTCTCACCGGCCCAACGTCCGGTGAAATATCCCGGTAATTACATACTTTATTTTAATTCCATTTGTGCTCACTCTTGTGTTTGTGATTCACTGATAAATATTTGTTTGATGTTTGATATACAATACTCAGTTTTTGTAACTTCAATGTAGAGGAAGCATTTGTACAGAAATCGTACTAATCATCGGTGTAAAGTGGCAGCCCTGGTTTATAGGTGAATGGTGAATTTTGTGATGCAGTCAAATGCGTATTTCTGTAGTGCAAGTGCGAAACATAGCCTATATGTGGGCCATCCCTGTTGTGCTAGATATAATTATTAAATAAAGATAAAGATAAATACCAAACCTTGTAAATGAATTACCCAATTATTATACCAACTACTGCACATATATAAAATTTAAAAAATTTAAACATTAAAAACTCTCCTACATGTTTCGGCCCTAGGACCGTATCATCCATGCTAAAGTCACATTATAAAAACCACATTAATTTCGCTGTACCAATTGGGTATTGTGCCAGCATGCCGTGTTGTGTAATGTTATGTTGCGAAGAGTGCCGTGCTACGGATGTGCATTCTGTGCTTCGTTGTGTGATACTGTATCACGACCTTGGAATGTGAGCGAGTCACAGACAGGGAAATGCAAAATTTCTTGCGATTCGATTTCAGTCGCAGAATGTCTCTGTCCCTCAATTTAGAAGGCTGTGATAATGAAATACTGTCGAGTGTGTAGCCAAGTGAGATGGAGTCTACGCCTTGTGCTCGATAGAGTAAATGCATTATAAACAGATTTAAGACGAAACTACACGTTCTTACTCCCACAAGGAAATGTACCGTTTTATCGAAAGTTTAATTTGTCTAATCGCGTGAATATAATTTAATATTAAATCGTACGTTAACTGCAGGAAGCAGCTAGCAGTTTGGAACTGAAAATACTCGTAAAAGTCCATGTTCACAGAAGCTAATTACCAATAATTCATTATTTTTGTTTATTTCCTTTTATTTTGTAAAGGTAAATCAGTCCCATTACAGGCCCGAGGTGCCTAGAGGGTTCCAATAAGTTACAGTTCCCAGATTACGTGACAATGGCCCAGAATGGTGGTAAGGTTGTCAGCCTTACGCACCGGCCGCCTTTACCCCAGGAGTTACTCCTGGTATTCATTTTTCTTAAGGGCTGGGTCGACCCCTGGGTCATAGTGCAATCGGAAGGATTATGTCAATGAAAAATTCCAATGACACCATCTGGAATCGAACCAGCGACCTCCCGATTTGTATCGCAGCACCTTAACCACTGTGCTACCGCGGTCCTTTTATTTTGTACTGATATTTATTTTGCGTAATTAAGAAAAACAGGAGAACTGCGCACTTTTGTAACTTTACGGAGAGCAGGATGGTAGTTCCGTATCCACGCTTAGGGACAACCAATCGGTCCCATCTTCAATGGTCAAGCAGTCTGCTTATCCCTTGAAGAAGGGACCGATTGGTTGTCCTTAAATGTCGCTACGGAACTACCATTCCTAGGCTGCGTAAAATTCCAAAATATCGCAGGTCTCCTTGACATCGCAGCTGGAGCCTGAAATCATAAGAAGTTGGAAAGAATGAAGTCTAACTGCGTACAAGATATGCCACAATGAAATGAATTTGGCCTTTGTAAGAATAAAGATGACAGGAAGGAAAATATCTAAAAACTTCGTTGCTTGGTAACAGTGGGTTGTACATAAAGTATGCACTCTTAATAATGCATGTCGTGTGGTATGGGTAGTAAACAAATGGCTACATTGGGCACAAAATATGCTGTATTTTATAAATTTCCTTACTTGTGGCCCTATGTGTATCGCTCGTAGGAGGAGATGAGAAATGAACAGAGCTTCTTGTCAGCAGTCGTCCGGGGAGCAGACAACGTGAGTTGTAGGCGTGAATAGGGGGACAATAGTGGAACATAGCTTGAGACAACAGGATGTGAGCTAAGTGTAATGGATTCGGGCGAATGAAGCTAAGGCTCACTACCTGAACAACGTAATGAATGTTCGGGCTCCATAATAGAGAGGAAATTTTGTTTTTAAACATTTGTGTAGCTGCGAATTTGATGTTAGCTGGACCGTGCATCATTGTGATAACTGAAGAATAAAAACCAACTAGATGCCACTTATTATTTTATTGTACTTCTTATAGGCTCAACATGTTTCGGGCACTACTATGCCTATCATCAGGAGCTCGCGACTATAATGGTGATTACCACGTCGGTAGTATCTTTCTCGGTTTGCTGTATGTTGGAGGTTAGATGCGGTTAGGCTGGAGTAGTGTCCGGGCTGTAGCCTGCAGGCTGCAAGGCATAGTAGTGCCCGAAACATGTTGAGCCTATAAGAAGCACAATAAAATAATAAGTGGCATCTAGTTGGTTTTTTATTCTTCATTTTGTGTGGCTATCAACTTTCCGAGAAAGGTTATTGGCTGTATAACTGTAAATCCGTTTGGTGTTAAGAGGAAAGCTGTTTGATACGGAAGAATGCCTGTGCCGTGGGACTCCGATATAAGGAGATTTTACTGCACTCTGGCTGAAGTAGCGTGCTATTGTTCGCTTTTCCTCGACAGCAGTACGACAGTGATTCATGTGATGCTAGATACGATAGTTGGGACCAGCTGAAGTGTGAAACCTTCCAGAGGAGTAAGCTTTCAGTTCTCCCGAAGGTCTGCAAATATTTGTTTTGATGAAATGTACTGTTACGGAGTCGAAAAATAATCTTATAATATTGTCCATCCTACTTTGAGCTACAAATTAAGTTATTACAAGATGTAGAAATGTATTTTCGAATAATTACACTGTCTGCTTTCATATGTTTTTTTTTCCTAAACTAAAACGGTAAATGTTGGGACATTCCATCGTACAAAATCAACCATCAACTACAACAGCCAGTATCTACTGTTTTGCTGCACCACATTCCGAATCTTGGCTGAAGCCTGCAACACGGATACCGCGGCAACCCATTCACACCGAAACACCAACACACATCGAACCAAAGTCGTAAGCTCCTGATGATGGATATATTAATGTCCGAAACATGTTGAGCGCATAAGAAGTGAAATAAAACAGCAAGTGACATCAAGTTGGTCTTTTTGTTTTTCAACTATCACAATGATGCACGGTCCAATAAATATAAGATGTATACATTAGTTCGAAATAAATTGTAAGACATACTTTACGAGAGATTTATCAGATAGATTGTAGAGGAATAATGTTGTGAGATAACTTGGTATAAATATAGGCGTTAAAATCACGAACATTAAGCTTCTGTAATTTCTGTGTTCAACCAAGTAGACCTGGATGTTACTATACAAAAATTAAACAATGACAATTTATTTATTCACAGACAAATGAATTCAGTTTCACAATTTGTTCTCAGTCTTACATTTTCCAGCAGCCTCGTAAAGACGTATATTCTCCTGGGTCAATATTGTAATATGACAATGTAACGTTATGGTGATGCTTGCTGTGTGTATTTATGCTCAGATTCTCTTCGAACCCAAATTTTTGAGAACCACTGGCAAGTTCGCATGTCATACACATAATGACGTAGTTAATATCAGTGCCCAACACGTGTCATTAATGATCGAGCGGTTTTCACGTGCGCACACTTTCATATATAACAGATTTACCGCAGAATTTTCAAACATTCTTTAGCACTTTCTGTTCTGCAAAGCAGCAGATAGAAACGGAGCCCTATGTCAAGAATATGCTATGATAATTATGCAGTATTAACTTGCATAATATGTTACGAAAAGCTGAGTAAGTATAGGAATGCGAACAAAGTGACAGTAACCGTGACAAACATACAGACGAAGATCTGATATGGAAAGGAATTACTGCCACGACAACGACATACAGACGGGTAATTCTATCGTCCAAAATATTTTTAGATGAATTTGAAGAACGGAAATTAAAATGCCGGGATGTGAATTATAGTCATGATAATTTTTGTTTTGTGTTATAACTTCAATACTACATGGCCTTTTCACGCCTATTAGTTCTTAACGCCAGGATTTTTTTCAGCCGTAAATCTTGAGGCTGACATTGTTCAGACATTCTCTTGAGACACTGTCTTATCTCTGTCAACCTCATATTTTCCGATAGATATTCGAAATAAGTATTTTTTTCATTGTCAACACAAGCATCTTCCTTTTTATGAACTAATTTGTCGTTTTGCCTGTGTGTAGTAGTCATGTGTTCATACTGCTATCATATGTCTGCCGCATCTAGCCCTGCTCATTGTCGTATCACTGTAGTATCTCGTGTCTGACACAGTTTCATACATTATGGAACGTGCAGCTGAGGTATTCCGGAAAGCTGTCATGAATGTGTGTAATTGCAGTTCAAATATAGTGACACGTAATTAAAATTAAGATATATTAATGAGCTTACTCTCCAGAGACAGGAGCTAAACCTTTTTATACATTAAGATGTGAGACTCTTCTCGTTTACAAAACTTCACGCCGAGCTGACAGTTTCCTGTAACATCTGGATCAGCTTTCAGCATCCTAAGTCTGTAAATTGGCACCGTCATTAGCGTGCGCTCTGAGCCGTGCCATAGGCCTATACTTCCTTAAGAAAAGAATCTTCTTTGTCTCGGCTCATTCGTTTGGAATAGGATTTAGACTGGATGTAGAGAAACAAGGTATTTTGGTATGTTTAGATTTCACGTTTTAAATATTTTTTGGAAACTTTGTTACGCCTCCAACAACTCAGCGTCTTAGGGTACTTCTGCCGAGTTTTACTCCTATATTTATATATTTAATTGGTTGTGCCATTGTATGTCTTAATCTGTTTATGAAAGTGACTGACATATAACACGAATTACACCGGAAGACAGAATTCTGAAGAAGTTTAATTAATTAATTAATTAATTACGACAACACGCTACACAACCATATGGGACGAGAAGCTACATGTTTCAGACCTACAGGACCATAATCAGGCTATTCACAAAATGAACTTGAAAATAAGTTAAAAAAGTAAATATTAGGCTGCATGTAGAGGTCTTGTGAGATCTCTCTTTAACATATTTTTTACAATTGTAAATTTTATGTAAATATTTTCATTCTTATAATAAAACCAACTAGATGCTCTAATTTCTCAAATTTATTTTTGGAATAAAATTCTACATGTTTCGGACAGTTACTCTGTCCATCATCAGGAGTATTTCACTGTACACGCGGCAATGGTATATGTCATACAGGTTTGCTGACAGCTTGCGAGCAGGATCAGGACGGAACTGATTTATTTTTGGAATAAAACTCTACATGTTTCGGACAGTTCCTTTGTCCATCATCAGGAGT
>Ga0123354_10011385_pt1 | contig 13740 bp, 8 predicted proteins | sample TergutLab28metaG_2_FD_97872 | JGI IMG/M metagenome (GOLD analysis project Ga0123354, IMG submission 97872) | Labiotermes labralis P4 segment gut microbial communities from Petit-Saut dam, French Guiana - Lab288 P4 | ecosystem: Host-associated > Arthropoda: Insects > Digestive system > Gut ... | reverse complement strand
TATTGTACAGCACAAACACACGAACATTTTAGGACTGAAAGGCAAGCGTCAGATATCTTCTGTTCAATCTGCAGAACGGGGATCTCTTGTGACAGTCGTCAACTGTATGAGTCCAACTGGACACTTCATTCCTCCATTACTTGTATTTCCAAGAGAATATATGAAACCAGAACTGATGAATGGCACACCGCCTGGATCACTCCACGCGTGCCATCCTTCGGGGTGGATACAGAACGAGATTTTCACCCAGGGGTTTCTTCATTTCACCAAACATACAAAGCCTACAAAAAAAACCCGTTATCTAAGTACCGGAAGGGCACTATTCACACACACACACACACACACACACACACACACACACACACACAAGGAACTTGGAGGTCAATACTTTAGCTCGAGAGAATCATGTTGACATCATTTGCCTCCCACCTCACAACAGTCACAAAATGTACCCTTGGATAAAGCTTTCATAGAGCCCCTGAAAATATTCTACTCCCAAGAAACTGAAATATAGCTCCGTTCCAACCTAGGGCGGGCGAGTCTTCACTGTCGACCGAATTGGCGAACAATTCGGCAATGCATACAAGTGAGCTTGCACAGGCGAGATAAAGGCTAAAGGCTTCCGGGCGACAGGACTCTTTCGTTGTGACAAGAACATCTTCAGACCACACGATTTCCCTCTAGCCTCAGAGGACACAGAAGCTGCTTCTGTGAACCATCCTGCCTTGGTGAAGACCAGCGATCAGCCATCATTCAGTTCTGCTTATTTTTCACCGTCCACTACTGTTGAGGTTCTCCGTGCATCAGATATCAGCGCTGTGCCAAGCCTGAACCTACAGACAAATCCTCGTGGTGGAATAGTAAAGAAAATAACGAGTTCATCTTACAGAAATGTTATGGGGGCAACTCATAAAAAGAAAAATCAAACAGGTTACTAAATCCAAAACCAGTCGGCTTGCGTCGAATGCTCTTCTTGGTCCTTCAAAAGACGGAAAAGAGTGGTTTGCCGGGATCCAACTCCGTCTGACACTCCATCAGATTCGGACTCTGACCTAACTGTTCCTTTCGCTGACGATCCGACAGAAAAAGGGGAACAAGACGCTGATTGTGTGTTCTGTACTGGTCGTTTCTCTGAAGACTACAATGGAGAAGAGTGGATAGGATGTGCGAAATATTTCAGATGTGCGCACACACTTTGTGTTGGTATGAGGGAAGATTTTGTTTCGGAGCCTTGTCAGGGATAAACACTGTTTTGTTCTTCCTTTGTACTTGTAATTTTTAGAATTCTGTAAATATTCTTTGTGCTTTCTGAGTAAATTATTCACCTCCCCAAACACTTGTGGGCCTAATTTGGAGAGATGAAGCTTTTAAGGAAACGAATTTTGCATACGTTTTTCTTTTCATAATTTACGATGTTTATGTAGCAACTGTTTCTACATTAATCAAATAAAGTTACGTTTGTGTTTTGAAAAGGTTTACGACTTTAACCTAAGTTTAATAGCAGTTTTTTAAAAAACTCCCCATAATAGGCGACTTTCCCCTACTGATCTCGGGACATTATTATTTACTTTATCAGCAGTTACGTCCAGACTAGTCCCCTTAACAGTGACTATTAAAGCTTCAGTGGTTTTCTTTATACTATATACAATTCCACCCAATATATTAACATCATCAGCGTAAACCGGAAACTCATATGTATCATTTAATTTCAATGCCTCCTAGTTTACCTAAACCCTCCTAATGGCATACTCTAAGGCAAAGTTGAAAATCAATGGCGATAAAAGCATCTCCTTTTTTCAAAACATTCGTAATAGGAAACATGTCAGACAAATGCTTGCTTACCCCGACTCTGCTATAGGTTTCATTCCGACAGATTTTTATTGCCCTTTCCAGCCATGGGGATACCAAACTCAATCAGAATATTATACAATACCTCCTTCCTAAGTGAATCATAAGCTTTTATGAAGTCTATAAATAGCTGATTCACTGCTGCGTTGTATTCCCAATTCTTCTCATATATTTGACGAATGCAGAATATATGATCAGTAGTTAACCTGTTACGTCGAAATCCACATTGCTGATCTCCAATAATTTCCCCTGCATATGGCGTTATCTTTGACAGCAGGATGTAAAAAAATTTTGTACGTAGTTGAAAGAAGTGACATGCCCCTATAATTACTACAATCTTTTTTATCGCCCTTTATATAAGTAAGTACAACGTTCGACTCCTTTCACTTCTCGGGTAATTTCTCCTTATTCCAAACAGAAGTAATATTTTTATGGATCTCAGAACTAAATGTCCTACCTCCTGCTTTAATCGGTTCTGATGGAATTTGAACAATGTTAATATTTCATTTTTAAATTTTTTTTATACTTGCGCAAGTGTTATATTGCGTAAATTAGGGAGTTCCTGCGTAGGGGAGTGTGTGCGAGTGTGTAAGGTAACACTTACCTGTGAGTTTTTCAGTAACGAGAGCTCTCAGGTTTACAGGCTGCAGATGTGGTGCTGCAACAAATGACACTGCTTCAGTTCTTGGACGTCGAAGTGTTGGGCCTGTATGTTTACGAGGACGGGTTTCTAGAACTACCAGTACGTGGTAGATATACACTATGTACGTTCATCTTCCAATACCGTTTATGAGATCTTCACTCTTCTGGGATGTTAAGCAGCGTAAATTGGTAGTTACTAATTGACGCTTCGAAATAACGTACCTATCCCACCTTCAAAAGCCAAACATTGGATTGGTTGACCCTTGAAGGTGGGGCCGATATGTTGTGCCGAAACGTCGGCACCTGACTACCAATTTATGCCGCACAACAACGTAGAAGAATGGAATTAAACCGCGACGAAAACCTGAAGTTACGCATGTACTCTAATGCTTGCAGTCAGACACAGTATATTAAGGGACTAATTGCAGGAATGCCTTCAAGCGCGAACGTAAGAACAGAACTCATAAATCATGGACGCAGCGTGTGAAAAATGTGACGTTTAAAAAAGTCTCTTCCTTATTTACTTTCCTCTTCGCCTTCTTTACTTCTTGTTCTTTCATATTCGTTTCTATTTGTCTTTTCCTTCTTCTCGTACTTTCCTTATTATTTACGTATTGCCTCCTGTTTTTCTTCCTGTATTAAAAGTGACATTGTCCATGGGGAGTGGCGGTATGGTGCCATTTATTCTTAACCTCGGAGCTAGATGGGGTGAAAGGTCAGTTTCAGGTCCTAGACGCTTTATATTCTGGGGAATGGCGTCCTGGTATCCGAATGGGGAATCGAAAACGATTCCTCGGTTGTACAGTCCTGAGAGACGTAATTATAGCGACTGAGTTGTCCAGGCCAAGGCCCTCCTTACTTTATTACCTTGGGATATGTGCTCACAAACTCAAGTGGAACCATGACGTAGCGAAAGTGGAAGCTTTACTCAAAGCTACCCAGTAGGAAGCGTAGTCGAGGGATTGGCCCAAAGCAGCGGAAAATCGTAAGCAGTAATTGTAAAAATTGTGAACGATAAAATGTAATACCATTACATTTGAAAAGGTACACAACTTTGGGTATTAGTGATCACAGGTAACATTTATTACACACGCTGTAGTAGCTGTGGCATGAATGAGTTGTCACATAATACTAAAGCACATCTGCAAATTCAGCAAATTTTGCGCTACCTTAAATATTTATGTACACAGATATAACACTTCACATGCAGACATTGTGCAACCACCAGAAATATTCTCCAGTTACTCCAACATTTCCACTTACGTGTGACCTTCAGTGTACAGACATTACACATGATGAAATTTGTGGCATAAATATTGGTCGAATTATTCATTCAGTAATTCAGGGCCAACGAGTTCTCCTCTAATAGTGAAACTTCATTAAAAAGCTTTATATAACTTGGAACACAGGAACTGTTTCGGTACATTACACATGAGTTTCTGACTGAACACACGCACGTAGAATATCCAGCTGCATTTTGCAGTCCGTTATTCCTCGTTTTCGATTTTTGACAAAGCGCCGATATTATCAGAGCGAAGGGTTTTATTTAATGACGCTGTCAATGGCTAAGGTTATACAGCGTCGGTGGTTGATGAATGAAATATGAGTGCGGAGCACTGGTGATATGATACTAACGGGGGAGGACTGATACTCACAGACCTCTCAGCTTCACGTTGCCCACCACAAATCCTACACGGACTGGCTTGGAATAGGAAAATGGAATCCACGGTGAGAGGCCGCCAGCTAATTGCCCGAGTCATGGCATGGCCAACGGCATAATATTTAGCATTCCTGATGTACGATGAATTAGAAATACATGTCAGATAATGAAGGATGCGACAGGAATTAATGATGACCCCATTTTAAAGCACAGTTGAAATTATGTTCTTGATTTCGCAACAGTTAACCGTTGAAGACCCAGTGGTAACTATATGTACCACCTGCTATAACAGTTATAAGTTACGCCTTTTGTAACACAGTGCACTTATGTTTCGTATGATTCTCGCGATAAATACCTGTTGTTTCCCGCAACAGAATTAACCGGTTCACTGAAGCTTTATACGTAGTATGAAGTCATTTTTCAATGCAGGTGATATAAACTTCAGCTACAGAAATTATTGCTCTAGCTCGTGGTAATATCAAGGATCAGAGTACAGCGTCAGACGAGAAATACGTATATCACGAAGTGACTTCAGTTCTCTCAGAAATGCTTGAATTCACCGTAGGAAACTGAGACCTCAGTTTACAGTATTTATGAAAGAACCCTGAAAATAATAAGAGTCATACGAGGCATGTTTGGATGCACAGACTGTAATGCAGTGCTGGTTGACAGAATTGCTCACCCTGAGAGTACATACTGCTGTATGCTTGCTACCATTCTTGTCTGTGGCGCAACAACCAAAATCAGGCCTAGGCCACCTCACTCTTGGGGTACCTAGATCACACACACACACACACACACACACACACACACACACACACTGTAGGACTCTCTGAACGGGTGATCAGATCGTCACAGAGGCCGCTACCCACACGACACACAATAAACACAAGAGACGAACGTCTCTGCCCTCAGAGAGATTCGAACCCGCTCTTCCAGCAATCAAGCAGCTACATACCTACGCCTTGGACTGCACGGCCACCCGGATCGGCGAACTACCATTTAGTTCAGAATATTTTATCTCACTCACACCACGTATCTAAAAATATGAACAGTGGAATGTACGCAACTATAATGGTACCTGTAGCTTTGCATGGTCGTAAAACCTGGCCTGTCATCCAACGGGTGAGGGTGTTTGAGAAACAGTTGCTGAAGCGAAGTGGATGTGTGAAAGGCAGGTGAACACGGCCTACAGAGGAGCTTAATAACTGGTACTCTTTCCAAGTGTTATTAAAGCAATTAAATCGAAAAGTGAAAAATTGGTTGAGAATGTACATGTAGCATACATGGAACACAAGAGAGATTCATACAAAATTTTAATTGGCAAATATAAAGGGACTTGACCACTTGAAAGACCAGGCGTAGATGAAAGGATTTTTATTCAAACATAGCTTAAAGAAATAGAGTATGGAGTCGTGGACAAGATTAATCTAGATAGGTCCTACTGGTGGATTTTATTGAAGTGAAATTTCTTATTCTAAATATGGACGACTGTCGCTGTCTGAAGGAAGACTCTGATAATGAAGTTAATAATTTAATTAGCTGGTTAGATGAGATATATAACCTCCACTGTATGATGTATTTTCGTGTCACGTTCAACATCCGGATCTCAAACTGATTCCACGGAACACAGTCTGTCTTGAAAAGTTAACGGTTTCTGACCTGGTCAAGAAATGCTCCGCATTTAATGGAGCCCAAAGGTTCATTACGGTATTCACAATAGCGCACCACTTTTCCATATTTTAAGCCATATTAATCCAGGCAACGCCCTCTTATCCTAGTCATCGAAGATCAAAATCAATGTCATTCTCCCATCTACTCCTATGTCTTCCAAGTAGTCTCTTCCCTTCGTATCTCCTTACCAAAACTTTGTACGTATTTTCCTTCTTTACCTAACGTGCCACATGTCCAGCCTTTCATCATCCTTGATTTTATCACCTGATTAATATTTGGTGAGAAGCAAACTACACGACACTTCGTCACGCAATTTTTGCCTGATGTGTCGCCATCGAAACTAAAGCCACGCACAGATTTAGATGCAGCCCGAGAGTTGCATTGTTGCTTTATATTCGACAACATATTGCGCTAACACGTTACTTATACATATGTGGTACTGTTCAAACACCAAAGGACAGGTCGTGCATAGCTCAGGCAGTTATCGGCAGCTTCGCACCGTGCAGGACAACGTGGCACTGGGACACGCGTTTCCCAAGTACTCCGATTTTTTCCTTGTCAATAGCATTCCACCACTGCTCCATATGCATATCTTCACCATTTATTCATTCTTATATAACCTTGGCAATTGACGGCGTCTTTAAATAACACTAATAAAAGAACCGCCAAATGTCAGTACTCCATGCTAGGTAACGTACAGTGACCAACTGGACGACTGGATTTCGATTCCCGGCGAGAACAGGGAATTCTTATCTTTGCCTCCACGTCCAGATCGGGGCTTTAGACCACCCTCTCCCCTTTAGTGAAAACCGCGTGTAAGTCGGTCGAAGCTGGAAACAGACGACTAACCCTCATTGAGGTTAATCATGCATGGAGCTTTACTTACAATCCCGTATTTGTGTTGACTTTGACGTGCTGATGTAGGCGCATGGATAACATTACCTAAAAGTGATGACGAAGCATTGCCGCACCACGCAAGCAGAATGTTCAGAAGGGTATACCAAGGACGGGAGAGGGGGATGGCTTTCCCGCTCTGAGATTAGGCCCACGTATCCTTGGTAAGAGAAGAGACGTATTTCTGAATGGTGACTTGAGTAACTAACGCATTTATATGCAGGACACATTGGTGCACAATAAATAGTGATGACCTCATCGTTACGGATTGACATCAACAATCAGTGTTAAGTCGGTTGGAACGGCGTGCGTGGAAGAATCGGTTTCAGTATCCTTCACGCGGCATCTGCTGTGGACTGCAGTAATACCCTTACAAGACATGTTGTGGCCTATATATAATTTGTACACACCTGACCGCAGTTTCCTCTATCTTCTGTACACACGCCTGCATTTTAGTGCCTGTCATACACATCTGACTACACTTTTCTAAATAAAATACGTTCGAAAGTCACTGCGCAGTTACTACACCCACTGTAGGAGCTAGCGTAAGACATGGGAAAATTCACAGTGTGGTCATCAAGCACTACAGCTGGAGATAATGGCCGATACTGGCAGTAGGCAAATCTTGCAGAAAGCAACCTTCATATTGTGTGCAGATGTTATCTAGTTGTAAGGTACTGCGTGAGTCAGTTGCCAGTGACGATGTTATACCTAAAAGAACGTGTAAATCTGACCGTGTTTTGTAAAAGAGGGAACACAATATAGATTCAATTTTTAGGTGAGTTCTCCAAGGTTGAAGTCGCTTATCGGATCAGTTCGACAGTTGGTGACCAGGTTCAGTGAAACGGGATCGGAGACAGATGAACCCCAGAGCGACCCTGCAAAGCAAAGTACTATGCAAGTAATTCACACACGTCAGAACTGAAAAACTTCAGTGAAGCAGCTTACGCAATCAGTTACACAAGTGGACCTTGTTAAGGAGAGTAATGTTAATGCAAGCACGAAGCACAAAGCGGCCACGTCCAACACAACTGACAGTGACAAACTTCTTTCATTCTGTACTGGATTACGTGCTACGTGTTTAAAGGCATATTAATACCATAAGCACCCAGCGAACTGACAGTAAGAATACGCTGCGTGAGATGGCTTAGGCCTAATTTGTGATGACCATTTCAACTTCTACCACCAGGTGAATAAGGAGCTATGTTACTGTCTATGGCAAATTTCCAGATCGACTTCACTCAGTTTTAACCACTTACAGAGAAGTTCTTACCTGCAATCTTGTTCTTTCAAATGTTTCACTGCTTGAGCATATTATATAGCCATCCAATCCGCGAGCGTTTGATTCATGACTTATTTAACAACACGCTACCAACTGCAATGATTATTTAGTGTCTGCTGATATTGTGCTGTGAACTTGAGAAGAAATTATGTTAATGTGAATGAGTGTATGTGAGGGGTAAAAAGGAAGAAAACACAAGTATTTCAAGAACCAACCAACTAACTAATTAACTCCATGTTACAGAGTGCTCGACAAGATAGTCGTTTTCACCTAGTCAAGAAATACCCGGGATTTTACGGAAACCGAAGGTCCATTACCACGTTCACAAGAGCTCGTTGCTTGTCTTTGTCCTGGCCAGATCAATCCATTCCACGCCTTCATTCTACTTCCTGAGAATCAATTTTAATATTATCGTCCCATACATTCCTTGATCTTCGAAGTTGTCTCCTTCTCTCAGGTTTCCAAAACATAAATCTGTATGCATCCGTTCTCTCCCCCCATACGTGCTGCATGCTTCGCCCATCCCATTCTTCTTGAATTGATCACCCGATATTTGGTGAGGAGCGCACATCATGAAACTTCTCAATGTGCAGTCTCCCCCAGTACCTCTCATCTCAGGCGTATAGGTCCAAACACCCTCAGCCTCAGCTCTTCCCTCAATGTAAGGGACCAAGTTAAACACCATGTAAAACTACAGGCAAATCACAAGTATCAGTAAAAGGCAGTCAAAAAACTTTTAACATTTATATCGCCAAGAGGTGGTTCACATAGCTCGCCTTAACAACTACATGTTTCGCCCTCCATATCGGCCATCATGTTGTACTCTCTCTTATTATAAAGTTAACTAATCAATATACAATGTTTTGTTTTTCGGTGAGATCTCGTTCACATCTATAAAATTAGCAGTTACAATAGTTACAGTTGCAATGGAATTAAAATTATTCTAGCATAAAATTGTTCTTATATAAAAGTATAACCAGTACAGGAAAAATTTGTGTTGTGATTCCGGGAGGAGGGGGGGGAGGTGTCAAACTGGGGATATTCGTGTTGACAATGTTGGCTTCTTTTGGGTCAACACACAACACAACACCCGCACAACGTAACCAGTCTTCCTCAAGAGATCAACGCACACACACGTCATCGCTCTCTTCGTACTGAATGAAACAACACAGCAGTTTACTGGGAATTATATCAAAAGTGATCTCTACAAACCAAACTATATTTACAAAGCTACAAAACCTCGTCATTTTCAACAACGAAAAACATACAATGCAGCATCTCTCTCACAACAAAAAACAAAACTAAGCGGCCAAAGTGTTTCTTCATTCAACATTACAACTCATCAGAAATAGAATTCTATTATGCAATAACAACATTTCAAATCTGGAACGCCAAGTGAACAACGAAATATATACACCTCAACCACCTGCGGCTAATAAGCCCCACCACAACTGCTGGAATTGACCTCCACGTAACACCTGCCAAGAATTAACCATTACGACACTATCTGGCAACCACTTCGCCAAGGAAAACCCAAAAGAAGCCAACATTGTCAACAAGAATATCCCCAGTTTGACACCATGCCCCCCCCCCTCCCGGAATCACAACACAAATTTTTCCTGTACTGGTTATACTTTTATATAAGAACAATTTTATACTAGAATAATTTTAATTCCAATGCAACTGTAACTATTGTAACTGCAAATTTTATGGATGTGAACGAGATCTCACCGAAAAACAAAACATTGCATATTGTGTAGTTAACTTTATAATAAGAGAGAGTACAACATGATGGCCGATATGGAGGGCGAAACATGTAGTTGTTAAGGCGAGCTATGTGAAGCACCTCTTAGCGATATAAATGTTAAAAGTTGTGTTTGACTGCATTTTACTGATACTTGTGATCCGACCAACATAACGGGGATGTCTCACCTGAAAGCTACAGGCAAAATTACAGTTCTGTATACTTCATATTTACATACAAATATAAAGTAAAAGACAGGCAATGTACGAATAACTTACCATTGAGGCTCGAACGTGCATGAATTGTTGCAGTAGAAAGCATTAAGTATTACACATTCCGAGAATGTGTGTTTGTAGCCTGAGGTGCCCAGTGTGAAATGCGCGAGCGCCATAGTGTCACTCGTGTTCTTTCCGGCTTTACTTTTTTTTTCCACAGTATCTCCTAAACGGCACGCATTTCGAAAATGTTATTAAATATAAAATGCGTGTTCGATTTTCTTTACAACATTTGTCTGAAACACTTCTCATTCTTAGAAGAAATTAGCAAGATATGAACACAAATGTTTATTGGTCTTCACGTGAAGTACCTGTTCCTGTCAGATTTGAATGAAACTTGAATTTTCTCGACAGATTATAGAAAAATAAGCAAATATCAAATTTCATGAAATCCGTCAAGTGGACGCCGAGTTATTCCATGCGCACAGACTGACAGACGGACATACATGACGAAATTAATAGTTGCTTTTCGAAATTTTCAAACGCGCTTAGAAACTTATTTATCCGCCAGTTCAAGGTCTCCCTTAACCCATATGATCTTTCCTGTCCCCACTAAACTGAATCTGTACTTTGATAATTCTCTTTCGAGAGCCATTAAAGACCTTGACCTACTCTAGCATCCCTATTCCACGTTCCAAAGTTCATGCCCATTTTCCATTGCCTGTATCTTGTCAAAGTAGCTATTGAAATCAATGTATTTTGCTTTAAATTCGTAATATGCTAATTATTTAAGACAATGGATTGTTAGCCTGTAACCCATCCTCCTACCTGGAGAACCAGCACTTATCCTGCATTCGAGACAGCTTGTTCAAAATATTCGCAGCTACCGTCCGTAACTGGAGGCAGTCTCCTCCAGTTGTAACCCGACGAAGTGCCTTGTCATGGTGAAAAGGAAGCACTTATAGGAGGAAAATATTAATTATGTAAATCTAAAGAAAGGCGACTTTTTTTTTTTTAGAAAAAGATGATGAGCCTACGTAAACAATCTGCACAGCAAATGCCTCCAAAGATCAGACTAGGAGAACTTGGGCTCAGTGACGCGCAGAAGGATTGAACAGGATCACAGAAAAAGCGGTCACGCCGATGCCAAAGTTCCGTGACGAAATTTAATTTCTTAAATAAAATCTTGGAAAATGAGAAAGGAGCAGTATTTTTGAATTTTTATTACTTGGATACAATAATTACCACGGAAACAAAAGGTGGGTATCTACAGAGAATCAACATTCACTGAAGCCATCACACACACATATAAACTAATACTTGCAAGAATTTAGAGATATGCTGAGCGGACTAATGGATTACAATTAAACAACTGATGAACGAATAACTTCAAACTGTAATGAGTATAGCTAAAAAGAGATGAGTAATAGAAATATAACCCAAACAAGGTAAAGTGATCCCGTTACAGGCCCGGTGTGGCCCAGAGGGTGGGTAGAGGTATAGCTCTACACTTCCATGACCGCGGCACTAGAACGGGGTGAGTGGTCAGCAGCACGCCCCGGCCGCACTTTACCCCCGGGAAAGACCCGGTACCCATTGTACAGGAGGCTGGGTGGGCCCCGGGGCCGGTCTGGACAGGCGGAAAATCTCGTCCCCACCTGGATTCGATCCCGGACCGTCCAGCCCGTAGTCAGCCGCTATACCGACTGAGCTACCCGGCCCATGTAATAAAAATATAATAGTCTAAAATAAATAAGCAAATAAAATCCAGAATTAAGCATCATTATCAGAGCAGACGGAAATAAGAAACAGAAATATAGTGGACCAACTGCGAAGCGGGTTAAAATTATTCAAGAAAACAAATATTAAAATCTTATTTAAAATGAACAATACCACTAAGAAATTGTTTGTTAACAACACTAGAGCCCTGAATTTATATCGCCTTGGCAACTCCCGTCGTACGTGTGATTTCAGGCTTCCGCCGGGAGGTAAATGAGATCTGCGGTCTTCTGGTATATTAAGTAGCTTATGTTGGTAATTCAATACCGACGTTTCGGGACAGCCTATCCTTCCCATTTTCAAGGGTCAAGAAATCTAGAATTGCTTGACCACTGAAGATGGGAACGATAGGCTTTCCCAAAACGTCAGTAATGATTTTACACCATACGTTGCTTAATATCCCAGAAGAGCTCAAGTCTTCCAGCTTGCATGTTCGGATTGTCACTGGATTTTAAATAGGGCATAAGGGGAGGAATATACAAACACGACACAAGAAATATATTATTCGCATAAAACGTAGTAAGAGTGGTACAAATTATGCCATATACAGTCTCAATAACAGACACACGGAAGAAAAAACTGAAGATGTAATTGAGAAGATTGCTAATGCGCACACAGTTAAAGTAATTAACATAATGGAAAGTGCTAATGCCAATACAGCAAAAGGTCTGCAAAATTTATGCACCATGACGAACTAAGATGTTCTTTACTCTCAAAATGCCATAAAGTTTCACGTCACATGTGTAATCTAAGAATCTGTTATAAGGTAAACAGTTTACTTTACAGTAATATAAGTTGATGCATGACAGCCACTGTAGCTCTTTGCAAGTTTTATTTTGGTATGTACATTATAGTATCCAGCAAGGAAAAGAGCCATTATTTACCTTACTGTTCACCTGAAAATAACCTGAAATTTATTAGAGAATTATCGCTTCCCCCAATTTAAAGCTAACAGAATTATGAAGAAAGCTTTAAATATGTCACCTGACTTTAGGGTAATTCGAACTCAGAAATTTAACCACAGCCACACTCCTAGAAGTCTAATTTTTTAAGTGTATTATTATGGCTAGGAATAATTATGATTTACAATGAATATCTTCGTATCAGTGTAAATGAAATTATTAAATTCAGTGAAAAAACACGAAAAAGACCATGTTTAAAATATATCAGTCTCACGAATAACAAGCAATAATGTAAGCAGTGGCGTCAGGACGAGTGCTCCGGGTGTGGATGACTACGAGAAATTCACTCGTGTGTTTTGTTTAGATGGCTAGATATTCTTGAACCGTGCTTTGAGGACGGCCCTAACAAATAAAAATACAAAATACTGTTCTATTCGTCATCTTAAGTAAAAATTATCGCTTTCGTAAATTTCATTCATCTAAACTGTGTGAATACATTTCCGTTAAAATTTCACAAATTCGCAGTTGTCTGTCATTTTCATGATTTCCCAGCACACTTTTCTCAAATGACAAATGAACCTGACGAGCGATTGCCACGTTTCTTGATTCCAAATTGATAGGGGCCGTGTTGGTTTTAAGTTATGTTTATTTGTACTTCACAGATGTTACCGTTCAACTTTTTCAGGGTTTAGTTCCTTTTATTGGAAAATTTTTGCGTAAGAAATTGGAAAAACAGTGCTATTAGTTTCGCACAACGGACTATTTTTCTTTTGATTAAAAATTTAAAAAAATGAAAAATTTCCCAAAAGTAACAGAATTACTGTCAAACAGGTAAGTATTTATATCACTTAATGTTTAATTTTTTTGACATAGCTTCTTTGCAATTTGACCTGTTCAAAGCGAGTGAGAAGTTTGGCACACCTTGTACCCAGACTATGTGTGTACATGTAGATTGTTTACTGAAGCTAATTAGAGGTTTGCTAAACTAAACTAAACTCCGTGGCCTTAGTCCGCACGCGAACTATACCGACAGAGCGGCCGCCGCCGGTCGGCGAAGTTAGTGCCAACTTTTGCGGATAGAGGGGTGTCACGTGGTCAGC
>Ga0123354_10011384_pt1 | contig 13740 bp, 10 predicted proteins | sample TergutLab28metaG_2_FD_97872 | JGI IMG/M metagenome (GOLD analysis project Ga0123354, IMG submission 97872) | Labiotermes labralis P4 segment gut microbial communities from Petit-Saut dam, French Guiana - Lab288 P4 | ecosystem: Host-associated > Arthropoda: Insects > Digestive system > Gut ... | reverse complement strand
TAATAATAGGGGCGACTGGGACTATTTCAAAGTCATTTAGAAAATACGTGAGCAACATACCAGGAAAACATGAAGTCAAGGAACTCCAGAAAACAGCCATATTGGGCACTGCACACATACTTCAGAAAGTACTAATGTGAAAGTACAATAAATTCAACACTGAAACAAACGATATAAGCACCATGAATAGTAACAATAGAATAGCTGCAACACTGTATTCCCTAGGGACATAGTTTGTCTCAGGCATATAATTATAAATACCCTGCATAAAGGAGATGATGATGATGATGATAATAATAATATAGTAAATAATAATAATAATAAATTATGGAAGACTCCAAGACCTCATTTTGCTCTTCAAAATTACAATGGGCATCCGAAAGTTTGTCTTCGAAGTTTATGGACAATTGGGGCTCGCTTCTCATAAAAGTTCGCCTTGCCTGTCCTAGGGGATGTATGAGGAATCTAGTGGAAGACGAAGCATTCTGGATCAAAAACAGCTTTACGTAAAACGACTGCTTGGTTTTCTGTATAACCAGAATTTATCACTGACAGTCCAAAAAACAACATTCTCTTCATTAATTTTTCCATTTTATGAATTATCATCATCATTATTCTTGTGCTTAGTATTCTTGTTGTTATTCTGTAAATTTTGTTTGATCTCCCACTTACATTACTGACATACACTGACTGTCCACCCGACGAGGGCTCATACTTACCACCATGATACAATCGGTAAGCCCCGCGATTGATTGGTCGATGTCGTGCCCATGCGTAGGAGTCAGTGTTGTGTCTAATCTCTCTGTTCTTGTTTTGGTCAGTTTTCTGCGGTGCTGTACACAGTGCTGTATTTGGGTGCCGGATCCATATCTACAGTTTCTTTTATTATGAATTATATAAGGCATTTCCTATTTAGGACAACGTCGACTTACGGCCTAGTCGTCGGAAATGAATCCCGTCTTGAGTCTAGGACCGTCAGTAATGTTAAAGTGTTACGTTCATGTTCTTATATTTTACAGGCTTCAGTGTTTCCGGTGTTCCGGAAATCATGTACAGTGTATTCGGGGTAAGATAGATCATCCGACACGTTCGAATGAGTGAACAGGCAATAAGAATTACCGAAGTTACGGGATCGCTAATACACGTCAAAGATAACTCATTATTGACACACGTCAAAAATAACTCCTAGATAACGCACGTCAAAAATAATTCCCAACACGCGTCTCAAATAACTCCTAATACACGTCAAAAATAACTCCTAACTAACGCACGTCAAAAATAACTCCTAACACACGCCAGAAATAACACCTAATTAACCGCGTCAAAAATAACTCCTTACACACATAAAAAATTACTCCTAACACACGTCAAAAATAACTCCTAACAACGTCAGAAATAACTCCTACCACACGTCAAAAATAACTCCTAACTAACACACTTCAAAAACGTTTAGGTTGGTATGAGATACAACACGTAAGTGTTTGAGAATCACATGTTAATGACAATGATCATGGCTGCGGGTAACTGGTTGGAACTGTATTTCCAGAATTTGTCTTGGACAGGAAAGCGAGTAATGTTGTTGTTGTTGTTGTGTTTGGAACGTGACGCCATGTCGACGGGTTTTACGGACGTTCCGAAGGATCGCACTGCTGCCGTCTTTGGAGTGAAGTAGTCTGAGAAGAGAAGATTGTTGTACCCTGAAGATGGAAGAATTACGTTGCTCCGAAACGATGTTAACTACCAATCGACACGGTGTAACATCCTCAAAGCCGTGAAACTTCATCAGCACTGCTGCGAGAGGCTTAAATTTCATATTTTTGTATGGTTTTTCTTACGTTTATTTCAGTCGGTAGCTTTATTTCATTCGAGTTCAGCCATGTTAAGTTGTTTTCCGGTTCAGTTATTTGACCCATGGTGGTATAAAACTGTGGCATAAATCAGCATAACGAATTTCACCTATGACGTCTTTATGCTACTAAAATCCGATCAACGCTGTTTATCCAACTCTAAAATCAATTGCCCCCATTATCAGTAATTACGTACCGGGTACAATGCTACGGTTTAATTTAATTACCGCCAATTATGAACTTTGCGGGTGATTGAAATTTAGAGGTAAATCGCGTAGAGCATTTTGCAGAAACCTGCATTACCTTTACCGAATATCGGCTCTGCCAGTTTATTTTATGTCCAAATGTTTCTGGACTGATGTCATGTCTGGAAAGATGGTAGCCTACCTTTACTGAAAACCCTGGGCTTAAATGCCAAAATGTTACGTTGCAGTTATTCCATGTCTCACGCCTCTTAACTTTTAAATCCCTTACTGTCGTATTATTTATGAAATTTGAGGTTTCCGTCGAGGCGACTACCAAGATTACTGTCTTCTGGGATGTGAGGCCGTGCATTCTGGTAGAATTTACGGACGTTTCTTCTAGACAACATGACGTCACATCCTACACAATTCTTCAGCCTGTGTTTCCCCTTTCGTCGACGCGTAAATTTTGCAGTTGACCAAATAAATGCCACATTCAGTGCTTAAAATTCTTGCTTATTTGAGAGGCCTCGCAGTCTAAGGCGTGACCCGGTCCTTCGTAGCTCTGCTTCGCATCTCTAAACAAGCCACGGAGGCTTCCTGTGATATAGTCACTTCAATAGCAAGTCGCCATTCGACGCTTTGTATACTGTGGAGATGGGCGTCGTTAGATAAACCAAGCGTAAAGCTATGTAAAATGACGAAACATATTTATACAGTTTGAATATGATAGAGATTTTCTGTTTGGCGAAAACCTTTGATTTATTTAAAACATCTTGTGAATAGATTTGTAAATTGTGAACCATGTATTTCCAGAACTTTGGAAGTGTACAGTACAAAGTAATACATGCATAATACATACTGTTACAATAATCTAATATTTAATTAATTCGTATTAAGTAATATTCCTCTTGAGGGTCTAACTCACTAGGTGCGCGGGTGTTGCTGGTCTAGGTCCCCGGGCATGGCCTTGCTACGTTGCCTGGTGTATTGATTCCAGTCATCCAGCTGTTAGACCTACTTGTGTGAGGCGGTGGATTAGTGAGGACTGCAATTCATTCTTACCGATACAGAGTTATCAGATTAATTCATTTCAAGTAAATACCGCTAGAAACACTGTGCTGAGAGATGCGGCCGAGGATGTTATTTTGCAGGTACTCTGCTGAACCCAGATGCAGTCTTGTACCCGTAAGATTTTGTATGATTTATTTACACAGATGCAACGAAAACCCGAAAATTACAGAGACAGACGGGAATTATTTGTATATTTGTTATCTCAAAACGACAACCTGTGACGGCGGTCAGATTGGAGGAGAGTGACAATTGGCCACTCATTTCGAAATTGTGACCATTCTGGAATGAATTGCCGGCGCCTTTTGTAATAAAATAAATAGAGAATAATTGGCAGTTTTTTTTTACATGTTAGTGCTTCTTCTGTACTGACCAAAAGTATGTTTATAATGTGTTTCTGATAGATGATAATATTAAAATGGATCTTCAAGTTGTAAGATGGTAGGACATGGGCTTAATTGATCTGGCTGAGGATAGGGATAGTCGATGGGCTCATGTGAACGCGGTAATGAACCTTCGGGTTCCATAAAATTCGCGGAATTTCTTGATTGGCTGAGGATCTTTTAGCTTTTGAAGAAGATTTCTGCTCCATGGAGTTCCTGATTGTTTCGGAACTGTTTTTCTTTCTCCGTTTCTTCCCAGGACATTCTGTGAAGCCATTAAAGAACGTCCGTCTACGCCAGAAATAAAAATGGTCTACAGAATTTCAATTGATATGATGTCGAATTTTCCCATGGTCACAGTGCAGTTATCACAGTGATACAGTTTTAAATTGTGCAGCTTATAAGATGGGGGTCCCTTATTCTGATAATTTTATCGCAATGATGTAATGAGTTGCATTATTTCAGTGCCGTGCGGAAATGGTGATTGATTGATTGATCGTTGCTCCTGAGTATGTTCGTAGTTTGAAATATTTAGTGAGACAACTAGTTCGATTATAAAACACGTCTAGTTTGTTCGTGTTGAGGTTCGTAACAGATTACTGAAAGGAGCGCACGCACGCGCACACACACACACACACACATATATATATATATATATAATCTTTTTTTAAATTTAAAATTAGTTGCTACAGTTTTGCTCGAACCCGCGACCTTTCCATCACTATGCATGCATTATAATAAGGATCTGGATATCAAATACAGCGTAAAATTGGCACTACCCAACGTAAATATTTATATGCCGATATACAAGTGTATGTTTTGTCTCAGTCCATGTAAAGAACGATATATGTACAGCTACGAGTGTAAGGCAAAATTTATTTCCATAGCAACGGATGAAGCGAAAGGGGAATGGAAAAAGAGACAGGATATCATTCAACTATCGAACAAGACTGATAACAGTGTGTAATTACAAATGGACTATATACCGTAGATAATACACGCCAGTACTCCATGTTATTAAAGGAAAAGAACAGGTATTAGCACGTATTCACGAATAGAATTTTACCAGATTCGGCGTACGAAATTATGTGAAAATTAATCACGGCCGTTTAGAAATTAAAATTTATGGACAATACTGAAGAACAGATTCTAACTACAGCCATTTTAGCCTAACATTTTTTGTAATATATTTTAAATCAATGTAATTCAGAACATCATAATCATTTTGTTAGTCAAAACAAACATTGCGATGATGACGTCGCATTCACCAAGGAAGTAAAGCTGTCGCTTGACACACTAATGCAGTACAGTAGACCTACATAGTGTAACACACGTGACTTGGGAGTGTACTGTTGACATACGGGATAAAATTTTCCCTGCGAGTGACAAGACTGGAACCCCTGCCTTCGGGCAGATGGCACTAGGCTGCTCCACCGTCCCAGGGAGAGGGAAACAGGTCGAATGCTGCAACAGTGCATCGGCTGCTGTTTGTGTAAGGTGTAGATGAACCAGTTAGAGCCTGGGTCTCCAACCCACGGCCCGCGGATGCGGCTTGCCAGGTTGTATTATGCGAACCGACGCCACATTTGTAAATTGTGTATATAAAATAAAAAAATTCACAATAATACAGGCAGTTAGCTATACCACTTATTGTCATTTTACCACGTGTGGCACACGAACGAGCCCACGATAACCGGTGTGGACCTTTGCCATAAAAAGTTGGAGATACGTGATTCAGAGTCTTTAGTGGCTGGATTCCAAAATGAACACAGCTACGATTGCTACGAGCTGGACGGTCCGGGGGTCAAATCCCGGTGGGAACGATATGTTTCGCACCCTCCCAGACCGGCGCTGGGGCCCACCCATTCTCATATACAGTGGACATCGGGTCTCTTTTCCCGGGGGTACAGCGGCCAGGGTGTGGTGTTAACCATCCGCCTCATCTAGCGCCGAGGTTAAAGAAAGAGTACAGCTATACCTCTACTCCCCCTCCGGCCCTTCATGGCCTATTCTGGGATGAACTTCACCTTTAATTTGACCTTTATTTTTACACAGCTACTATTACGGAAAGACCTCTTACTCCGTACATCTGCATATTTTGTTCACAATTTCATTCGATCAGGATTTACCGAAACACGTCATTCATGCAATTAGTCCGTTAATAGATTATTCGCAATCAGTATTTTCACGCTAGAATGTTTCATGTATGAGCCTTCTTCGTTTCAAGAAATAGCATTCAGTGAAATTCCTGATTTTTTGAAGTGGGTGAGTAAATGCGGGGATCAGTTTGTGTGTTATTTACGGTAGTGTGAGGATGTCGTGCAACGTGTGTTTGATATGTGTCAGTAGCAGCATGTGGATAATCAGGGACTCAGTTCAAGACAGTGGATAACTTGAAGAGGATGAGAATTTTTTTACCTAATTAACCCCTTGAGCCGGTCCCAGTGGCCGCGCGGTCTAAGGCGTAGGTCTGCGACCGCTCGCCTGCTGAGATTGTGGGTTCGAATACAACCGAGGGCATGGATGGATGTCTGTTGTGAGTGTCGTGTGTGTTGTCAGGTAGAGGTCTCTGCGACGAACTGATCACTCGTCCAGAGGAGTCCTACCGACTGTGGTGCGTCATTGTGTGTGATCTAGAAACCTCGTGAATGAGGAGGCTCTGGCCTTCCGGAGGGGGGGGGGGACTGTCGCGCCAAAAACAAACAAACAAAATTAACCCCTTGCAGTCAAGTGGTTGGTTTATGTACCACAAAGCTTAGCGTTCAAATATTCTACATTCTGCCCACACAGTGACTTTGTATGTTTTTTTGGTGGATCTTAGAACAAGCAACGTTTATTTCTCTACAGAACAGTAACTGATAAGTGTTTATAACCGAGACGAAGGGTGTTTACTGTGCGGTACGAATTGAGCCTTTAAAACAGTTCAAATTTGTCTGATTCTCTGAAGGGTTAAACGAAATAATCATGACCTGTTCAAGCCATTATTCAGTGAAAGAGCAAAATGTGAGAAAAATGTTGCTTAGTGTGACTGTGAAGTATGGAAACGATAGAATCGAAGAAACAGAAAATACTTCATCCTTGGTTAGTTCTGACCATAAATCCTTATGATTCGGACCTGAATGCAACCGTAAGGTAACCAGAAATGATTGATTTATAGATTATTTCAAGACTTTTTACGACTGCTGAAGTTGATCATTTATACTACTTCGAATGAACTGAAAAAAGGATTATGAATTTCCGATAGGTACATATTTAGAAGGAGACGGTAGTAACTTATTCACAGGCAACCATCTTTCTTCATCGAAGCTATTTCAGTGCCTGTGTTGGGTTACTGTGCTTGTGTGATATTATAAAAGAGGACACAACCATCGGCATAACCTTTTCGCCTCAGCATACCATTCTTGCGCCACAGTACAACGTCAGCAACTGGTACAACATCGTTAAACTTTTAAAAATATTACGTTCTAATCGCGGAGCACTTTTATGTATTTTGTATTTTTCTCAGAACAGACAGCAATTATTTCTCTATACAATATTAATGGTGTTTATACCCTAAACGGCGTGTTTCCTGCGCGGCAAGCACTGAATCTTGAAATAAGAGCATATTGAAGCCTTCAAAGGGTTAAAATTCACCTGCCAATGCATCAGCAGCTTCGCCACAATGCACATCATCCACTGTTGGGCCCAATCAATATAGATGAAGTGCTACTTCAGATAACTAGATAAACCACGTGTAGTTATGATGTGTTTGTTGAAATAGGTAACGGAAACGAGATAAATTTCCCTACATGGTAACGATTAACCTCGAGTGTTTCTGAACCAGTGTGCGGCCACGTCAGACTAGCATTTCTGCTCGTGCTGAGGTGTGCAGTGAAAATTTCTTGTACACCTACACCGTTTTCATTCTCTCACGAAAGAGTGGGATCCGAGTAGCAACCATGTGCTGGACATATGTGTGGGGTAACGGAGACAATAGATTTGTGCAGAATTTTAGCAGGGGAGCCTCTGGAATATGGTAAATCGAAATTGCTTTAACTGTTTTATGATATTCATACGGACAGGATACATGGAACGGTTCCTGACGAAGGATTTTTATTAACCCTTTGAAGACTAAAGTTAACTACAAGTATTTAAAAGGTCAGCGCGTACTGCGCAGTAAACACACTCCGTCTGGGTTATTAAAGCCGTAAGTTAATACTGGATAGGGAAGTAATGTCTGTGTTGTGAGATCCACACAGAACACGAATGCACTCTGTGGGCAGAACGCAGAATTTTTCATTGTTTATCCTCGTGATACATAAGGTAACCAATGAGCTTTAAAAGGTAAAACTTACGTGTACATTCGAAATTTTCCACCGTCTCCTCTGTGTTTAAAACCCATCTTCTGAAACGTTGACCTTTTAAACGAATACGAAACGATAAAAAATGTCCAGTATGGTGCTGGGTGTCAATTTATAGGATCGAAAGAGATGTACCATGCGTGGTTCCGGAAATGCGGTTGTTGTCGTTGTTGTTGTTGCTGCTGCTGCCGCCGCCGCTGCCGGTGTTGTTGTTGTTGTTGTTGTTGTTGTTGTAGGAACTAAATATACACCATACAGCCAACTGAAATGATTCCGTGCGGTCTGAGGTTTTGTGTATCAGTACTGACAAATACAAAGTAATACAAGGTAATATATCTTGAATTTCATAAATATATGCATAAGCAAACTGGCCTTGTGCGATGTGATTTTCGTAACAGGCATGTTAAAAACAGGGTACTGTGTTCTGTTGGGGGGTTGTGAAAAATCTGGCATAGAAGCTGCTCAAAAACTCTGGATAAAAGACCGGAAAACCGTATTTCGCAAATAATGGAAGAAACTAAGGGTTTAAGTGTTCAAAACAAGCGTATGTGTCAGCTGACAGTCATAATATGTGGACAGAAACACTTCTACAGACAGTATTCAGAATTAGATTTTTTTATTGTGTCTCTAGAAACTCACATGTAGTCGAGTTTGTAATTAATGTTAATGAATTTTAGTAAAACTGTTGCATGTTGGAATTGTTGCTTAGAAAGCTAGGAAACCCCATCATCCCTCCCTTTTAAAATATTGTTTGTTTCAAGATTTATAATCCTCAGAACAGGTGCGTACCACCGAGGTTCATTAGCCTCCAGCCGCATTGTTCGCGCGTTTGTCGAGGGCCGCAAAGGAAAATTAATGTCGTGAACAGTCAACTATATTTCTATAACACAAAATGGTGTAAGTAGTTCTCACCTTAAAATGGACAGCAGAGGTAGGTTTTTAATATTCTCAGTACTCCATCAACCGTTACGTGTTAAATTTTTAGAACGAGGAAAGACCTCAAAATAAAATTGAAAATGACATTTTAGTTACAAGTATTCTCGCTGTTTTGGATAATTTTAACAACTCTGCAATTCAAGATATAATTATTTAAATGACTTTATTACTGTTTTTTTAAAATGCGTGTTTCAAAATAAAAAAATCTGTGCATTAGTAGCAAATACAGAGAAATTATTTTATACAGAGAATCTTACCAAACCTCAGGTGTTTATTATATAGCCATATATTCAGGGCCCAAATTTCAAACGTAGCTCACGTTCCAACATGTGAATGTCGTAACTCTCGGAGTTAAGGAAGAGGAAACTTTTAAAGCAACTACAGCGGGTTAATATTTCCTGAAACTTTGACCGTACGTTCGTTGTATTAGTTCTTAGTTCTTGCTGTTGATGTTCATATTTCGACTTGAGACAAAATTCTTTCCTCCGAAACTTCAGAAGAGATTACGATTACTTGCAAACACTGCCATCGTTCCTGCTACGCATTTCCTGAATTGTATTGCAACTTTCGAAGATCCTGAATAAAATGGCCTCATGTTTGTTGGTTTAAAATAATTTTCCAATGAAACCTTGGACTTTGTTCGGTTACGTGCATCTGAAACTCATTAACAGCGTTGTTGTTGTTGTTGTTGTCGTCGTCGTCGTCGTCGTCGTTTGCTGTAATAGGGTTTTTGAAAAGATGAATTTCATTGAAAGGAGATTTAAGATAATGGAATTGTGACGATGAATTTTTAAACAGTTGGAAAAGACCTGAAATATTTCCTCGTGCAGCGAATTTATTTTTTCTCCAGATACACGAGGGAGAATTTCCCCTTTCCCCACTGAAAGTACGTGTCATGGAAAATGTGATATCTATACGACATGGCACTATGCGTGCAAGAGTTGGAGTGCTGATTTACCCTAATTGCTTACTAATATCTCAATTCCTACTTTCAGAATACTTTCTCAGCATATTAGGCTTATCTGTGCTAAGCCACCTAACCATCTGACTTCAGTATAATAAAGAATGTCGCCTAATTCCGGCGCACTACCCTCTCACCTACTAGACCTGACGGTGATTGGAACCATGCTTTCTTATAACGTAACTAACAGAAATTACAACCTCCGCGGAGGAATGCCGCCTTGATGCGTTACTGAGGAGGATGAATATCAGGAGTGTAGCACTGTCTGAGAAATAGTTACTTTTATTCGAATTTGGCAGTAAAGAAATTACTTTGTTTTGTCTGTCAGTATTTTCACGCACCGACACCATGTGATCTCAGTAAGGGCGTCGTTAAATAAGACACTCAAATGTTCTTGTCAATAATAGGGGAGTCGTAATAGTGTAATCAATATAGTCACTAGTATACGGGCATAATGACTCGGTGTTCGTTTCTCGACAAGGGCAAGGCTTTTTTTTTTCTCCAAAACTTCGATATCGGCTTTAGGGCCCACCCAGTTTGTTGTTGAATGGGTACCGGTGACTCTTTATGTGGGGGTAAAGCGGCCGGGACGTGACTTCCTTGTGGTGCCAAGGTTAAGAATAAAAGGAGTTATACCTCTTTTCTCCCTATATGCTTTACTGTCGTAAGCAGGTGTCACTTTAATTCTGCTGTGTATGGTTTTGACGGTGGTAGACTAACTGAAGGCGTAATATTATTTTCTGAACTTCGCGAATCGTCGAATTTTTAGATAGCACGAAGTTTCCCCAGTATGTGTGTTTTTTCCTCAGAAGACGGAAGCAGAGCCGGCTTCCGAAACCTCGTGCTACATAAAAATTAGACGATGGACAGAGTCCAAAAATAAACATCATTGTAGGGGTCACTTTGTTGCACTTTACTCTACTTTACTTCAGTGCAGTGTACATATAAAAGGGCGATGGAAATCCCGCTCCACCCAAAAAAAAAACTGTTGTCTTGAAATGCTCGTAGCTTTATTATCTCAAACAGTTGGTACGAAGCACGATGTTTTCTTTCCTTGGTATTTTAACCTTCTAAAGCCTACTGGTTACTTGACGCATCAACAAGTTTAACATTCTGAAACTGTACATCCTGCCTACACTGTATTCATTTACCTCCGATCAAGACAGGAAACGTACGTATAACGTAACACTGAGGCGCGTTCATGCAACCATCTTTTCAGTGGAAAAGCAGTAAGTATTGCACACTCTGAGTGTGTGTTTGTATCCTTAGTTACCCAGCATGCAATGCTTATGCACCATATTATATTGTCATATGTGGTCGGCCCGGCTGTACTGGATTTTCCCACATTATCTTATAAACGCTACGATTTCCGAAAAGAAGTTTTTGAACATAAAATGTGTGTTTTGATGTTCTCTACAGCTTTTATCTGAAACATCTCTCATTCCAAGAAGAACTGAGTGAGATGTTATCAGAAGTGTATGTTGGTCTTCATGTAAAGTACCCATAATTCCTGCCAGATTTTAATCAAACTTGAATTTTCTGGCCATATTTCCCCAAAATAATAAAATATCAAATTTCACGAAAATCTGTATGGTGGAAGCCCAGTTGTTCCATGCGAACGGACAGACTCACAAACGTGATGAATGTTTTGCTTGTAGTTCCGTGCATCGTAATTATAGGTTGAAGAAATCCAACAAGATGTAACAGTATGCAGATATTTATTTACTGCTAAATTACTCTACATGTTTCGGGCGTCCATCGCGCCCATCATCAGGAGTACATAATAATGTAGTTTGCAGCCTCTGGTACAAATCATACTATCTGGGGAGCAAGCTTTTTCAAACCTGAAGAAGCTTGCTTCCCAGATAGTATGATCTGTACCAGAGGCTGCAACTGCAGTTTTATGTACTCCTGATGATGGGCGCGATGGACGCCCGAAACATGTAGAGTAATTTAGCAGTAGATAAATATCTGCATACTGTTGCATCTTGTTGGATTTCTTCAACCTAAATGTGATGAAGTTAATAGTCGTTTTTCGCACTTTTGCGAACGCGCCTAACATACAACGACTTTTTCCCTATGTAACATCAACTGATTGGTTTTTATAAGCGAGTTGAAAACGTTTTCTGCTCGGTACAAACTGGATCTTTCAATAAAATAGTTTACGGTTCGTCTTTAAAGGATTAATATTCTCGTTAGTAACGGTCTTCCACTTCGTCCTCGCATTGGTTGATTCTGAAATCCTGTGACGGGCCGCACGAAAAGGTTGCGACGTCCTCAGGTTGTCGACCTTTACACAAGCTTGTCATGCTGATAAGCAATGCATGCATTGTGAAGTTACGTGAACCTAGCTCTTGCGCCGGAACACCGTGCCACGTTCAGAGCTTCAGGCAATGGCCAGTACGTTTTATATGATTGGAAACTTCTCTTTGTATTGAGGACGTTCAGGCACATGCATTCCTCGTGCACAGCCCACAGTGGCGTCAAGAGTCAATACACAAAGCCTTGCATGCTAACTGAATTAATTCAGAGGTAGGCCTACGGGGTGCAGAGTGGACAGACTGTGTGCCACTGTGTTTCGCCGAATCCTGCCCGACGGAGAACCTGAACTTTTGAGTTCGTCAGTGCACGGATATGTTGCAGATATTTTTTATGTTGTGTGTAAGAGATGAAACTTCTTTCCTTTCCTCAGGCTCATCGTTGTTTATCTGAGGATTGTAGATTTGAGTAGGAACGCAGTTCCTATTTAGGTTTAAGTACCATATCTGGTGGTGGAAGTTTGATGCCTTGCGCACCTGTATTCTCTGATGTTTATGGGTATTATGGTGATGAAGGGATTTTTATGCGCATAGAACTTCTATGGGACATCTTGATAAGCGGCTGTTTTAAGACCGGAAAACGGATGGGGCGATATCATGAACATGTATATTCGTGACGTGCTGCAAGGATGGGAGGTGGTCAGAAGTAGCTCATAGTCGTCTTCAGTTGTTGGCATTCATGTTAACAGTGATGAGTCTTCAGGTTTCATTAGTAGAGATAAGTCAGCGTAATTGGTGGTTTGGTTGTACGTAAAAATCTTCACTGATTGAATGTAAGATGTCCACCGACTGACTGGTAGTAAGGTTCTGTGACGTCAGACAAAACCCATTATATTCTTCAGTGTCTGACGCCAGTGTCCGTCCGTTTTTAGGCGCTTTCGCAAAATTGCGGAAAGCGACGATTAGCTTTGTCACGTCTGTCCGTCTGCATGGAACAGCTCGGCTCCTATTGAACGCGTTTTCATTAAATTTGATATTTAGGTATTTTTCGAACATCTGTCGAGAAAATTCAAGTTACATTAAAATCTGACAAGAATGACGGGTACTTTACGTGAAGACCTATATGCAGTTCTGATCATATCTCGTTCAGTTCTTCTTTTAATGAGAAATATTTCAGACAAAATTTATAGAGAAAATCAAAACACATGATTTATGTCAGTTTTTTTTTTCGTACATCGTTCCGCTATGAGATAATGTAAAAAAAAAATCTAGAGCCGATAAGGCCACAGGTGACAATATGGCGCATGCGCAATGCATGCTGCATAACTAAAGCTACAAACACACACCCGAAATATGTAATACTTATTTCTTTTCCACTGCATCAATGGTTGCACGAACGCGCGTCAGTGTTACGTTATACGCGCATAGCCTGTCTTGTTATCTCTACTGGTTCTGGTAATTTTCTTGCAGCAAGTATTTGCGTAGAACCGCTATAGAACAAGGAAGGCACGCGTTTCACAAATTGAGTTCTATCAGTTTCCGGTCCAAACTAAAAATAAACTGTTCGCGCCGCACATTTGTAAATTATGTTCGCTGTACACAAATCTGTAAGCGTTTCCTCCACGTGGGAAATGCGATTGGTTGTTATTCCAGTGCCATGTTGTCACGGAGAGGCAAACGTTTTGCGATCGGTTGTTATTCCAGTGCCATGTTGTCACGGAGAGGCAAACGTTTTGCGATCGGTTGTTATTCCAGTGCCATG